>OHCS01001179.1_pt1 | contig 11942 bp, 9 predicted proteins | sample 1566741 | NCBI WGS metagenome assembly OHCS01 (sample SAMEA3879604, study PRJEB24766) | human gut metagenome | biome: human-associated habitat; feature: feces | place: USA | collected 1985/1987 | reverse complement strand
CAACCGGTGACGACAATGATCGCCGCCGGATTGCGCCGATGGATTTTACGGATCAGGTTGCGGCATTTCTTGTCAGCATGTTCGGTCACCGAGCAACTGTTGATGACCGAAATATCCGCCGCTTCCGAAACCCCGACCCGGATGAAGCCGCCCGCTTCGAATTCACGGGCGAGGGTAGAGCTCTCCGAAAAGTTGAGCTTGCAGCCCAAGGTGTGAAAATTGACTCTGCGTCGCTGCATATTTCTGCTGTAAATTTGAGCGAAAGTACGAAAAACTATGCGAATCCGACCATTTTATCGGCAAAAATCACACACACGTCCGGATAAAAGAGCAGGGGCGCCCTGCAACGGGCACCCCTGCGGCATACGTAAAACAGAGCGGTCTATTCCTCTCTCACGGGTTGCATCACGGCTCCGCCCACAGGCTGTACGGGCCGGTTTTCCCACAGATCGCCGAAAGATCTCATCGACCGGCAACTGCCGCGCGTGTGCATGGCGGACGGCAACTGCGGTTTGTTATCGGTCTTGATCCACTGCAGGGCAAGGTATCCGAGCTGATCCATCATCGTACCGAATTCACCCGGATAAATCGCCGAATCATCGATTTGGACATCGGGTGTGAAGCCATCCGAGTAATCCCGGAAGCCCTTGGCATTTTCAATATAGAACGAAACGGGGAAAAGCAGGAAATCGTAATTGTGAAACGAGCGGACCACACCTTCCATACCTACGTTCTTACCGTTAGTGGGCATCCCGATAAGATTGACCTCAATATCAAGGCCGCGCAGACCGTTGATGACCATTTCGCTCGCCGAAGCAGTCGTTTCGCTCACCAGGACATAGATTTTCTTCAAGCCCAAAGCATGTTGCAAGGCTCTTTCGATCGGTTCGTACACGCTTTCGAACGTCTCCTTGACGCCGATCTTGTAGTCGCCACTCTCTCCGGCCTCCGTGCGGTCCTCGTTGAACGTCATATGAGCATAGAGCTGTCCCTTGTACGCCTCACCTGCGATAAGCGTACCGAGCACAGTACTCGAAAGCACATCGCCACCGTTGTTGTAACGCAGATCGAGGATCAGGTCGGTGACATTCTGTGCACGGAAACGGTCATTCCCACGAAGAGAAACGAGCGTTCCCATTAGAGGAAACTGTCGTTCCCAAGTGCAGGGAACTTCATTGCCGGAAATCGTTTCAATAAAGAATTCCAGTTTCTTTCCAGAATCGCCCTTTACCTTTGCAATATCAGAATAAACCAAAGTATTAATTTTTAAAAACAGAAGAATATGAAAAAGTTAGTTTTATTATTAGTATGTATGTTCACGATGCACACAATGGTAATGGCGGATAATGACAAACCGATCCAGGTAAATCAACTCCCTGCAAAGGCTCAAACTTTCCTCAATACCTACTTTAAAGATCATAAAGTGGCATTGGCAAAAGAGGAAAGTGGAGTATTCTATAAAAGCTACGATGTAGTCTTTACTAATGGCGAAGAAGTAGAGTTTGATAAAACAGGAGAATGGAAAGAAGTGAAATGCCGTCAGAGTGAAGTTCCTGCCCAGATTATCCCGGAAGCCATCCGTAATTATGTAAAGGAAAACTATCCGGATACAAGAATCCTGCAGATTGAGCTTGACAAGAAAGAGTATGAAATCAGACTATCCAACCGTTTGGAAATCACGTTCGATTCAAAGATGAGGGTGATTGATATTGATGACTAAATCAAAGATATACTTCCATTTCGTTACTGCTGTAACAGTTACAGCGGTAACGAAACAAAATAACAACTGTTTGTATCAAGTGTCAAAGCTGTTTCAAAACTCAAATACAACAGCACAATGTTTCGTCATAAACCCGCACCGTTCTAACGTCCTGCGTGAAGCCACATTATCGGCAGCACAACCGGCAACAGGCACATATCCAGCCTTCAAGCACGTCTTTTTCAGATGAGAAATAATCATCACGGCATATCCTTGCCTGCGAAATGCTGGATTCACCCACATACCTACATCAAAAATGTCCTTATCAGGAAGTACTCGGATAAGATAACCACAGCCAACGAGTGCTCCATCCTTCTCATACATCAGTATCATACGCTTTGAAACGGTATAATTCAACTCTTCGGGAGATTCGTACAAATCACTGTCATGAGTCAGCAGCAACGGAACATCAATTTCTTTTGCTTTACGAACGGTTACGCCAGCCGGCAAAGGCATCACAATTTCGTCAGTGAAGAAGCGGAACAAAATACCGCCTATTTTACAGAACCGGCAGAATGTATGGCAACAAGTCATAAACAAATCATCGAAGGACTTACAGAAAGCATTTTTAATCTGAAACTCTCCCAACATTCGTCCGAAGATTTCTTCTTTTCGGGTAAACATCTTGTCGAGTAGATAGAATTCAACCAATTGTCCTTCTTCCGAACAGACAAAATATCCCACCCTTTCTACATCCGTTTCAATACTGACACAAGTCCCTTTCGCAACAAGCCACTCGCAATGTAACTCTTGCGGATAACGCAAAGAAGCTAAATATTGCTCCCGCAAATCACGGAGTGATGCCAACGGTACATTTTTAAATTCAATCATAGATCCATTTTTGCTAAAGATACGAAAGTTTTCCTGATACAGAAAAATCACTTCACTAAATCAATGTAATCTCCGTATCCTTCCGCCTGCATCTTGTCTTTGGGAATGAACCGCAGGGAAGCACTGTTTATGCAATAGCGCAAACCGCCTTTATCTGCCGGACCGTCTGTAAAAACATGACCTAAATGAGCATCACCCGTAGAACTGCGAACTTCCGTGCGCACCATACCGTGAGAGGTATCCACTTTCTCCTGAATGAGTTTACGGTCGATAGGCTTTGAAAAGCTGGGCCAGCCACAACCAGAATCGAACTTATCGGTAGAGACAAACAAAGGCTCGCCTGTAGTCACATCTACATAAATGCCAGGGCGATGTTCATTCCAATAAGAATTATGAAAAGCCGGTTCGGTTGCATTCTTTTGAGTCACGGCATATTGTTCTGCTGTGAGCTGCGAACGCAAAACGGCATCATCCGGTTTGCGATAAACAGTTGCAGGCTTCTTCGGCATTTTTGCTTTACGCGCCAGTTCGAATAATTCCGGATGGATATGGCAATAACCTCCAGGATTCTCGTCTAGATAATCCTGATGATAGTCTTCTGCCGGATAGAAGTTTTCCAAAGGCTTAATTTCCACTGCCAACGGACGGGTATAAGCCGCAGCCAGACGGTTGACAGTTTCCCGAATGAGCGGTAAATCTGCCGAATCGGTGTAATAGATGCCTGTACGATACTGGGTGCCACGATCATTTCCCTGACGGTCCACACTGGTAGGATCTATCGTTTTGAAATAGAGGTCTATAAGGAAAGGCAGATCCACTTTTACCGGATCGTACTGCACCTTTACGGTTTCTGCAAAATCCGTGGTGCCGGTACACACCTGTTTATAGGTTGGATTGGCAATATTTCCGTTGGCATAGCCCACTTGCGTAGCTTCCACACCTTCAATCAGTTTCAGGAAATGTTCGGTTCCCCAAAAGCATCCTCCTGCCAGATAAATTTCTTTGGTTGACTTCATATCTTTTTTCCTTTCTGCCTGCCCGGTCCGGTTATTGGCACAAGCAAGACAACTTATTAACAATACAAAAGCGAATATCAGTTGTTTCATATCCTCCCCCTCTCCTGACGGTTCTTATGTTTCCGTTATATAATAACAATACAACGGGCAGTATAGTTGAAAGCAGTAAGTCAAGGAGCATAATTTATTTCCGCCTTTCGTGCCTGTGAGTGCTGGAACTGACGGGCTATTTTGAACTCCTTGCCTTCTTTCAGCAGATAAGATCCTGTCTGCTTGAACCAGAAGCCGACATGGGCGTCAATGCATTGCCGGCGGATATCCAGCACCCAGTCGTAATCGCATACACGGACTTCCCTGCCGGATTCTCCCCCGGCTACAACCTGTTCCACCCATGTGCCCAGTTCTCCACGGAAGTCTATCCGGCTGAGAAGAGGCTCGCAGATGATAATCTTATGTTTTATGGGAGCAGCCTTATAGATAGGCAGGCGGTAGTCAACCCGATCCTGGTTCTCCATGGTGCAGCAAATGGTGACATTATCATACCCCTCACCCCAGTCAGCGGGCAGGCAGGCACTCAGTCTGTCGATGCGTTTTGTGATAAAAAGGAAATGAAGGTCCTGACGTATCCGCATCATCTCCCACGCTTCGGGACGCCACTCGTCGGCATCCTCCACCAGAAAATCGGAAGTGAAACAAGTATAAACCATATTACCCGAAGGTATCTTATAAGTCTTGTTCTTTTTCTGCTGCAAAGGCAGGTCAAACTTCTCCGTTTTTGTCACAACGGAACTATCCTTGCCATATTTACCATCCGTGCGGTAGACATAGCAGTGCTGGCAACCTGTGCTGAACTTATGACAACCATGCCAGGGATTCCACATGGATGATTTTTTAGCTATTTGTAGCATCTGCCGGTCACCATTTCTTTTCGCATTCCACCCGCGTTCCGTCAGCCGTAGAGTACTGCTGCAAAGAGTTTTCACGCGACTGGATTACAATATATATCATCGCCTCATCTGAAGAGTTAGCCATTCCTCTGATGCCTTTAGGCGCCACACGGATAACGCTTCCCTCGGAAATGAGGAAACAATCATCATCTACCTGGAAATAACCTGCACCTCTTAATATAATGTATGTTTCCTCGTTCTGCTCATGCACATGAAAATAGGATAAATCAGTATGCGGCGGAAGGCTGTTGAAAGAAATCTCCGTACCGGTTGCTTTTGTCACTTCTTTCAGAAAAGCTTTGCCTTCTATTATGCGTCCGCTGACAGGATGCACCAGAGTATGCTCCATCAGTTCGTCCATACTACCGATATTCACAGCGGTATAATTCTCATTTTCTGATATTACCTTTGTCGTTTCCATAACCGTTTCTTTTTAAATTAGAATGTATCACAAAGTTATGCATTGCCCTCATTCAAAACAGAAACCGGGTTCTTTTTTATGGAACTTTTACATGCGCTTATGAAAAGAGAAAGAAAAGGGACTCTGCAACATTTATGTCGACAGAGTCCCTTTTTCTATATTACCAATAAACTAATTCATTGTCGCCGGTGTCTTCAGCTTCACATCCGCCCAATCAGACCATGTAGGAGAAACCATATACTGAGGTTCCTGCATCTTGCCAATCAAAGCAGTAGCTTTCTTCACCTCTGCATTGGTCTTTTCAAACAGTTCTTTCATGGTTAAATCTCCCTTTGCATCCTTGATACATTTAACCAGGAAGTAAGTATAATATCCCTGCTTCTTATCATGATAAACACTGGAAGTCTGGTCACCGCTACTGGATGAGAAACTCAAGGTATGTCCCTGCGGCAAACCCACCTTCGGTACTACACGTACCCCTTTTTGGGTCAGCAACGGAGCAGCACTCTTGTAGCCACCACTAAAGCAAGCATCCAGGAAAACATAAGCTCCCTTGATAGGATAGGTTGCCAGACGCTTATATAAATCCGCCAGAGAAATACCCAGACGAATGTTCTTACCCGTAATATCTACCGGCAGCAGATAAGGTTCTTTCGTAGCCTCATCATTATTACCATGACCGGAATAATAGAATATCAATTCCGCTTCAGGATCAGTACTTGCCATATTCACCAACCAGTCAAGCTGTTCGTGCATCATACCGGCCGTAGCATTCGGAACAACTTTCAGTTGTCCATCAGGTACACCGAATGTACGTACACAATATTCACGGAATACCATAGCATCATTCACAGCATAAGGCACATTAATTTCTGCATTGGCACCGGTGATGCTATAATCTTCGTTACCAATGATCAATGCATAACGGTGGCGGTTCACAGCACCCACAGGAATATCTTGCAGCAACTCAGTATTGAGCCCTAAACTAACATTCTTAAGATCAACCGCCTTACGGACAGCTCCGTCAATCTTGATTGTGCTGGATGCCGTTAAGTATTCACCCACCTTCACCTTATAAGCTTCACTCAGATAAGAAGAACGGGAATCTTCACTCACGCTTACCATCACAGCGATTGAATCACCATCGAAACGCTTGTTCACCAGGAAACCATAATCCAGTGTTGCCACATCACCCGGAGCAATACTATCAATCGTCATTTCAGGTACATCAGTTGTAAACACATTATTCGGCAACTTAAAGTTCAATTTCACATTACGTGCTGTCTTCGAACCGAAATTCTGCAAAGCAAGCGTCAGCTTACCATTCTTACCTAAAGTGATAGAAGAACCTTCGGAAGCAAAGAACTGATGATCCGCTACACGCAGACGCGGCATAGCATATTCCTGTGTATTAACAATCAATTCCGACGGATCAGCATCAAAACCATTCGCCTCGAATGCATAAATATTAATCTTAGCCAGTGCCGAGGGCATTTCTTTCTTTACCAGATAACGGAAAATGTATTGCTTCGATGTTCCTGCGGGAATATTACCACCATCCAACTCACGAGGACCGTCGAAATATTCATCATATCCCTGTTGTTCGGAAAGACGGAGACGGATGTTATACGCATCTCCCTGTCCCTTATTCTCAACAGAAAATTGAACAGCAAAACTTTCACCGGCATCTATTACCTTATTATTATTACCATCAATAAAACTATCCACATGGATGACCAACATAGCAGGTTCCACCGGCACAGGAGCAGATTCCTGTTGCTGTGCCACCCCTTCAGTCTTCTTCAATGCCTCATTATAGGCCAGCAAGCGGGATGGGAAAGAAGCATATGAAGCACCGTCAGTAATGATTTTCATCAAGACTTCATACTCAGATTTCATATCCATATACTGATATACACCCGCCAGCCCCTGCATATACATTTTGGATGAAGGTTCTTTTTCCAGAATTTTCAGGAACAGGTCTTTAGCATCCAGCAGATAACCGGAAGCACGCTGACGTACCAACGCATATTCGGTATCATTGGCAATGGTAGCACCGTTATTCACAATTTCCGTAGCTACATTGAAATTAACGCGCGCCAATCCGGTAAGCAACTCAAAACTATCGGGATGGAGAGCATACAAACGCTTGTAGATATCAAGCGCTTCCTGATTCTTTCCCTGGCGTTCCAAAATGCGTGCCTTGATGGGCAATACCTTATCATTATTAGGGTCAACTTCAAGAATACGATCGATGGCCGACAGTAACTTCGGCATATTGTTCGTGGCAATATGCACATTCACCAGATTATAAAGGAAATCAAGCGAAACAGGATACTTGGCTATGGCTTCCTCCAGGACACGTTCCTGTTCAGAATAATTCTTCTGCGACTGATAAATCATATTCATATATACATAGCAGTCTTTCTGCTGTGTATCCGTTCCCGTGCTTAAATACTCCTGGAAATACTTCAGCGCCTGCGAATACTTTTGGAGATTGTAGGCAGATACCGCCGCATAATATACTACAGAAGCATAGCGGCTATCTTTGGGAAGCAACTCGCTCTGAAAAATCTTCAGTCGGGGCATCTCAATATAAGCCGCTGCAAAATCCAGTGCCTTAGAGGGTTGCTTCTGTTCGGAATAATACACTGCACCATTCAAGAGATAAGGATACATAGCACGCAAACGATTCTTGGCGCCACTCAAATACTGACCGTTATCCGGTGCTTCCACTACTTTCATGAAATTCTCGTAACTGTCCAGCAGATAGCTATACATACCTGTCACGTTCGTTCCTTTATCGCGCTCACTTTCAAAAAGCACATATTGCTGGTTGGCACGCTTAGAGGCAGCAGCGGCATCTTGTGCCGCTACTCTCCCACATGCTCCCAACATTAAAATGATTGTCAGTACTAAAATATTCTTCATATTTATTTATTAGCTCCTCACTAAATTATTTTGCAGGAAAAGCATCCATGATTACAAACTCTACGTTAATCTTACGGAATTCACCACCGCGTTCTTTGGCTACTTCCACATGATATTCATATTCGTTCTTGGTGTTATCCAGTGTGGTTACATTCTTTTCAATATAATTCTTCACACCTGCCGCACGCATCAAAGCCAACTGTTCATTAGCAGTGATGCCCGAAGCCTTTGTTACGGTAATGTTATCAAGATTACCATCCTTATAATAAGGTTCATCGATAAATTCGCCATATTGTCCGTTATAGGCAATGCGCCCGCGAATAGGACTCGCGTCGGCAGAGCCGGTAACAATGACCTTCACTTGTTTACCTTCAGACAGATACTTGGAGAAATCGCCTTCAAAAGCATTCTTGATTATCTTCATCAAAGACATTGCGGCATTGGAACGTTCAATGTCATAACCACCTGACGGGAAGTCCTCCTTTGCAGAAAACTCTTTATTGATCACCTCATACTGGTAGCCCACTTTGTAGTTCAGAATCTTATTACCATTAGCATCCACACCCGGAATCACTTCTGTCCTCACATCAATCTGTGTATTTTCCGTAATCAGCTTATCCTGCTTCTTTTCTTCGATTACAGCTTCCTTGATCTCTTTCAGCTGAATTTCTTCACGACTTGCCTGCTGCATAATTTCCAGCGGAACAAAGTTTTCATCTGCTTCCAGAGCGGTCAACTTGGTGCGACCGATATTATCATAAATATAGACCTTATTTGTAGTCTCATTACGCACTTCTACATAAGCCAACTCAAATTCGTCCTTATCATTCAATACATAAACCGCATTATCAAATTTCAGGTTCTTACCATCCTTGAAATCGCCTACTTCATTTGAAGGCACTTCCAAAGCAATCGCGGGCAATGCATTAAATCCGATGTTCAGCATATTCTTGGAAGCGTCATATTCTCCCACGAAAGGATTATCAATAGAAATGCGGTCGCCTGCCAACTCCGTTGCCACTTCCTGAGCAAACAATTGTTGTTGCTTCAGGCGAGTCTCGTCATTCACACGGATAGCATAATCTTCCATGGACTCACCCTGCATCATCTTCACCCACTCGTTCATCTTAGCATCCACTTCCTTACTCATCAATTTACCAAAGAAAGGATTCAAACCATTAGCATCCCAGAACACAAGTCCTTTGGCGCGATTGGAAAGCATGAATACATCGCTCGTTTGCTTGTTCACAAAGAAGCGACTCCCCGTCACACCACCCGGATTTTCATCCAATGTCTGTTCAGGCACACTATTTTTCAAGTTCATGATGACAATGGCGTTACCATCTTTAACCACACTGATATATTTGCCATCCGGATGAAAGGACGGAGAAGTCAGTGTTCCACCTATCTTATCAAAGATATCCACCTTATCCCATGTCTTTGTGTCAAAAATAGTCAGACGCTTGTCTGCCGTCACAACAGCCATTTGAGAAGCATCGGCGGAAAAGACCAATTCAGTTACTTCGGCAGGCATCGGAAGAGAAGTACGCAGTTCTTTTGTCTGGAAATTCCAGATATCGATACTCTTACCGGTTCCGGCAGCAATAAAATAGTTGTTGGGACTCATAGTAATAGCCGTTGCCACAGCTTTTCCCTGAATATAAGCCTGAGGCAAATATGCTTTTGTATCGTAAACTATGATTTCTCCTAAAGAATTGGAAACCAAAAAATTGCGTGCATCAGCACCATAGCACATGGCAACAGGGACAATGTCTCCCTTTGATGCATCTTTCATCAACTTGGCGCCTACAGGTCCGGGCACAAAGAAATTCAGATTTTTCCTGCCCTTCAGTTCCTTACTCTTACGCTGCTCTTTCAGTTCAAAAAGTTTTTTGTTCCGGTCGCGGAAAGAATAAATACTAACAGGTTTCTTCCCCCGCATCAAAGCCAGTGAGCTACCCGTAGGGTTAAAGACTATTTTATCAACATCTCTCAGATCAACAATAGGGATATCGCGAATCGTAAGCAAAGAACCATCCGACAGGAAAGCTGTACAAAACGTTGTATTGTCAAATGCCGAAATACGTTTCGCTGAAGGAAAACTTCTCTTCACTTGCACCTGAGCCATTGCCTGACCACCCAAAAAAGCAGCCACAATACAAAATGCAATGCCCTTGACCGGGCGGAACCACATTTTCATTTCATCCATATCTTTAATGTTTATAATAGTTTATGTTTCATACTATTTGCAAATATAAACATTAAATTCCTATCAAGCAGTCAACAAATTCCTGTTTTTTTTGTTTAAAGAGGCTTTTAACAGGATAAACAGGTGAAAAACAAGATTAAGAGGATCAAAAAGATAACTATGCGGAATATTTATTTGTCACGGAAATCAGTGACAAATATTAAGAATGTTTCAATCCCATCTTTTCAGCACGCTGCAACATAAAAGTGCGCGCAGCCTCGTATTCATTGGGTATCACTCCATCCAAAATAGCATCTTTAATGGCGCTTTTCAAAGTTCCTACTTGCTGGCAGGGTTCCAGATTGAAAGTTTTCATGATTTCTTCTCCACTGATAGGCGGCTGGAAATTGCGAACACGGTCGCGCTCTTCAAGATCCCTCAGTTTCTGGCGCACCAGTTGGAAATTATTAAGAAAACGCTGTTTGCGCTCCATATTCTTGGACGTGATATCGGCTTCACACAATGTCATCAGATCATCAATGTCATCTCCGGCTTCAAAGAGAAGACGACGTACTGCAGAGTCGGTTACCACATCATCAGCAATGACAATAGGACGCATGTGTAAACCTACCAGCTTCTGTACATACTTCATTTTTTCATTCATCGGCAATTTCATTCTCCGAAAAATCTCCGGTACCATCTTCTCACCAATGAAATTATGATTGTGGAATGTCCAGCCTGCACGAGGTTCCCAACGTTTGGTAACAGGTTTTGCTATGTCATGCAACAAGGCAGACCAGCGCAACCAAAGGTTATCTGTTTTGCGACTGATATTATCAAGTACTTCCAAAGTGTGATAGAAGTTGTCCTTATGAGCCCGTCCGTTGCGGGTTTCCACACCTTGCAATGCAGCAAGTTCCGGAAAAATCAGCGGCAACAGTCCGGAACGATCCAAGTCAATAAAACCTTTGGAAGGAACAGGAGAGAGCAATATCTTATTTAGTTCGTCCGCAATACGTTCCTTAGAGATAATAGAAATACGTTCACAATTGCGACACAAAGACTCGAACGTAGCATCATCAATATAGAAATTCAATTGGGTAGCAAAACGGATGCAACGCATCATACGCAACGGATCATCACTGAATGTGATATCCGGATCAAGCGGCGTACGGATAGTCTTTTCTTTTAAATCTTCTATGCCGCCAAAAGGATCTACTAATTCTCCGAAACGGCTTTGGTTCAAACAGACAGCCAGTGCATTAATAGTAAAATCACGACGGTTCTGATCATCTTCCAACGTACCATCTTCAACAATGGGTTTACGTGAATCACGTTGATATGACTCCTTACGCGCACCTACAAACTCCACTTCTGTCCCACGGTATTTCACCTGTGCAGTACCAAAATTCTTGAATACAGCCACGTGCGCTCCACGCCCCAAACATTTGCCCAACGCTTCAGCCATTTCTATACCACTGCCAACCACTACGACATCAATATCCTTAGAAGGGCGTTGCAAGAAAATATCGCGTACATATCCACCGACCACATAGCATTCCAATCCCAATTCATCTGCCGTCTCGGATATCCGTTTAAATATGTCGTCACTAAAATGTTGTTTCAATTCTTCTGTTGTCAACTCAACCATAATACACCTTTAAAAAATAATCATATAGTTTTCATTCCGGAGAACAGAAAGTCTTTTGGTCTATTTTTCCACCTTCCATGTATCCGAGCCGTATCATCCTCGTATTTGCTCCGTACCTATACGCTTGGACTTGGTACGGACCAGGTACGGCTTTGATACGGACCGGGTACAGAAAAGGAGGAAATATAGAACAATCTT
>OHCS01001178.1_pt1 | contig 11955 bp, 16 predicted proteins | sample 1566741 | NCBI WGS metagenome assembly OHCS01 (sample SAMEA3879604, study PRJEB24766) | human gut metagenome | biome: human-associated habitat; feature: feces | place: USA | collected 1985/1987 | reverse complement strand
AGGCTGGGGTACTTGTCGGTGATCTGGGCATTCGCAAGGATGCCGAACTGCTGTTCAAAGGACGGCCCCTAGCCAGGCTAATTCGCTGCTGTTTTCCGCAGATAGCCTTCGTCGATGATGAGATTGTTAGACATACACTTCATATTCCTGCTGGTTTAATGTTTGCCGGATTATAGGGGCCTATGATAAGCTTGTCGACGAATGAAGGGCTGTCATAACTGTCAGTTATTCCAGTTCTTGCAGCGTCGAAGATAGCCTCTTTAAGCCGTTCTCCGTTAAGTCTGGGCAACCAGCGCCTCTACGTAGTAGAGAACGCTTTGGAGCTTACGAACTTCGCCTAGAACGGCGGAGGATTCTAATTGGTATTCACCTGCTGATAGCCGTACTGTTGCAGTTTCTTGGCTACCTTGGGTGTTATTCTTGTTCCTATGCTGTAATACAGCGCTGGCTCCTACAGATACTTTCCTGTGGCTTCCTTGAGGTTCAGCATCTTGCTGTCCTCTCTGGGTCTCCACTTCTATGCTATATCATCGTAATCTGCAATGTCGCCAGGATAATAGCCACCGAAACCCTAGTCGGATGTTATGCGAACCTTGTTGATGAGGGCACGGGCGAACTGCTACACATTACGTCTTGCTGTGCCTGCGCCGGATTTCGGAAGCAGCTCGAAAAGCTTGTTCGTGAAGTAATGTCTGCCCTAGCCGATACCTTTGTATTTGACTACCTACATGGGATTAGGCACGCCATTGGTAAGGGTGTCTCCAGCCTACACGATGTCGCCGGGCTTTACTGTTACTGTACGTACGCGTGGCGCATATACCGTATTGGTGCCGACTGTAATGTAGTTGCCTCCCTGCGGAGCAGGACGTACAGATGACACGCGACCATCGACCTGAGAGAGCACTGCGCCACCAGGGAATGTAGAGGGCACAAGGAGCATGCGCGCTATGGAGTCGAACCCTGTAGGCTGGTCCTAGCCGTCTGGGTCCTAGCTCTTTTTGCCGCCCATACCGCTGCCGTGCTTGCTCGAAACACCTGAATTCGAGACACTTACAAAAGTTTCGAGCAAGAATAAGTGGTCAGGATGGTCTACCTAAATATCAATAGCCTAACACTAGCCGAAATATGTTTGCTAAAGGATTTTAGCTGCATATATTGGCTACTATCTATGCAATTGTGCTTTAGCCAATGCCATCTAGCTCTGCATATGTAGTTTTGTGTGCTGCTTCTTACCTTGCAGCTGCAAATAGTCTAAAATTCTAGTCACTATCTACATGTCGCCACTCTGCAGCAGATGTAGCTTTTTTTTGTGTCCGGACTAAGATCCAGATATAGCTGGAATTATAATAGCTGCGTATCTTGCTAGACACTAATTGACTTGTTCCAGCAATGGCAAAGATGTACTGGCCAGATTAAACTTATAGGATATAGCAGCTGGATTTTCCGGGCGCTTGTGTATACCTATATGACCATCTGCTGTAAACAACCCAGAAATAAACTAACGAATGCTCCAAGCATCCCAATCTTTGTAGTTATTGGGCATAGTTTTCTACCATGAGTACTTGCCCATCATACCGTACTACATTAATTTAAGTTTTATTGGGCTTTTCTATGCTCCACGTTTAAGCTTGCCTATGCTATAGTATATCTTTTGTCCTGCGCATAAATGGACATACATGCCGAATTTAGCTGTATACTACTACAAGTATCTAACGAGCTATGGATCTGCGCATGAAAAATGCACCTAACCCTTAACTCCAGGTGAATAACACCCGTCACCACAGAGGAAGCCGAGCAGGAAAGCCATAGGCTAGTGTACAGTACCTGGTAATGTCTATATTGACTTAGGCAGATTAAAGAACCTTTTCCTTGCCTGAGTACCAATACGCAGCTTCTACGGCTATGGATCAAACTAGAAATCGTATGTTATCATCGAGGCTTTATGTCTCAATGTAGATACGAGCTAATGTGTGACCTTAGCTCGATTGACGGATCTGAATACTGTTTTATACATCGGCTGTATTCCATTGTGAAATACATTCAACACTCGTACTGGCTTTGCGTTACCCTATACATCGCAGCCAAGCACATAGTCACCGACATGGATATCTTTTATAGCCTTAACAGACCAGTCAGCCATCCTTACCCTAGTCTATGGATGCAAACACTGCGTAAGCGGCTAGATGAAGGACTTCATGGCATTCAGCGCCACGTAGCTTCCTACAGCAGGCAGCTTGCCGTTTTCCTGGATGCCTGAGCACATAGCGCACACACCGTTGTGAGCCTTGCATGTGTTCGGGCTGCGGATCACAATCTCGTCACCCTACTAAGCCTAGTCCAGCATCGCCTACGTGACAGGTGTTCCTGCAGGATGGTTCTTCCATGGACGCAGAAGTATGGAACCGACATTCTAAGGGTCTGCAGCTGATACCGGCACACCTGTGTTGGTAGTGCCACAGTCTCGCATCGCTATAGGTGTTGCCTGAATGACATTGGTTGCCTGTTTGTTCAGGTAACCGGCCATACCTGTAGCAGCCTGCGTATCGTAAGTTGATTTTCTACCGGACATGCTCGATGCCCAGTAGGACATAGGCGAGTCGCCGTCCACATACGGCATAGTAGCAAGGTAAGGGATGTCCCTGTTGGCGGCATCACGCATCTGCATGTCGCCGACAAGAAGCTGCATAAGCTGTACAGGATTACCACGGGAGCCTGATGCAATCTGATTGGCGATACCTGTACGCCGCTACTGAGCATCCTTCAATCCAAGGTCCTTCATCAGTGCAGTGTACTTGTAACCCAGCTGGATGACCTTCTGCTACTTCTGCTACGGAGTGAGATCTTTCCTGTTAACAACAGTACGTATCAGCTACTGGAGCTTAGCACGCATCTTGCGCACATTCTCTCCGGCATCTATGTCATCCAGAGTGATGGTAGTGTCTTTGCCGTACGTAGACACAGTCGACTACGCGATGGCATTCAGCTTCTGCAGGATGTCTATGTAAGCCTATGGATTGTCCTTGGCAAGCTGCGTAGTGAGCTTCTATTGGCGAGCCTTTGTGAGGGGCTAGTCAACGAAGCTCCTGTACTTCTAAGGAAGCGCTTGTTTGATTACCTATCTGCCTAATGTGGTGACAGCCAATTCAGCACCTGTTACTTATAAGCATTCTACAGGTTTGTCAGCGCCTGCTGATACCGTGCATTGTTACCTGCAAGTGCGTTGCCTATATATCCGGCTCCACCTGCCGACGCAGCAGCAGACAAGATACCTGCCAGCAGTCCAGCCGCACCTTTCATCTTTCCAAGAGGACGATTTGTCACCATATTCCGGAGTTTGGCAGCTTCGTCAGCGGATATACCGGTCTTGATACCTGTGTTGTCGAATACCTGCCCGGCTCTGCGTTTCGACAAACCGAACAAGGTCTCTAATGCTGTGGCATTCTGTCTGCCCTTCAGCCTGAAGGCATCAAGATCTTTGTTCCTGTACTTTCCATAATACCGTTGCCGGATTGTATCACTTATAGCTCCCATACCTGCAGCCTTACTGGCTTCATTCCTCTTATGGAAATTCCGAACTATACTGGCAAGGTTATTTTTATATGCACGAGGTGACGTTGTAAGCTTAGAGCTTTCCTGTATCTAATCGATAAGTTTAGTAACAGGATTGCCGCCTTTTATTTTGAAAATCTTCAAGATATCTGCAGCTCGCCACAACGCAGGATTAGCACCTGCTTTATCTTCCAGAGCCTTTATAAGCTGTATTCGTCTGCCCTGCCTGTTAAGGGCCTACACAGCACCTTTCCAGCCGAAGACTCCGCCAATACCTCCTGCTGCCAACTGCGCTGGAATTATAACACCGCCGCCTTTGTCATTCTATCCGACTACTGACTTTTTCAGAGTGTTGACAATAGATCCGAGTCTGTCAGCAGCTTTATCTCCTGTATTCGTGCTGCCATACATAGCCTTCGCTGTAGGAGACATGGATGCAAAGTCCTCTTTGGAGGGCACTTTGCCTGACAATGTGCCGACAGCATTCTAATACATAGACTGCAATCTCGCAGGAATATTCTATACAGCTTTGTGTCCGAATGAACCTGTAACAGCTGCACCAGTTCCTGCACCAAGACCGGCGCCTACCAATGCAGACAGAATACGCTGCGTCTTAGTCGGCTTCCTCCACAGCAGCTGTGAAGTGAGGTCTCCTGCAAGTCCACCTGCACCGGCGCCGATAAGGGAAGCCATGAGCATCGGGTGGCCCTGCGATTCTTTATTCATGCTTGCAAGCTTTGCAAGAATCTTCATGTTTCTGGACACTTCCATCAAGCACCTCTCATAAGCTGCAATATGTTACCGGATGCCGGAGCAGCCGCAGCAGGTGCAAGCAGCTGTTCTGTTCCTCCAGGCTACTGCACATCCACCTGCTGTGCTGAACGCAGATCTTTCTACAACTGCGAATCAATAGAAGCTTCCTAAGCCTTGTTGATCGAATCCTGATTAGTGTTGCCGATAAGGATATCATCCAGCATGGTCTTCAAGGTATCGAGCTTCTATGCGAAAGCAGAAATCTTCTTCTCCAGTGCGGAAAGTTTCTCGTCCAGAGAGCTGTCGACAACATCCTGCACAATTCCTGCAACCTGATTGAGCACTTCCTAAGGCAGCTACATCGGCGGCTGCTATGCAGGTGCACCTTCAGCGGGAGTTCCCTGTACGTCTGGCTGTGCTCCACCCATCTGTGCCTGGAACTATGCATACAGCTGATCCATTATAGCAGGATCCATAGGCTGTCCATTAGGATCGATTACGTTGCCAACCTGATCGATCTGGAAACCTGACTGCATAAGGAAGTCAAGGAACATCGGATCAGTCATCCACGCTCCGGATGCTCCGGGCATTCCAGGTGCGCCAGCAGGATCAGGTCCAGGCCCCATAGGAGCTCCACCCATCATTGCCGGATCCATTGTAGCACCTGCAGGAGCAGCGCCTGCCATCGCCGTATCCACAGGCATACCGGCCGGAGCACCCATCATAGACGGATCCATCGGAGCACCTCCCATAGGTGCACCTGCAGGCGGAGTACCTTCAGGCGGCACAGCCGCTGCCTGCATGGCCTAAGGTGTCAGCATCGAAGCCGCCTGCTTGTTCATATCTTTGAAAATGTCTTTAAAGCTCATGTTTACTCCTTAATCACAGTTCCGGGAGAAGGCTGGATAAAAGCCCGTCGAGACGGAGCCTGCTGATACAGAGAACCATCAGGGCGTTGTCCGTATTTCTTCACAAGGTCTTTGATGCCTCCACCACGCTTGACAGCCTGCAGCAGTTCCTTGTACTGCGCTGAATTAAGCTTGTACTTCGCAAGTTCAGGGCTGTCAGGAGAGTATTTCGTTATATTGGCTGTAACAGGCGTCGCAGTCGCTGCGGCTTTTGCTGCCTGTGCAACAGGTGCAGCAGGAGCATTCACCTGAGCAGCCTGCTTATACATATTGTAGGCTTCGATGTAAGTCATATTAATAAGGTCCTTATTTGATTTCCTAGAAAGAGATTCCCGTAAGCCTGTTAAGCTGCTGGGTCGGCGGCTATTGTGCAGGTTTCTCAGGTTCCTGTTTCACATTGTTTTGCGGACTCTGCTCCACATTTTCCACAGGAATATTGGAGTTCATGTAGTCCTGGAAGGAACCGCCACCAGCTCTTTTAATCAGGTACGCAGACATGTAGGTAAGCCCGGCTTTCTTGCTTTGACCTGGTTCTCTGTAACCGGAAGCGAAAATAGCCTGCATCTGTTTTATTGCGTCCTGCTTGTTCTTGTATTTCTTACCTGACTTGCCCCACTGCCAGGTACCGTCTTCGTTCTGATGAATGGGCATTCAATCTCCTTCCGCTCTGAAAGATATGAAGGCAGGAGCTCTGTATGCACCTGAAGGATACTGAGACATCGCATGTATCTTTGCTGTCCTGCCTGTGTATTGCTATGGATGCTGCAGCATATCCTGCAGCTGCTGATGTGTAAAACCGGTGCCTACTCTGCCTACAACAGTCTATTGTCCAGGCAAGCTGTACGTGAATCCTCCTGCGCGTTGTCCATCCTGTGTCTATGCAGGGAATATATCACGTACTATGACATCTGCATCCTGCAGCAGTTTGGCTTTTAGCGGTCTGCCCCCTTTGGGATGGATTATGAAGCCCTACTGAGTTATGGGATGTGAGCCTTCACGCATCTGTCTGAGCTGGTCCTGGAACTATTGCGCTGTTACCTTCGGCAGTGTACGCAGCTTAGGAGACTGAAGCTGGGAAACAAGCTCGTTAACCTGCTGCTTGTCATATTGATCCTGCTTATCTGCAAGAGCAAGTGCATACATGAACAGATTGATATTGTTGTCTTTGCGTGCCTGTATGTTCCTCTGCAGAGAAGCATTGAGCAGTCCTGAGAGAGTGTTGGGTTGTATGGGTCTGCCGTTCTGCTAACCTGTGACCTCTACACGGAATACCTTGCCTACAAGCTGCGGAGGGATCTTCATGTCCCTGAGTCCGCCTATGTGGTCTGTGTATCGTATCAGATTTCCGTTCTTGTCCTTGCGGATCCCGTACACCTATATGCTGTTCTTGCGCACTTGTGCCAGTGCGCCTGTGCCGTCCGCCTTCGGATAGGCCTGCGCGCCAAGGTCCAGGAGATTGGCTGCCTGCTAAAGGGAGATGCTTTTGAAGTGCTACTTGTCGTACTGCCTGATGACAGGCGGCGCGTCGTCACTGATGATGGACGTGATCCAGTTGCCGTTGCGAGTGCGGATCATTGTGTACACCGGCGCGTTGCGCTTGTCTGCGCGAGTGAACTTGATCTTGTCAGGACTGTTCTGCAGGATGACTATAGGCGCCTACTAAAGCTTCTATACAGTGCCGCGACCGTAGGCGGAATAGATGGGACCTGTGAAGTCCTTGTATGCGTACGTGTGCAGAGGCTGCGATATGAGGAGCCGTTTCTGGCCTGCCTGCGTCGGAAGGTCTTTAGGTGCTGCCCAGCTGAACAGACCAAGCTACGGTGAACCTATGCGGAAGTCCACGTGCCGTCCGGCACGCTGTGCATTGTGCAGCTGCCGCAGCAATGTGTACGTCTGCTATGGCTTCAGCGACGCGAGGTCACCGTAGTTGCGCCTGTCGGGGAGCCCTGGGATCATCGCTGCACAGGTCCTTTCGAGGTTGCCGGAATGCGCTTCAGCTACTTGTTATAGTTCTGCATGTATCTCTGTACCTACTTGAACTTATTTGCCCATGCCTATTCCGTGGTTCCCTTTGGCAGCTAGCCTCTGTTCAGTGCGTTCTTATATGCATTAGGCCCTCTGAAGTACCTTGCATAGACTACAGCAGGAGAGGTACTGCCTCTGCTTATACGCTGAAAGTACTGCGGTCCGAGTGTCTTGTTCAGCTACGCATCATACAGAATATCCTATTGTGTAACATGCGGCTTAACAAGCTTCCATTTCTTAAGCTGTTCTAAGGCTGGCATACGTATCTGGTATGTTCCAACCGCTTGTCTGCCTTTCTTATCGGGAGCCGATACAGCGAATCTGTTATTACCGGACTATGTCTGCGCAAGGGCATTTATTGCTGCATTCTGTAAGTTCTGATTGTAAGTACCGACAGCACTGGAATAGGGACGCAGAACTTTAGCAGAGAAAGGCTGCATAGGAACAGGTGGAGAAGCTTTCACTTTAGCAGCGTACTGCTGCGGAGTCAGATCAGGATGCATAAGCGACAGATCCGGAAGGGTATCCACAAAGTGCTTCAGCTAAGCACGCCACCGGGCGTCTTTTGCGGCGTCTCTCAGATCTTTGGCTTGCTTGTATATCTGTGTGTAGGTACGCATTATGCCATCAACTGCTAGGTATATGTTCTTCGATTCTTAGGTGTACGGCCCAGCTGCACGTTACTGCTTCGAGATTGCGTCCATAACGCGGCCGCCCAGCCAGTGACCGCCATGAGTACCGGCAACCAGACCTGCACCTGCACCGAGCGCACCGCCGCCCAGTGCAGCCAGAATCTTGTTCAGTTTGCTGGCTTTCTGCGCCTTGCTGAACCAGTCAGGCAGATTGTACCCAAGTGCAGCGCCTGCAAGACCTCCGCCTATAAGTCCTGCAGTGCCTCCTCCGACAGCGCCTCCCATTTGACCGCCGAGGTTGAAGGCTACCTACACTGCCTTGTCTGTATCCTGCTGTGTGTTCGCCTGCTTGGTGAGTCCATATGCCTGTGAGTATGTCATTACTTTTCCTTGATCAGTATCGGTGTATCCACGTCGATGAGGCCCTTTCTGTAGGCGTCTTTGGCTTCCTGCAGCGTGTTGAAGGTCTTCACGTCCTTGGCCTCACCCATTCTTGTGGCTACATAGAGTCCCTGCGTATAAGCTTTCTACGGTGCGTATAATATCTTGCGCTTTCTCGCTGAGATCAGATTGTGCTCGGGCATCATCTTCTAGCGCACGTCGCGGATACCGGCCTGTGAAACAGGCACGTGCAGGTTCACGGTGTCCTGCACAATCGTTCCTGTGCTGAGCGAGAAGGTGTACGGTCCGGGCACTGTGCAGTCCCATCCCTCAGTGCATGTGGACGGAGTCACGTCGGTCACGACTTCCCAGCCGATGTCGTCGTTGCGCACCATGGCGATCCACTTGTCCACAAGTGCCTTGGCCTGGGCGGGGGTGTGTCCCGAGCGATCCTTGTTGGCGAGATACGGCGGGTCGCTGTAATTCTTCCAGTCAGAACCTTCCATAAGGTCTGCAATCTTATTGGCGACACTGCGCTTGATGTACCCCTTAGCACGTGCAGATATGACAGTGTCCTTGGAGACATTGATCACTTTTGCGTAGCTGAACTCGCAGAACAGCCCTCGAGGGAAAGGAACGATATCATAGGATGTGTTCTTGGCAGATGATACCGAGTCGCAAATCTCCTGCAGAGCCTTCTCTTTGTAGTCTACAGGGACCACGAAGTGTTTCGGGTGCGCAGCTTTTAGCTTGGCAAGGTCTTCCAGACAGAAGCTGATCTCGTAGCATGTCACCTTGGAATTGGGACCCATATAGGGGTTGACCCTTGTACGAACACCAAGCGAAAGACACAGCGTCTGCAGGGAGTCTCTGAGCATGCACGATGTCGTGTGGAAAGCGACGTTCTTAATCGAAGCCTTCTTGCTGGCAGTCTTGCTGATGCCAATGTGTCCGTCTGTAGCAAGCAGGCCGCAAAGGACGCCGATCATGTGCGTTCTGGATGCAACAAGCGATTCCAGCGGGATGCGCTTGTTGTATGCGCCAGTGCCGATCTTCTCTTTGAGCGCCCAATGGTCGGCAGCTCCCATGTAGACACTGAATCTCTGCATGGCATTCGAACTGAATCTATTTTCACTGGGAGCGTAGCTATAGAGCTTAGCTTGCTTTGTGAACGGAAGTCCTGCTTTCGGTGAACACAGTTCAGTTATGTGCTTCTGCAAAGATTCCTCACAGCATGCTATGAATGAATATCCATTTGTGTCTACCCATCCATCTCCGATCATGATGCCTAAGAACAGACCGAGCTCGTAGCTAAGGGGATATGTGTTGCCGAGTGTGATGTTCTTAGCGCAGATTTCCCAATCATTGTACTTACTGGTCATCATTCTAGGAACAACTGCACCTTTGGCGTCTTCAGGACGAGTCTTTTCCAATTCCAGTGTGCTGGAGTTCAAAGTGATAAGGCTGTGATCTTCGGATGCCGTGACAACATGACTGTAGGCTCCGCTGACACTGAGTGTGCAGTCGAACATCTTCAGTCCTGTATGTCTCGATACCTTAGTCATCTGTGCCAATGTGGGCTTACCTGTGGCAGGGTCGACAGTGTTGACCAGCACACGCCCATCCACATCCCACTCCGTTACCGTGGGCGACTTCTGAACTTCAGTTTCCTTCTTTACAGGGATGTCACTGAGAGAGCAGTTGAGGACGCCGAGCTTAGTTGTTGTGTTCTTGCTAATCATAGTGCTTTTACCTTTCTTGGTTGTTAGCCTCAGACCAGTCTTTGGTCTGTATGAAGGTAATATAGCACAGTTTTGAAAAAAGTCAAGCCCTTGTTTTTCCTGCTTTTCGAATATCCTGTCTGCCGTCTCTAAATCAATCACAATCCCTGTCATATTCCACACCGAATCCCCGTCATAATCCATACCAAAGGGAACAACAATTGAGGGATTTGTCTTGATAGCTTTGCCGCTTGTCAGCCTCACATTAAAGCCCATGAGACTGAGCTTGTGCAGCGAGGGAGCGCGGTTCATGACCACAGGCCGTTCGCTCACCGCCTGCTGCAGTGCATCGAACGCCGCAGGTACACGCTGCTTGACCATCTTCATAGCGTCCACTGGTGTGTAGTTCCGCTGCACCAGCTTGCGCACCACAAAAGGCGCATACACATCCCACGCCATGTCCACCGGCATCCCGATCTCGTTCAGCTTGATCTTCGTGCTCGGCACCACAACGCCCCTCCCCACAGTGTCCACAGTCGACCCCAGCACCTTCGTGGCGAACGCCGAGCGCTTGGGACTCGTGCCGAGGGCCCACTTCAGCAGGCCCTTCACCGACTTGTTCTTCAGCTTCACGTCCTACGGGTCGTACAGCCCCACCAGTTCCTTCCACTTCGTGTAAAGCTTCGCGTTCGCGTCGGTGATGTACTCAGCTGGCAGTCCTTCTTTCTGTGCCTAGCGCAGGTCGTCCCTTGCGTTCAGCAGCTGCGCATACAGGTAGTTGCTGTCTGCGACCATTGTGAGACCGCCGTGCTGTGTGATCGGGCGGAACTTGGGAGGCAGCACCGGAATCCTGTCCAGCATGTAGTCCTGAGGAGGAACGCCGTTGTCGCGCATCTTCGCGATGGCTACATAGCGCTTCAGCGCAGCGTCCTTCTTGGAGGGACGTGCATCCTTGAGCTATACGAGCGACTGCTGGGCTTCCTTCTACAGGTCGATCTTTGCCAGCGCTTCTTTCATCTATGTTGCGTTGGAGATGCCATTGACCGTGGCTCTGCCCTGAGCGACTGCCTGGAAGTCCTTGTCGGACATGCGCAGGAGGCGTGCAAGAGGCTACTACATGACAGGGTTCGGGAGAGGACTGTCGAGCTGGATGTAGCCCCAGTTCATGCCGTCCTGTCCGAAGATATCCTGCCCGAAGAGACCGCCGTCGATGGGTCTGAAGTTTTTCTGCTCATATGTGTCTGTTGACTTGAGCTATCTGTTGCCTGCCATGTCGTCCACGTCCTTTGTGGAGAGTGCGAACAGAGAGACGCCCTATTTGGATCTGCGGACGTTGAGTCCGGAGGCCTGGAGGTGTGCGAAGAACTTCTTGTGCACGAGGGGCTAGCCCGGGACGACAGGTATCTGGCCTGTGCGTATGGAGCGCCAGAAGTCGGCGTTGGACTGGCCGCGTATGAGCTTGGCGTCCTGAGTGAGGAAGTCATACACACCATGCCCAACTAGACTACTGACCTACAGCGTGCCCAAACGCTTTGAATTTGAGACACTTACGCCTCCCGATAAACAATAATTATGTGTCTTGTCGACAGTGAAATCATACACGTTTACCTATGTAATATTGGGCTTATCGTGCTTATATGGTTTTATCTACTTGATCTTAAGCGGAACAGTACCAAGAGGGCTGTTGAAGTTATGAGGTACGCAAGGTGTTTTCTACTGTACCTACTTACAGTACTGTCTTAAAAGCACTTTTGACTACGGAATAACATCCCATGGGATATGCTTTGCTATAATCCTGCATATCTATATGCTTGCCTGTCTGTGGAATCTGAGTTGTGGCTGTATCTGTCCGTGCAGTCCTGTATATAGAGATATAGATGTCTGTCCCTACATATGCAGCAAGTTTTTCTATATCCATTTAGCTGCCTACTGAACCTACTAGACAGTAAACCCAAGTGTAGCTATACAAGCCTATGGCCTGAACTG
>OHCS01001175.1_pt1 | contig 11968 bp, 15 predicted proteins | sample 1566741 | NCBI WGS metagenome assembly OHCS01 (sample SAMEA3879604, study PRJEB24766) | human gut metagenome | biome: human-associated habitat; feature: feces | place: USA | collected 1985/1987 | reverse complement strand
TAATCCATTGTTGTAAAACCGCATGGGAGGAAATCCCGTATTTGCGGCACATGGCGTCCAGCGACCCTCCTCCGTTTAAATAGTCCTCCACGGCCGCCAGCTTGAGCGACGACGGGTAACTGGTAAAACCCTTTTTCAGATGCAAACCTGCAGGCCCTTCCGTCTGATATTTCCGCAGCCATGCCTGGAAAGTGCTCAATCGTATTCCTAATTCTTTCCGGATTTGTGTGGAACCCTTACGGATCGCTAGGTAGTCCTCCACAGCCTGAATCTTTAGCTCCGGCGGTATTTTGCCTTTTAAACTCATGATAATTGCTCCCTCCGTTTCGACAGTTTTGTTTTTTCCACTGTCTACTTTAGAGGGAGCATATCATTTTACTCAGCCGCCGCTTTTAATAAATCAATTTTGCTCGTCAACGATTTCCATAATGTCTCCGGGTTGGACATTCAGAGCAAGACATATTTTTAAGATAACTTCGGTTGTTACCGTTTCCCCCTTTGTCAGTTTTGCAAGGGTAGGGGAAGAAATATGAGCTTCCGTGAGCAGATCGGTTTTCTTCATATTCCTTCTCTGCAAAATGTCAAAGAGCTTATAATACTTAATCAGCATTTCACCACTCTCCTTTTTGAAGGAAGTATATACTAAAATTCTGTTTTTGTCAACTAATTTATATTAGCTTAAACTAAGAAAAAATTTATATTCGCTATTGACATAAATCTTAGCGTATGCTAATATTGCATCAAGCAAAGCGAATTTTTGATTTGTTATCGTTTCTAAAGGAGGAACAAAAATGGCTTCTGCGAAAGAAATCACAAACAAAGACGGAGTTGTGTATCCTCTTCATCGGCAGGAATAATCTGGTTTTGCTGTCCTACATTTTTTCGTGCAACGGCGATGACCTTCACACCGTCCTGGAGCATCTCATCTACCACAGAGGATGCGCTCTGCATCCCGCCTTTCTCTATCGGCAGAATTTCATCCCGATACTCCACATGGCTGCAACGGGCCACGATGTGGGAGATATCCCCTTTCATAATGAGTTGACTTTCTCCGTTTTTGTCTGTCACAAGAGTGCTGACAAACTTGCGGGCATAGTCAAAGAGAATCTCGTCTATTTTTTGATACTGAGTGAGCAAATCAGTGTAATGCGTCTCGCGTCCCGGCATAGTCTGACAGGCAAGAATCGCGTTATCAATTGGATTGCGTACGCCGGAATGGTAGAAGCTGTTTAAGAAAGCCAAATCCAGCACTTCGCTGCTTTCGTTGCCGAGTACGTCCATGTAATATTCCAGCAGGATGCTTTCATTGGTCAGCGTTCCAGTCTTGTCCATGCAAAGCACATCCATGCTGCCAAAACCCTGCATGGCATTGATATCTTTGATGATGGTCTGCTTGCGGCTCATGGTAAGACTGCCCCTTGCAAGACAGGCGGTAATAACCATTGGCAGCATCTCCGGCATCAGTCCTACAGCTACCGACAGCGCAAAAGCAAAGGATTCCAGCCATTTCCCACCTGTGATACCGAGAAGCACGAACACAATGGGAATCAGCACCGCAATAAAGCGGAGCATGACCCAGGCGATGGAATTGGCACCCTTTTGAAAGGATTTTTTATCATCAGAACCAGGTTTTGCAAAGCTACCGTAGAGCGTGTCCTTTCCGACCGCCAGCACGATACCCTCGCCTTTACCGCTGATGACCGTTGTTGCCATAAAAGCAAGGTTTTCAAGCTGGGTCAGCGTTTCCAAGCTGCTGTAACTGAGGGCGTGGCAGTTCTTTTCCAAAATGGCGCTTTCGCCCGTTATGGCTGCCTGTGAGATGAACAGGTCGGTGACCTCTGTCAGCCGGATATCCGCCGGAACACGGTCACCCGCAGAGAGCAGAACAATATCCCCCACCACCAATTCTTCCGCAGGTATTTCTATGAGTTCTCCTTCTCGCTTTACAGTGATACTTTCATGAATCAGCCGGTCAAGCTGCTGCGCCGCGTTCTTTGCCCGGAGTTCCTGAATCAGACGGATTGCACCACTAATTAGGATCATGGAAAAGATAATGATGGCAGTAGTGGCATTTCTGGCGAAGTTGGAGACGAGAAAAACGTCCGTCACCAACGAAATAATACCCAGGATAAAGAGAATTATATTGAACGGATTGATAAAAGCCCGCCGCAACCGGCGTATTGTCGTATCATTTTTTCGCTCCGCAAAGCTGTTTGCACCATATTTTTCCCTCATCGCCTCGACCTGTTCATGAGACAGGCCATCCGGTGATGCTCCAATATCTTGATATATTTGTGATGCCTCACGGTAAGCGTATTTTTTGATACGACTGTCAAACAGTGTTGTTTTTGACACGGGACAGTCCCTCCTTTAGCAATACAGATAAAATTATTTTAACATTGTACCGTGAAAACACCATGTCTATATTCTTGCTTTTTTCTTGCATTTTCATCAGTTGTTTGTTCTGTACATTTTCACCTTTTTGTTTCCCAAGGCTTAAGCATCGGCGCCCAGGGTCAGACCGGTAATTTTATCGATCTCACCGTCCTTGGCTGTCAACATAATAACCGGGTAGGTGTGTGCTGCCCAAATATGCCGGCAGACCGTGAATCCGTCCAGGTCCGGCAGCATGATATCCAGCCAGTTCCGCCGTATCTATACAGGCCAAAGCTTCTTTTGCGGAATAGAACTTAAAAACCACGTAATTTTCGTTGGAGAGATACACTTCTATAAGATCGGCAATCTCATGCTCATCGTCCACCACCAGTATTTTTTCAGGCATCACAAGACCTCCTCCCTTCGCATATTGCAGCAAAAAAAACATTTGGATTTATAGAGATTCAAATGAGAAACTATTAAGATTTTCCTAAAGTCTAAGTCCCCATCCATGCCGCCTGCAACCGGAACTTTTCAACACGACTGCCGGAAAGCACACAGAATAATTCAGGTTGACAGCACCGCGTAAGCCGCTGCCCCGCCGTCCCTGTCCGGGGCCGCCAAAGCATGTCCCCCTTGCCCAGTCTATGTCACAAGCGGTGAAATGGAAACATAGAATGGGACTGTACAGCAGAGACAGGAGGTATTCGTATGCGCAAAACAAACTCAATTTCCTCTGCCTGTGATTGTGGCCCGGAGCCTTTTGTAGTCAACATTGCCTGTGCCACAAAAGAGAATCCTTTTTACCGCAGGACTCTATGGACTGGCTGCCATTTACAGCTCACGCTTATGTGTATTCCGCCCTGCGGCGAGATCGGACTGGAGGTGCATCCTGACGACGACCAGTTCCTGCGGATCGAGGAGGGCTGCGGCACCGTCATGATGGGCCCCGGGTGCGACGTACTCACATGCCGGCAGCCGGTAGGCAGCGGGGATGCCATTTTTATCCCCGCCGGCACCTGGCACAACGTAGTCAACAGAGGGACCGCTCCGCTGAAACTCTATTCTATCTACGCACCGCCCCATCACCCCCACGGGACCCTACACAGGACAAAAGAGGAGTCAGACAGCAGAAAGGATTAAGCGTTCCAATGGAGCGTTGACATGCCCCCGGAAGTTTGAAGCGACCCGAACCAGCTGGGCAAATAAGGCCGCGATTTTGATGCCAAACGTATCGAAGCCGCGGCCTTTGTTTTTGCTCCGCCCTACCGCGCACAGGCTGCAGCCGGTATGTCCGGAACGCAGCCTATTCTCGGGTCAGCTTCCGGTTGGACGGTATGCCTTGTCATTTGTTCAGTGTCCGGTTCCCGCGCAATTGCAAGCGCCCCCTGCCGCACCCCCATTCCGCTCCGTATGCCAATGGGCGGGCAAATGCCCGGGGAACTTCTCCTTGACAAATTTCCGTTTGCATAGTATGTTAGAAATATCTTAATTACTTAATTATCGGAGGTGTCCATGGTAAAGGCAAAGAAAATTGCCGTGGTCGGCGGGGAATGCGTAGCCTGTGGCTGCTGTGAAAAGGTGTGTCCAAAGGGCGCCATTCATGTTCACCTCGGCATAATTGCCCAGGTAAACAGGGAAGCATGCGTTGGCTGCGGCCAATGCGCAAAGGTCTGTCCCGCCGCTGTCATCACAGTTTTGGACCGGGAGGCGTCACAATGAAGAAAAACTGGTATACATACCTTTGGATTGCCGAATTGCTCTATTGGATTCTTGGCCTGTGCAATATTCTGTTCGCATGGCTTGGGCTGCTGTTTTTTGTCATTCCGCTGCTGGTTGCCATCATCGGCGGCAGCAAGGCCTATTGTAACCGCTACTGCGGCCGTGGGCAGCTGTTTGAACTGTTGGGAGGCAAGCTGAAGCTGTCTCACCGCGGGAACCCACCTGAATTTTTGCGCAGCCGTTGGTTTCGCTACGGATTTCTGGCCTTTTTCATGACGATGTTCGGCCTGATGCTCTTCAGCACTTATCAGGTATTTACCGGCGCGCCGCTGAAGCAGACCGTCACACTGCTTTGGACCATCAAGTTGCCCTGGCAGTGGGTGCACGTAGACATGGTGGCGCCGTGGGTGGCCCAGTTTGCCTTTGGCTTCTTTGGCGTTATGATGACATCCACCGTGCTGGGCCTGCTTACGATGGTTTTCTTCCGTCCACGGTCCTGGTGTGTGTATTGCCCCATGGGAACACTCACCCAGGGAATCTGTACATACAAGCACCGAAAGGAGGCGTCCCGCTGTGGAGGAAAAAGCGAGGAAGGTTGCGGATCTTCTGCGGCTGCTGGCAAATGAGCAGCGCCTGCTAATTTTGTGCGCACTGATACAGGAGCCCATGGCCGTAGGGAGCATTCACAGGTTCACGCCCCATATCACCGCGTCCGCGCTGTCACAGCACCTGTCGCAGATGAAGGCGGCAGGGATTCTGGATTCTGAAAAACAGGGGATGCATGTCATCTACCGCATTCTGGATGAGCGGGTCATCGGCCTGATGGATTTTCTCAAGGCCCACTACTGCTCATAGATCATGGGCTCTTTACTGATGGAGGGCTGTCCCCCGCCAGATGGACTCCTGCGGGCGGGAGCCCTCCGTATCCATTTCAATATTGACTGATTGCCAAAGCGGGGGCCTGTGCAGCGGGGCCCCCCGGAAAAGCAGGAGCGGACAGCACGCTGCGCTGTCCGCTCCTGCTCTATATCCTGCCCGCCTCCATCGGAGGAGGTCAGAGGGCCGCCAGGGCGCTGTTGATCTCCTCTTCGCAGCTGCGCATGGCCTGGATGGTTCGCTCCATCAGCATCTCCAAATCCCAGCCCAGGCGCTCCGCCCCCTGGGTAATCACCTCCCGGCTGCATCCGGCGGCAAATTTTTTGTCCTTAAATTTCTTTTTTAGGCTGCCGACCTCCATGTCCATGACGCTCCTGCTGGGCCGCATCCGGGCGGCGGCCCCAATGAGGCCCGTCAGTTCATCGGCGGCGAAGAGGACCTTCTCCATCTCGTGCTCCGGCTCTACATCGGCACAGATCCCGTAGCCGTGGCTCACCACGGCGTGGATCAGTTCCTGGCTGGCTCCCGCCTCCCGCAGCAGTTCCGGCGCCTTTTTGCAGTGCTCCTGGGGCCACTGCTCAAAGTCAATATCGTGGAGAAGGCCTACCATAGCCCAGAAATCCGCCCGGTCTCCATATCCCAGGGCCCGGGCGTACCAAGCCATCACGCCCTCCACCGTCAGCGCGTGCTGGATGTGGAAAGGCTCCTTGTTGTACTGGCGCAGCAGCGCCAGGGCCTCGTCTCGGTTCGTCAGCATATGTATGTCTCCTTTGTATAAAATCCTCTGTCAGCAGAGAATCCGCCCCAGCAGGTCCAGCAGTTCCTCAGCCCTGGCGTAGGACCGCGCCCCCAGTTCCTCCAGCATCCTTTGCAGGCACAGGTCCGGGGTCTCCTCTCCAGCCCGCTCATAGTTGAACCCATTGCAGACCTCCTGGTGGTACACGGCCCGCAGGGCGGCGGGCAGCCCGCTCCAGGACACCCGCTCCACAACCGAGGCGGGGATGTAACACGTGCCGGTAATGAGAAAATAGGCGGCACGCAGCCGGCGGACAGTCTCCCCCTTCTCCGCCGCAATCCGCCGCAGCAGGCGGCAGGCACAGGCATTGCAGGTTTTTCTGGCCAGTGCCAGGCAGCACCGGCAGCCGGACAATTCCTCCTCAATAAAGCCCACCAGTACCTCCAGGGACTCCTGGGCTTCACTGCCCATGCAGCAGGGATCCGCCTCCGCCCCCGGCAGGTTTTCCAGATTTTCCTCCATCCGGGACCCGGAGGCCGTCGGAGCAGCAGGGGCGGCAGTAGGCGCGGCAGCGGACGCCCCAGTCACAGGCGCGGCGGCTCCGGTGGGCGCGGCGGCCGGCTCGGCGGCAGCAGGCGGAGCGGCGGCGGGGGTAGACCCGGTGGGGGCAGCGGAGCAGATATCCGGGTAGGGGTCCATATCCGGGGACACCCGCTGCCAGATGCGGTCGTACAGGCGGTAATCGTAAGCGGTGGGCGCGTCCATGGGCCCCACGCTGGCATAATGTTCCATAGCAACAGCCTCCTTCTGGGCTATTCTATGCAACACGCCCCCTGTTGGTTAGTCCCGGCTGATGATCCCCTCTGTCAGAGCCAGCAAATGCTCCGCCGCCATCCGGTAGCCGGCAAAGCCGTGTCCGGCAAAGGTCTTGCAGCAGGCCATTCCTGGGTAGGACACCTGGCGGAAGGGCTCCCGCTGGGACACGTCGGACAGGTGCACCTCCACCGCCGGCAGAGCCACCGCCTTTAGCGCGTCCAGAATTGCCACGCTGGTGTGGGTATAGGCGGCGGGATTGATGACAATGCCGTCCATCCGCCCCCAGGCCCCCTGGATGGCCTCCACCAGGTCTCCCTCATGATTGGACTGAAAGATGGCGCTCTCAATGCCCAGTTCCCGGCAAAACGCCTCAATATAGGCCTCCAGATCCCCATAGGTCTCCCGGCCGTAGATATCCGGCTCCCGGATGCCCAGCATATTCAGGTTGGGGCCGTTGATAAACAGCAGCTTCATCTCCTGCTCAACTCCTTTTCAATCTGATCCAGCGTATTCTCCAGGGAACCATTGTTGTCCACGACACCGTCGGCGAAGGCCGCATACATAGGCTGCCGCCGCCGCCACAGCGCCTCCAGGTCCGCGCCCCGGGACAGGGGCCGCCCATCCCGGGGCAGCCGGTCCAGATCCCGGATCAGGTGGAAAATGACGCCATTCTGATGGAGGGGCGCGTAGTTGGCCCGGCGCGTCACCAGTCCCCCGCCGGTGCTGATAACCAGGCCGGAGGCCATGCCGGCCTCCCCGGCAAGTTCCGCCTCCATGGCCCGAAAGCCCGCCTCCCCACAGGAGGCAAAAATGTCCGGAATGGGCTGGCCCCAGCGGCGGACGATCTCCTCATCCAGATCCATAAATCTTTTTCCCAGACGCCGGGCCAGGGCGCGGCCCACAGTGGTCTTGCCGCAGCCGGGCATGCCGATGAGCACCACGTTTTGCACCTGCTTCGTCAGGCTCCGGAGCACCTCCTCCTCCCGGCCGGGGTCGATGGATCCGCCGGTGAAGAGTTCCGCCGCCCGCCTGGCCTGGGCCACCAGCATGGGCAGCCCGCCGGAACAGGGAATGCCCCGCTCCTCCGCCGCCATCACCAGGGCCGTTCGCAGGGGATTGTACACCACGTCCAGCACACCCGACAAATGGGGGAATTCATCCAGGTCTACCAGGGACGCCCCGCAGCGGGGGTACATGCCCACAGGGGTTGTGTTAATCAGCACCTGGGCGGCGGCATGGCAGGATAGATTTTCATAGGTATCCGCCCCCCGCCGGGACACCACCACGATCCGGGCCGCCCCTAGGGCCCGGGCGGCAGCCTGAGCAGTGCGGCTGGTGCCGCCGCTGCCCAGGATAACCACATATTTTCCCGCCAGATCCACGCCAGCACGGCGGGCCAGGGCTATAAGGCCGTCCATATCCGTGTTGTAGCCAATGAGGCGGCCGTCCCGGTTGACCACCGTGTTTACCGCGCCGATCCGGGCCGCCCGGGGGTCAATCTCGTCACAAAGCGGCATCACAGTCTGCTTGTAGGGGATGGTGACGTTGAGGCCCCGAAAATCCCGGCGGCGGAAGAGCGGCTCTACCGCCTCCCGTGGGGTGGGCAGCAGCTGATAGTCATAGCCCGCCAGGGCCCGGTGAATCTGGGGGGAGAAGCTGTGGCCCAGCGTCTCCCCCAGCAGCCCGTACTCCATGTCAGCCCTCCTCGCTGTACGCCCCCAGGAAGGTGAAGAAGTCCTCCTTCTCCAGCTGGCTGAGAATGATCTGGACGTCCCTGCTTTTGACAGAGGCCTCCACATCAAAATAAAAGCGGAACTCAAAATCCTTACCGGGAATGGGACGGCTCTCCAGCTTGCTGATATTCAGCCCCCGGGTGGCAAAGCGGGCGATGAGGCTGTACAGGGATCCGGGACGGTGGGCCGCCGCGGTGACAAAGGTGATCTTACCGGCGCCCTCATAGATCTCCAGTTCCCGGGAAATACAGAGGAAGCGGGTGTAGTTGTGATCCGTGTTGGAGATGCCCTGCCCGATGATGGAGAGGCCGTAGAGTTCCGCGCAGCTGGCGGAGGCAATGGCCGCCAGATCGTCTCTTCCGCTGTCCGCCACATATTGGGCGGCGGCGGCATTGTTGGAGAACACCGTCATCTTTACACCGCTGTTTTTCAGGAACTCACTGCACTGGTTCAGGGACTGCTCGTGGGCCACCACCTCCCTGATATCGGCGCTCTTCACGCCGGGCCTTGCCAGCAGGCAGTGCTCAATCTTCAGCTTCAGGCCCCGGACAATCTTGCAGTGGTACCGCTCCATCAGGTCGTAAACCTCGGTGACAGAGCCGGCGGAACTGTTCTCAATGGGCAGGATGCCGTAGCGGCACATGCCGCTCTCCACCGCCCGGAACACCCCCTCAAACCGGCCGAAGTACATAATCTGGGGCAGGGAGAAAAGCTTCACGCAGGCCATCTGGGAGTAGGCCCCCTCCATGCCCTGGCAGGCCACCACCGCCCGTGCGGGAAATGGGCCGCACTTCTCCGCCGCGGCCAGGATTTCCCGGCACAGGGGGGAGTCCCCGGTGGCCAGCATATCCTCCTGGTAGTTGCGGCTCAACTCCATCAGGGTGGAGAAGAGAACCTGGGTGTAGCCCTCCAGTTCCTCTCCTCCCAGGCCCGTCACCCGGTAGAGGATCTCCCGCTCCCGTCCGGCGGAGAGCACCGGCGTGTTGTGCTGCCGCTTATACTCCGCCACTCCCTTCACTGTCTCCATCCGCTGTTTGAAAAGCGCCACCAGCTGGTCGTCAATCTGATCCAGCCTTGCCCGATAGTCCTTCAGTTCCATAGTTCACTCCTCCAATAGCATGTCAAGTAGTGTCAGCGCGGTGACAGCCTCCGCTACCGGCACAGCCCGGGGTACAATACAGGGATCGTGCCGGCCAGCGATGGTCAGGCGGGTATTGGTCATCGTCTCCAGGTCCACCGTGTCCTGTTCCCGTGGGATGGAGGCGGTGGGCTTCACCGCCACATTGACCACCAGGGGCATGCCGGTGGTGATACCCCCCAGCACACCGCCGGCGTGGTTGGTCCGGGTAAAAACGGTCTTGCCGTCAGTGCGGAAGGGGTCGTTGTGGGCGCTGCCCCGCATGGCGGCAGCGGCAAAGCCGTCCCCAAAGGAGACGCCACGGACAGCGGGTATGCCGAAGAGTGCCGCGGCCAGGCGGTTCTCCACCCCGTCAAACATGGGCTCCCCCAGCCCCGCCGGAAGGCCCAGGACAAAACAGCGGATCATGCCGCCCACACTGTCCCCGTCCCGCCGGGCCGCCTCGATCTCCGCAGCCATCTCCTCCGCCGCTCCCCGGCGGAAGGCCGGCAGCGCCCTATCCGCCAGAGCCGCCAGAGCCCCCCGATCCACCTGTGCGAAGTCCGGCGTATCATCCAGCACAGGGCCGATCCGTCCAATATGGGCAGCCACGGTGACGCCCCGCTGCTCCAGCAGCTGGAGAGCCAGCGCCCCGGCGAAGCACAGGGGGGCGGTAAGCCGGCCGGAAAATTGACCGCCGCCCCGGATATCGTAGCTGTCCCCATATTTCACCAGGGCGGTATAATCCGCGTGGGAGGGACGGGGGGTGCGCTTCAGGCCGCTGTAGTCCCTGCTGCGCTGGTCGCTGTTGCGGATTACGGCGGTCAGAGGCGCGCCGCAGGCGGCCCCCTCCACCAGCCCGGAGAGAATCTCCGGAATATCCGCCTCCCTCCGGGGGGTGGACCAGGCGTTCTGCCCCGGGGCGCGGCGGGCCATAAACCTGGCCACCCGCTCCATGTCGGGCCGGAACCCGGCGGGCAGGCCCTCCACCACGCAGCCGATGGCGGCGGCGTGGGACTGGCCGAAAACCGTGACCTTCAGTTTATTCCCCAGTGTGTTCATGGATGATCCCTCCCAGCCTTTTATAGTCCTCCCAAAAGTTCGGGTAGGATTTTTTGACGCACTCGGCGCCCAGGAGCGTCACCGGCTCCCGGCAGCGGGTGGCGGCCACGGCGGCCATCATAGCGATACGGTGGTCGTTGCAGCAGTCCACGGTGCAGCCGCCCCGGAGGCTATCCTGGCCCTGGATAATAAGGCGGTCCGGCTCCTCGATGATCTTGGCTCCCATGGCGGTGAGGGCGGCGGTGACGGCGGCCAGGCGGTCGCTCTCCTTCAGCCGTAGCCGCCCGGCTTTATTGATATACAGGGTGCCGTTCATGCACGCCCCCATGGCCGCCAGGGGGGGCACCAGGTCCGGACAGTGGGACACATCGATGCCGGTGGCGTGGGGCGTATCGCCGGCGGGCCCCTGCCGCTGGACAGGCGGCGGATCCTCATCCTCCACAACCTTCCAAATTGGAACGGTGACGCCACCGGTGAGGGGCTTCCCCTGTATCATGTCCCTGTAGTCCACGATCCGCTTGTCCAGCTGGAGGGAGTCCACGTTCATTCCCGTAGCCTCCACATCACAGCCCAGTGCCTGGGCTGCGTACCAGAAAGCAGCCTGGGACCAGTCGGCCTCCACAGACACTGTCCGGGGCTGATATGCCTGCCCGCCGGGGATCTCCCAGGCCCCGTGGGGTGTCCGGCGCAGGCCCACCCGCCCCTTGGAAGCAGTGGTCACGCCAAAGTTCTCCATGGCCCGGCAGGTCATATTGACATAGCCCACGCTCTCCAGCTTTGTCGTACTGACAATACGGCTGCTCCCGGAAAGCAGGGGCAGGGCCAGCAGCAGCCCGGTAAAGAACTGGCTGGACACATTGCCGGGGAGCCGGTAGGTCCCGGGCTTCAAAGTCCCCCGGACGGTGAGAGCGCCGTCCCTCTGCTCATAGAAGATAGCTTTTTCGGCAAAAAGATCAAAGTAGGGCTGCTGAGGCCGCTCCATGAGCCGCCCCTGGCCGGTAAACACCCGCCGCCAGTGCGATAGGGATCAAAAAGCGGAGGGTGGAGCCGGACTCCCCGCAGTCGAACCGGGGCAGTTCCCCTCTGCCGGAGCATGGGGGAGTCGAACCTCCGATGCCGGCAATGCGTAGGGTGGAGCCGTCCAGCGTCCACCTCGCCCCCAGCCCCTCCATACACCGGAGGGTAGCCTCCACATCCTGGGAGAGGGCTATGTTTTCCACCACGCTTTCCCCCGCCGCCAGGGCGGCGCAGATGATAAGCCGGTGGGCCTGGGACTTGCTGGGAGGCGGGGTAATGGCTCCGCGAAGCTTTGCGGGCGTGATCGTAAGATTCATAGAGCAGCCTCCACAAACTCCCGGAGGCCGGCAAGATCCAGCCGCACCGTCTCCGCCCGGCCAACCTCCTTCAGAACCACTACATCGATACCGTCACCGGAGCGCTTTTTATCCCCGGTGGCGGCGTCGTAGAGATCCTGGGCACCATAGGGACAGACGGTGGGCAGTCCGTACCGCCGGCAGGCGGCCAACACCG
>OHCS01001168.1_pt1 | contig 12090 bp, 10 predicted proteins | sample 1566741 | NCBI WGS metagenome assembly OHCS01 (sample SAMEA3879604, study PRJEB24766) | human gut metagenome | biome: human-associated habitat; feature: feces | place: USA | collected 1985/1987 | reverse complement strand
CATGAAGAATATTCCGACCACGACTAGGCTACACCCTTTGGAGAAGATGTAGTAACCCCTTAGAGTAAATGGTTACACCTTTTTGGGCAAAGGGTGTAGCCTTACCAAAGAAAAGAATGTTTCTTTTCGGGAAACAGATTGTTAGTTTCGGTCCAATAGATAGTATATTTATAACAAACAGACCGTCTGTTCCACTGAAACAGACGGTCTGAATTGTTAAAAGGCAACGTGTATTACTCCGGAACGAGTCATTTGCACGAAATGATAGTTAGCAATAATAAAGAATACAGAGCTTATATCTTGTAAAACGCTTGAATAGCTATCAGTTTGATTTCCGGCTCTTATTCCACAATTTCCGCGTCCTCGATGTCCTTATCCTTGGGTGCAACCGGCATCTTCGGCCGTTTGCGAGTAAATGTGAACCAATTTGTCAATTCGGAAACTGCATATACTATGCTGGTGATCCCGATAATGATAAATGCCGTGGAACGCACCCCCGTCGGATTGAACAAGGCAATCAGTCCTGCAATCAGAATGAGCACCGGAATGATATAAAATCCCACACGAACCGGCATCCAGCGACGGGCTGCAGAAAGCGATGCAATCTGTTGCACACCACCCAGTACAAGGATGAATCCCAATACAAACGTCAGCAAATCCGCAAAGAAACCGGGCATAATCACCAACCAAAGGCCGAACAGCAGGCTACCAATCCCCTCAATAGGAAGTCGGTGCCTTTCCTCCGCATTCATAGCAAAATACCCGATAATACTTAAGAGCGATGGTATCAGAAACACGACACCGATCGTTATTACCAAATAGTCTCCTGCCTCATTGGGAAACATCACCAATATCAGCCCGATTACCAGCGCACATATCGTACGCAAAAAAGAGTTACTTATTCCTTTCATAAGCTTATGATTTTTTGCGAAGATACATTTTTATCCGCACAACCCCACAAGAAAGTCACGAAAAATCAATTAACGGTCAGCCAAGCGTTCATATCTTCGGCCACCAAGAGCCAATATAATAACAAAAGTATAGCAATAGATACGCCAATGGCTACTAAATGTTTTCGTTTCATAGTTCATCCTTTCTTTTTTATATAAATAATAGTTGTTCAAAACACAACTATAAAACAAGTTCCCATACAAAAGGTTTACTGATTTCCCTAAAGACAAAAAACAAGAGTAAAAGCTCGCATATTCCTATAGTTTCAAGCTGATGAAACAAAAATGAGCCGTTTAAAGAAAAAAAGCAAGAAATTCTTTGGTAATTAAAACAAAGTGCTTACATTTGTCCCCAGCTAAAACAAAAAGACAATGAAAACAATGCTCATAAATACATATTGGTGGTGGCGCCCGTTACAACTCCGACAGTCGTAAGGGAGCAGTGCTCGTATGTATATATGTGAACATAATACTGATTAAGAAAGAGCCCTGTCGCAACCTGCGACAGGGCTCTTTTCTTTTATCCGGTTTTGAAACCCAGACAAATCCCAATAGTTAATAGTTAAATCGTAAATAAAATGATGAGTTTTTTAGTAAATCAAGATGGTTATTACGGAGAATTCGGTGGAGCATATGTTCCCGAAATACTCCACAAGTGTGTGGAAGAGTTGCAGAACACCTATCTCAAAGTACTGCAAAGCGAAGATTTCAAGCAAGAGTTCGACCAACTGTTGCGTGACTACGTAGGACGTCCTTCCCCACTCTACTATGCCCGCCGGCTTTCCGAAAAGTATGGCTGCAAACTCTACCTCAAGCGTGAAGACCTGAACCACACAGGAGCCCACAAGATCAACAACACCATCGGGCAGATTCTTCTGGCACGCCGCATGGGCAAGCATCGCATCATCGCCGAAACCGGTGCCGGACAACATGGCGTAGCTACTGCCACCGTATGTGCCCTGATGAACATGGAATGCATCGTCTACATGGGAAAAACGGATGTAGAACGCCAGCATATCAATGTAGAAAAAATGAAGATGCTGGGTGCAACCGTCATCCCCGTCACTTCCGGAAATATGACGCTGAAAGATGCTACCAACGAGGCGATCCGCGACTGGTGTTGTCATCCTGCCGATACCTACTACATCATCGGTTCCACAGTCGGTCCTCATCCTTATCCCGACATGGTGGCTCGCCTGCAATCCGTCATCAGCGAGGAAATCAAAAAGCAACTCATTGAGAAAGAAGGCCGTGACTGCCCTGACTATCTTATCGCTTGTGTAGGTGGTGGCAGCAATGCCGCCGGAACCATCTACCATTACATCGATGATACCCGCGTGCAGATCGTCCTCGCCGAAGCCGGTGGTAAAGGAATAGATACGGGTATGACTGCCGCTACCATCGCCCTCGGACAGACGGGAATCATCCACGGTGCACGCACTTACGTCATTCAGAACGAAGACGGCCAGATAGAAGAGCCTTATTCCATCTCCGCCGGACTGGATTACCCGGGTATCGGCCCCATACATGCCAATCTGGCTGCACAAAAACGCGCCATCGTACTTGCTGTTAATGATGATGAAGCCATCCGCGCCGCCTACGAGCTGACGAAACTGGAAGGTATCATCCCTGCCCTGGAAAGTGCCCACGCCCTCGGTGCCCTCGAAAAGCTGAACTTCAAACCCGATGATGTCGTTGTACTGACCGTTTCGGGACGTGGAGACAAGGATATAGAAACTTATTTAACGTTTAGTGTTGAGTGATTAGTGATTAACACTAAGATCATCGGTACCACTAATCACTAATCATTAAAAACTAATCACTAAAGAAAATGAATACATATAATTATCAAACACATAGTCGTACTATTCTTGGAGACTTGCACACGCCTGTAAGTACTTATCTTAAAGTCCGTGATGTCTTTCCCCAAAGTGCACTCATGGAAAGCTCTGACTATCACGGCAGTGAAAACAACCGTTCATTCATCGGACTCTGTCCATTGGCAAGCGTCAGCATCGACCATGGAACAGCCATCTTCCGCCTGCCCGACGGCACTCGCGAAGAACGCCCCATCACACCGGAATATCCTGTAGAAAAAGCTTTAGAGGATTTCCTCGGCCGCTTCCATGTGGAAGGCGAATATGCCAATTACTGCGGTCTTTATGGCTACACCTCTTTCAATGCCGTACGCTATTTTGAAAATATTCCCGTAAAAGATAGCCGCGAAGCCACCAACGACGCACCGGATATGCTCTACATCTTGTATCAATACCTCATTGTCTTCAACGACTTTAAAAACGAAATGGTTCTTCTTGAAATGCTTGCCCCCGGTGAAGAAAGTGAACTGGATACCGTGCAGAAAGCCATCAATAACCGTAATTACACCGCCTACGATTTCCGTGCCGTTGGTGAAACCACTTCCCCACTGACCGATGAACAGCATAAAGCAAATATCCGTCAGGGAATCGCCCACTGCCTGCGTGGGGATGTTTTCCAGATTGTTCTCTCCCGACGTTTCGAACAACGTTTCGTAGGCGATGACTTCAAACTTTATCGTGCCTTGCGCAGCATCAACCCCTCTCCTTATCTGTTCTATTTCGATTTCGGAGGTTTCCGCATCTTCGGTTCATCACCTGAGACGCACTGCCGCATCGAAGGCCGTCACGCCTATATCGACCCCATCGCCGGTACTACCAAGCGCACCGGAGATCCCGAACAGGATGCGCTGAACGCCCAATACCTTCATGATGATCCCAAAGAGAATGCAGAGCATGTCATGCTGGTCGATCTCGCCCGTAACGATCTTTCCCGCAACTGCCACGATGTAAAAGTGGATTTCTACAAGGAAATGCAGTATTACAGTCATGTTATCCACCTGGTAAGCCGCGTCAGCGGTACGCTGAACGAGGATGCCCGCCCTATCAAAGCATTCATCGACACTTTCCCGGCAGGCACTCTGAGCGGTGCACCCAAGGTACGCGCCATGCAACTCATCAGCGAACTGGAACCGCACAATCGCGGCGCTTACGGCGGTTGCATCGGCTTCATCGGACTGAACGGTTCACTGAACCAGGCCATTACCATCCGTACTTTTGTCAGCCGCAACGGTGTACTCTGGTTTCAGGCAGGCGGTGGCATCGTAGCCAAGAGTAATGAAGAATACGAGTTGCAAGAGGTGAACAACAAACTGGGAGCACTGAAAAAGGCAATCGTAATGGCGGAGAAAATGTAAATTGTAAATCGTTAAATCGTAAATAAAATGATAGTAATCATAGACAACTACGACTCTTTCACCTACAACCTTGCCCATCTGGTAAAAGAACTCGGCGCAGAAGTAGATGTGCTGCGCAATGATAAATTTGAACTTGAGGAATTGGAGAAATATGATAAGATCATCCTTTCACCCGGCCCCGGCATTCCCGAGGAGGCAGGCTTACTATTAGAGGTCATCCGCACTTACGCAGGACGGAAACCCATACTTGGCGTCTGCCTGGGCGAACAGGCCATCGGACAAGTATTCGGAGGGAAGCTCACTAATCTGAGCGAAGTCTTTCACGGTATACAAACGAATGTAAAAATAAAGAATAAAGATTACATTTTCGACGGTCTTCCTACTGAAATTCCAGTCGGTCGTTATCACTCCTGGGTAGTGGATACGGAAGGATTTCCCGAAGAATTGGTTATCACCGCCATCAGCTCCGAAGGTCAAATCATGGCACTGAGACATCGGAAATACGATGTCCACGGCATCCAATTCCATCCGGAATCGGTACTGACTCCCGATGGAAAACAGATTGTAGGCAACTGGCTGAAAGGCGTCTGAAATGCCACATCTCATGAGGCCAAATGCCACACTTCACAGTTCGGAATGCCACACCTCATGACCGTCAACATGTGGCATTCCGAACGCTAAGGTGTGACATTCCGGACGCAGAGTCTTTCAATCGTAAATCGTAAATCGTCCAATCGTAACTAAAAAAAACATCTAATCATAAATAAGAAAATGAAAGATATATTAACCCGTCTCTTCAACCACGAAGAGCTTACTTCGGAAGAAACCAAGCAGATTCTCCTGAACATCACCCGGGAAGCTTATCCCGAAGCTCAAATTTCCGCATTACTCACTGTGTTTCAAATGCGTAGCATCACAGTGGATGAACTAATCGGCTTTCGCGAAGCCCTTATGGAGACTCGAGTACCTATCGACTTCGCGCCTTATCGGCCTATCGATATCGTAGGTACGGGAGGTGATGGAAAGAACACGTTCAACATTTCCACATGTGCCTGTTTTGTGGTGGCCGGGGCCGGTTACAAAGTTGCCAAACACGGCAATTATGGCGCCACTTCCGTCAGTGGGGCAAGCAATGTCATGGAGCAACACGGCATCCGCTTCACCAATGATCCCGACAAGTTGAAACGCAGCATGGACGAGTGTAACATCGCCTACTTGCACGCCCAACTTTTCAATCCGGCAATGAAGTTCGTCGGCCCTGTGCGCAAGGCATTGGGCGTACGTACACTGTTCAATCTTCTTGGCCCGCTTGTCAACCCCTGCAAGCCTACTTACCAATTGCTCGGTGTAGCCGATCTTGCACAGATGCGACTCTACACAAATGTTTTTTACAAACTCGGTATCGATTTTGCGGTAGTCAACAGTCTCGACAGCTACGATGAAATCTCCCTCACGGACGAATTCAAAGTCATGACGCGCAATTACGAACGGATTTACCGTCCGCAAGCGCTGGGTTTCAATGCCGCGCAGCCCGAAGAGCTCTTCGGCGGAGCCTGTAAAGAGGATGCCGCCCGCATCTTTGATAATATCCTTAATAACCGTGCCACACGTGCCCAAACACAATGTGTCATTGTCAATGCCGCCTTCGCCATCCAGGTGATGGAACCTGAAATGGAAATCGAAGAATGTATTGCCATCGCTCGCCAATCGCTGGAGAGTGGACGGGCGCTGGAGACGTTGAAGAAGTTTATAGAAATCAATCAATGAACTAAAAAAATATGAAAGATATTTTATCCGAAATCATCGCCCACAAGCGGATTGAGATAGAGCAGCAAAAACAAGCAGTCTCCCTCAGTCAATTGCAAGAGCAAGCTGCTGTCATGATGCAGGAAGCTGTCGGAACCGGAGCCTCCGGCACAACGCCCGTCCGCAGCATGAAACGTGCACTCGCAAGCTCTTCATCCGGCATCATTGCCGAGTTCAAACGCCGTTCTCCTTCTAAGGGCTGGATCAAGGAAAACGCACAGGCCAACCTCATTCCACCAGCTTATGAAACTGCCGGAGCTTCCGCCCTCTCCATCCTCACGGATGAAAAGTTTTTCGGCGGGAATCTGCGTGACATCCGTACAGCGCGCCCTCTGGTCAACATCCCGATCCTGCGTAAGGACTTCATCATCGACAAGTATCAGCTTCTGCAAGCCCGTATTGTGGGTGCCGATGCAGTGCTGCTCATTGCCGCCTGCCTCACGCCTGATGAGTGCCACACGCTTACCATGCAGGCGCACGAACTTGGACTTGAAGTCCTGCTCGAAGTACACAGTACCTCCGAACTCTCCTATATATATAAGGAGACGGATATGGTCGGCGTCAACAACCGTAATCTGGGCAGCTTCGTCACCGATATAGAAAACTCTTTCCGCATTGCAGAAGAGTTAAAAAATGCTGTTGCTGAAATTGATTTTCAGACGCCTCCGCTGCTCGTTTCCGAAAGTGGTATTTCGCACCCTGAAACCATCCGTGAGCTACGCTCGGCAGGCTTCCGTGGTTTCCTTATGGGAGAGACATTCATGCGTACAGACGATCCCGGGAGCACATTGGAAGAACTCATTCACGGTATATGAATTTGGAAATTCACACATAATTTCATATATTCGTGATTTTTAAGCAAAATGTTTTCAATAGTAAATTGTAAATCGTCCAATCGTACATATTATCATGAATACAATGATCAAAGTATGCGGAATGACCGATGCAGACAATATCCGCGATGTAGAAGTATTAGGTGTAGATATGATCGGTTTCATCTTCTACCCCAAATCCCCCAGATACCTGTACCAGATACCCAGGTACCTGCCTACACTTGCCAAACGTGTCGGTGTTTTTGTCAACGAAACCAAAGAAAACATCCTTATGTATGTCGACCGTTTCGGCCTGAACTATGTCCAGCTGCACGGTGACGAATCACCCGAATATTGCCGCACCCTTCATTCACAGGGTATCCGGATCATCAAAGCGTTTTCCATCGCTTTGCCCAAGGATCTTCTTGCCGTATCTGATTATGAAGGTTTCTGCGACTACTATCTGTTCGATACGCGTACCGTCCACTATGGTGGTTCCGGACAGCAGTTCGACTGGAGCATTCTGCAACGTTACATCGGCAGTACCCCTTTCCTGCTTAGCGGCGGTATCAATTCTTACAGTGTCAAAGCTCTGAAAGAATTCCACCATCCCCGCCTTGCCGGTATTGATATCAACAGCCGATTCGAGACATCTCCGGGCATCAAGGATGTGGAACGGATAGAGCGTTTTCTCAAAGAAATGGGAAAATGTACCATTTGACGACTGAAGCACGCCATTGTGAAGAGCAATCGTCAAGTGAAAAGTAATTTCAATCGTAAATCGTAAATAATAAAATCGTAAATAATAAGATGAATCGTATAAATCAACTTTTTCAGGACAGCCCTAAAAATTTGCTGTCCATCTACTTTTGTGCCGGTTGCCCAACCCTGGAAGGTACTGCCGACGTCATCCGCACCCTCGAACGCAATGGAGTCCATTCGATTGAAATCGGTATTCCTTTCAGTGACCCGATGGCTGACGGCATCGTTATTCAGGAAGCTGCTACCCGTGCTCTCCGCAACGGTATGTCGCTGCGTATTTTGTTTGAACAGCTTCGCGATATCCGTAGCGATGTCCGTATTCCTCTCATCCTGATGGGCTATCTCAACCCTATCATGAAATTCGGGTTCGAAGCTTTCTGTCAGAAATGCGTAGAATGTGGTATCGACGGCGTTATTATTCCCGATCTTCCCTTCAAAGATTACGAAGAAACGTATAAACCTATTGCCGACCGTTACGACATCCGTGTCATCATGCTCATCACCCCCGAAACCAGCGAAGCCCGTGTCCGCGAAATCGATGAGCATACCGACGGCTTCATCTATATGGTATCCAGCGCTGCTACTACCGGTGCCCAGAAAGATTTCGATAACCAGAAGCAAGCTTATTTCAAAAAGATACAGGATATGCACCTCCGCAATCCCCGTATGGTTGGCTTTGGCATCAGTAACAAACAGACATTTGACGCTGCTTGCGCCAACTCTTCCGGCGCTATCATCGGCAGCCGTTTCGTCACCCTGCTGAATGAAGCTGAAGGAGATGCGGAAAAGGCGATCACACAGTTGAAAGAAGGGCTGAAGAAGTAATTAGGGAAGAGTGATTAGTGATAAGTAAATGACATTATAATGGCAAAATGTCACTTATCACTATCCACTTATCCCTAATCACTATTTTTTTCCTATCTTTGCACCCAAAATAATCAAACCCGGTTATGTTTATGAAGACTGACTACCCATCCGTGTTGCTAATTTATACCGGTGGAACCATCGGAATGATAGAGAACCCAGAGACAGGTGCGCTTGAAAATTTCAACTTCGATCATCTTCTCAAACATGTTCCCGAACTGAAACGTTTCAATTATCGCATCTCTTCCTATCAGTTTGATCCTCCTATTGACTCTTCTGACATGGAGCCTTCGCTTTGGGCAAAAATCGTAAAGATTATCAACTACAATTATGATTACTTCGACGGCTTTGTCATTCTTCATGGAACCGACACCATGTCTTATACAGCCTCTGCTCTCAGTTTCATGCTTGAGAATTTGGCTAAGCCCGTCATTCTCACCGGTTCTCAGCTCCCTATCGGCACTCTGCGTACAGATGGAAAAGAAAATCTTATCACCTCTATAGAAATAGCTGCGGCCAAGAATCCCGATGGCACTCCCATCGTTCCCGAAGTGTGTATCTTTTTTGAAAATGAATTGATGCGCGGTAATCGTACCACAAAGATCAATGCCGAAAACTTCAACGCATTCCGTTCATTCAACTATCCCTCACTGGCCCATGCAGGCATCCACATCAAATATGACGCCCACATCATCCGCCGTCCTGATCCGACGCGTCCCATGAAGCCTCATTACCTGTTCGATACCAATGTGGTTATGCTCACTCTTTTTCCCGGTATCCAGGAAAGCATCATCAATTCTGTTCTCCATGTCCCGGGTCTGAAAGCGGTTGTACTCAAAACATTCGGTTCCGGCAATGCTCCTCAGAAGGAATGGTTCATCCGCCAACTGAAGGACGCTACAGAACGTGGCATCATTATTGTTAACATCACTCAATGCCAACGTGGCGTAGTTGAAATGGGGCGTTACGAAACCGGACTGAAATTGCTGCAAGCAGGCGTCATCAGCGGATACGACAGTACTCCCGAATGTGCAGTAACCAAACTTATGTTCCTCCTTGGCCATGGTCTCAATCAAGCCGAAATCCGCTACCGGATGAACTCTGATCTTGCGGGAGAAATCACTAAATAAAAAATAAAAAAATATTTAGTCTAAAAGTTACGGATTATAGCAACAAAAGTCTTCCATTGGCTATAATTCCATTTCATTATGCACATTCCGATAAGATACCGACTAAAATCTGCAAGTTTTCACTAAAAGCCTACTACTCTCATTTTTAACAATTAAAGCATCCTATTTGCAACAAAAAAACAACTTTTTCTGCTATCATATCAAATTTATCATTATCTTTGTGGCGAAAATATGCAAGAAATGCGCATTTTTAATAGTCCATAAAGAAAAGAATGACAAATTCAACACATATTATATTTATTAATGATGAAATCAATTAGCAGATTATCAGTAATGGCTACCATGGTAAGCGCCATGTTTTTAGCCAGTTGTGCGGACGATGTTTACGACCCAAGTAAAGAACCGCAGACGCCGCCGGCTGAAAATCCTTTTGGTGAAGGTTTTGCCGCTCCTGATGGCTTTAATTGGTCCATGATCAATTCCGTAAAACTTAATGTTGAGGTAAAGGACGAATTCAATGGTCAGTACCAGTATCTGATCGAAGTATTCACCACCAACCCATTGAGTGATAAAAATGCGACTCCGATTGCGGCTGGTGTAGCAAACAAGAATGCTAATTACGTTACAGAAATCAACATACCTGCAGCAACTGGATATCTGTATATTCGTCAAACAGACCCGAAACAACGAAATGAAATTTACGCATGCGCTGTTCCCGAAAATGGCGGTTCAATGGATTGTAAGCTATACTATACCGGAGTCGGCACAAGAGTCACAGGAAATACAGGTTCAGCATTCGAAGCCGCAAAACAAGCAGGATTTACAGAACCGAAACATAAGGACAGCGAAGACCTTAAACCTCTTTATGATGAAACAAAAATAATACCGGAAGTACCTGCTGTTTCAGATAAGTACGTCCCCAATAATTCAGGAGCGTTGAATGCCGGAGCCAACTTTATTATTGGTGCAGAATATACATCCGAGGCCTCTTTTAAAGACAATTTACGGGTTTATGAAAGTAGCGGCAGAGTAACCGTATTCGTTCAAGGCGTATGGGACTTGTCAGGGGAGGAATTAAATTCCCGACTCGACATCTACGTGATGAATGGCGGTAAAATCATCGCTTCAAATGACTTCACAATAGGTATCAGTAACACTCTTACCATCCAAAGCGGAGGAAGTATCGAAGTCGGAAACACCTTACATTTAGGCGCTCCAACCAAAGTCTATGGCTCCATTTCAGCAGAAAATGTCAATGTAAACATAGGCGGTACGCCTGAAATATATATTGGTGGAAACGGCAGTATCAAAGTTACCCAAACAGCACTTTTCAACAGTTCTCAAATTTTCAACTACGGTGTATTAAGCGCAGGCAAGCTTGAGCTTATGAATGCTACTGTATTAAATAAATCCTATATAGAGAATTGCAAAGACATCAGTTGCAACAACGGTAAGATATTCAATTATGGCGATGTAAAATTCAGCGGAACACTCACGACTAATAATAACATTCAGAATACAGTTTTTGTCAATCACGATCAAGCCACTTTAGTAGGATCAAGATGGGACAATGGCGCTTCTGTTTATAATGACGGCCTTATCCAGCTTACCAATTTCTATAATCCAGCAGTGGGCGAAATCTATAATAGCTGTGCATTTATCATCAGCAATGAATTTACTTTCGTTAATTTGATTTTAGACAATGGTTCCATTACAAGCGATTGGAACAATACAACAAACGAATGGCTTCCCGTTCCGACCATCACTTGCAATCAAAAAGTTAATGTCAAGATGAGAAATAGCTCAATCATCAAAGTCGATAACTTCATTTTAGGCAACTCACCTAACAACATCGTAGGCGAACAAGGCGAGACATCTATGATCAAAGCCCGTCTGCTTACATTAAATGGCGGTGGACTAACCAGCATCAGTGGCAACTTGGTATTTGAGGGGAAATATGCAAAGGATTATCCTACATGGCAACTGAAGACTGAATGCGCTATGACCGGTTATGACGAATCCAAACAATCCATCGAATCCTGTAGCGGCATTATCAACGAAGGTAATGAAGGCGAAGACCCGTACACCCCTGAAATTCCTGTCATTGACGATGCGACGACTTACACTTATGTATTCGAAGACAACTGGCCCAAATATGGCGATTTCGACCTCAACGATATCGTCCTGACAATAAGCAATCGTTCCGTCCAAGCCAATGCAAGCGGCAACTTGAAGAGCGCCAAACTCAATATTGCCCTCGAAGCTGTCGGAGCAAGTAAAGTTCTCGGAGTAGGTATCCGCTTCTTCGGTCTGCCGGAAAATATCACCCCCAAGAAATTCACCGTTAAAGGCGTAAACGCTTCATTTGAAGCTGGGCAAAGCCTCCCGACCCTCATACTGTTTGAAAATGCACACGGTGAATTCAGCTTCAGCGACGAACGACCATTCATTAATACAACTCAGGATGCATCGACCAACAGCGCTAATGTTCCCGATTATTCCATACGTTTCGAGTTTGAAGAATCTAGCAATGT
>OHCS01001163.1_pt1 | contig 12154 bp, 9 predicted proteins | sample 1566741 | NCBI WGS metagenome assembly OHCS01 (sample SAMEA3879604, study PRJEB24766) | human gut metagenome | biome: human-associated habitat; feature: feces | place: USA | collected 1985/1987 | reverse complement strand
GAGGGAAGATCCGTTTGTCTATAAGCATCCGTATCAGCTCTTTGCGTTGAGTAAGCAGATGGTTACTTCACTGACGGAAGTGGCGCAGGAAGTGAGAGTGGAGATTGATGAGCCGGTCTGGTTATGCAAGAATCCGTCGTATCGGTTCAAAGAGAATCCGGAGATGGCGTTTTTGGAAGAGGAACTATTTCGTTATTCCAGAAGAAAATACAGTGGAGAGAAGATGCGGTCAATTTCTCTTCATGAAGTTCATACACCACAGGAAGAGGCACAGTATGTGGCAGAGGAGATCCGGCGTCTAGTGAGAGAAGAAGGGTACAGATATCGGGAAATCGCAGTGATTGCTTCGGATCTGAGTACTTATGCAGATGCTTTGGAAAAAGCATGTGATCGATATGAAATCCCGGTCTTTATGGATCATAAGAAAAGTATTCTTCTGAATTCTTTTGTAGAGTATGTCCGCAACCTTCTGGGGATGATACAGGAAAATTTTACTTATGAAAGCGTATTTCGTTATTTAAGATCCGGATATTGTGAATTTACGGAAGATGAGATCGACCGATTGGAAAACTACTGTCTTGCGCTGGGGATAAAGGGATATAAAAAATGGCAGCAGGCATGGGCGAGGAAAACGAAAGAGGCGGATGAGGAAGAAGTGGAAAAGTTAAATCATCTGCGCGTGAAATTTGTCGAAAAGATCGATCCGCTTATGTTCGTTTCAAGACAGAAAAAAAAGACGGTGCTTGACATTACGCTTGCGGTATATGAATTTATCGCAGGAGAGCATCTTCAGGAGAAATTGGAACAACAGCAGAAATTTTTCGCAGAACAGGGAGAACTTACACTTGCAAAAGAATATGAGCAGATCTACCGGATCGTCATGGAGTTGTTTGACAAGTTTTCGGAACTGTTAGGCGACGAGCCGATTACGCTGAAAGAATACTGCGAGCTTCTTGACGCCGGATTTGAAGAGGCGAAAGTGGGAGTGATTCCTCCGAGCATTGACCAGGTTGTGATCGGAGACGTAGAGCGTACAAGAATGAAAGATATCCGCGCCTTGTTTTTTGTCGGAGCGAACGATGTGCTTTTGCCGGGCAATGCGGGAACGGGCGGCATTTTGTCTGAGCGGGACAGAGAAAAATTCAAAGAGAAAGATATCTCGTTGTCGCCCGGACCGAAGGAAAAAATCTATATACAGAAATTTTATTTATATACGGCGCTGACAAAACCGACGGAACTTCTAAGCCTGTCATGGTCAAAGGTGTCGGGGGAGGGAAAATCTCTGCGTCCGGCGTATTTGATACAGGAGCTTCGCAGGCTGTTTCCGAATCTGTCCGTTGTCGATGAAGAAAACAGAAAGCTTAGCGACAGAGAGATCACCCGAAGAGGGGGGATCGAGAAAGTGGCAAAAGGAATTTGCAGCCGCCGTCTCGGGCTGGATAATGAGTGGAAAGAGTTGTATACATGGTTTCAAAAAGACGGAAGAAATAAAAAAGAGATCGAAAGTATTTTGAATGCAGGTTTTCTGCATAAAACAGATACGAGGCTTGCACCGGAACTGACAAAAGAACTTTATAGTGATCGAAATCGCGTCAGTGTGACAAGACTGGAAAAATTTGCGTCTTGTGCATATGCTCATTTTTTAAGTTACGGACTGCGGCTTTCAGACCGGGAAGAATATGGGTTTGAGGCGCTTGATCTCGGAAATATCGCGCACAAGTCTTTGGAGACGTTTTCCAAAAAGGCGGATGCGCAGAAAATGAAATGGCAGGAAATACCGGAAGCTCTTCGTGACGAGATGATCGATGAGAGTGTGGAAGAAAGCGTAATAGATTATGGGAATACAGTTCTTTTCAGTTCGGCGCGAAATGAATATATGATCACTCGGATCAAACGTCTTATCCGAACTTCTGTGTGGGCGCTGACAAAGCAGATAGAAAAAGGAGACTTTCTTCCAAGCGGGTACGAGATGCAGTTCGGAAGCGGGAAGATTGACCGAATCGATACATGTTTTGACAATGACTGTGTTTATGTCAAAGTGACAGATTATAAAACGGGAATGAAAAGTTTTGATATTACGGCGTTGTATCATGGTCTGCAAATGCAGCTTCCGGTATATCTGAACGCGGCTTTGGATGTAGAGCAAAGAAAACATCCTCATAAAACGATCGTCCCGGCAGGAATATTTTATTATCGGATACAAGATCCGATCGTTTCGGAAGAAAAAACTCAGGATGCCGTGGAGAGAAGTATTTTAAAAGAATTAAAGCAGGATGGGCTAGTTAACGGGGATGATATGGTGATTTCGCATTTGGAGAAAGAACTTTCGGGGAATTCGCTCCTTTTTCCAATAGGAAGAAATAAAGACGGTTCATTGAGTAAAACGTCTCACGCGCTTCCGGAAGAACTGTTTCGGCTAGTACTTTCTTTTGCGAAACGAAAAGAAGAGTCGGTCAAAGACCGAATGTATGACGGAGAAGTTTCCGCCTCTCCGTATGAGATGGGAGAAACTACAGGATGTGATTACTGTCCGTACAGAGATATATGTGGGTTCGATCCGCATCTTGAAGGATGTAGTTACCGCAGGCTGGAGAGATATTCTTCAGACGATGCGGTGAAAAAGATGCGGGAGGCTTTGGAAGAAAATGTCAGCCGGGACGCTTCGGAAAACGAGCAAAGCGGGAAAGGCAGGGAAGGATAAGAATGGGCGTGAAATGGACAGAACAGCAGCAAAAGGTCATAGATCTGCGAAATCGTAATATTCTTGTATCTGCGGCGGCAGGATCGGGAAAGACAGCCGTTCTCGTAGAACGTATTATTCAAAAGATCACAGATGAGCAAAGTCCTGTCGATGTGGACAGACTTTTGATTGTGACATTTACAGAAGCGGCGGCAGCAGAGATGAAGGACAGGATCAGAGAAGCGATCGAGAAAAAGCTGGAAGAAAATCCGGGAAACGTACATCTGGAGAGGCAGGCTACGTTAGTTCACAGTGCGCCGATCACGACGATACACAGTTTTTGTCTGTCTGTGATAAGGGAACATTTTCATGTGATCGATCTTGATCCGGGATTTCGGATCGGAGAAGACGGAGAATTAAAACTTTTAAAACAAGACGTTCTCGATGAATTGCTTGAAGAGTGTTATTCCAAAGGAGAGGAAGAGTTCCTTTCCTTTACAGAGCGGTTTGGAACAGGGAAAAATGACCGGAAGATCGAAGGGATCATTTTAAAATTATACGAATATTCCGGCAGTTATCCAAGACCGGAACAGTGGCTTGACCGTTGTGCTGCGGTATATACAGAAGAAGAGGCGGCGGAAGCGATGATACGGCGGGCAAAAGAACACGTTCTTATTCGGATCGAAGAACCGGAAAAACTGATCCGCAGAGGATTGAAAATATGTGAGGAGCCGGATGGACCGTATATGTATGCGGATATGCTGGAAGAGGATCTTCGTGGAATAGAGAAGATAAGAAAATGCAGTGATTTTGCAGAAATGTATGACGCGGCTGATCGGTTTGTATGGAAAACGCTTTCGAGAAAAAAAGATGACAGTGTATCGGCTGAAAAAAGAGAGTCCGTAAAGGCGTTGAGAGAACAGGCAAAAAAGGCGATTGCCGGGGTGAAAGAAACTTATTTTTACGCGCCGGAAAGCGTATGGAAAGAGGACATGGTTTCGGCGGGAGAGTCTGTGAAAACGCTCGTATCTTTGGTAAAGCTGTTCGCAGAAAAGTTTGCGGAAAAGAAGCGCGGCAGAAATATGATAGATTTTAACGATATGGAACGGTTTGCGCTTGATATACTGACTGAAGAAAAAAACGGAGAACTTGTTCCGTCTGCCGTAGCCGGAGAATATGCAAAACAGTTTGAAGAAATTATGATCGACGAATATCAGGACAGTAATTTTGTACAGGAGACGATCCTGACAAGCGTATCGGGACAGGCAGAAGGAAAAAATAATATTTTTATGGTAGGCGATGTAAAGCAGAGCATTTACAGCTTCCGTCTTTCAAGACCTGAACTGTTTATGCAAAAATATAACACATACAGTTTAGAAGACAGTGACAGACAGAGGATCGATCTGCATAAAAACTTCAGAAGCAGAGGAGAAGTTCTGGACAGTGTCAATTATATCTTCCGACGTATTATGAAAAAAGAAATGGGCGGAATCGAATATGATGACAGCGCGGCGCTTTATCTTGGGGCGAAGTTTCCGAAAACAGAAGAAATTGAGGCAAAACGATACATATCGTCAGAATGTGAAAGAAACACAGATCTTTTCAAGACGGAGCTTTTGATCTTAAAAGACCGCGATAAAGAAGCGGAAAACGTACGTCGGTCAGAAGCGAGGATGATCGCGCGCAGAATTAAAAGTTTGATGCGCGGCGGGGTTGTGTCGGATAAAAAAACAGGGGAATATCGTCCGGTGCAGTATAAAGATATTGTGATTTTGACAAGAAGTGTGAAAGGATGGGCAGAAGATTTTTCGGCAGTCCTTGCAGAAGAAGGGATTCCCGCATATTCTGTAAGCAGGGAAGGGTATTTTGAAACTTATGAAGTGAGCGTATTGCTTGACTATCTTAAAATACTCGATAACGGAAGGCAGGATCTCCCGCTTGCGGCGGTTCTGGCGTCGCCTTTGGGAAATCTTCTGACAGAAGATATGGCAAAGATCAGAGTCGCATATCCCGACGTACCGTTTCATGAAAGCGCGCGGATGTACGCGTCGGAAGAAGCACAGGATCCGGTCTTGAAAGATCGTCTGATGAGATTTTTCAGTCAGGTGGATCATTTCAGAAAAAAAGTGTCGTATACTCCGATTCATGATCTGTTGACGGAGATTATAGAAGAAACAGGTTTCGGTATATACATTTCGGCGATGGAAGGCGGAGTGCAAAGAGCCGCAAACGTAGAGAGGCTGGTGGAAAAAGCAAAGGCGTTTGAAGGAACAAGCTACAAAGGATTGTTTCATTTTGTGCGGTATATCGAACAACTGAAAAAATATGACGTTGATTACGGAGAAGCCGGGATCATGGATGAACAGGCGGATACGGTAAGGATCATGAGTATTCATAAGAGTAAAGGTTTGGAATTTCCGGTTGTTTTTGCGGCAGGTATGGGAAAACAATTTAATACACAGGATACGAAAAGCAGCATGATCCTTCATCCTGAATGGGGCATTGGGATTGATAAGATCGATCTGAAACGGAGGACAAAAGCGCCTACATTTTTGAAAAAGCTGATTCGGGAAGAGGCAATGTATGAAATGTGGGCAGAGGAGATGCGCATTCTGTATGTAGCGTTGACAAGAGCAAAGGAAAAACTGATCATGACAGGGGTTTTGCCGGATCGTTTCATTATGCGCTCCGGCAAAGACGGAGTTATCACGGCAGGTGCAAAATCATATTTCGACTGGATCATACCGGCTCTTTGGTCTGAAGAGGAGGAGGCGGCGTTAGAAGATGCGCCTGTCTGCATTTTTCAGTATACAGGAAATGACATAGGAGCAGATATTTTACAGGTGAAGTCAGAACAGTTGGCGCTTGACGTATTGAAACACTGGGATGTGACAAAAGTGTATGATCCGGAAATACGAAAATGTCTGGATGAACAGGCAGATTACGTTTATCCGTATTATTCGGAAGGCGGTATGAAAATGAAGTTTACCGTATCGGAGCTGAAAAAAAGAAAGGCGCTGCAAGAAGAAGCGGGAGAGGAAATGTATAAAGAACCACAGACGGTTCCTCTTCTTCCCCGTTTTATAAAAGAGGAAGAAACTCTTTCCGGCGCTTCACGGGGAAGCGCATATCACAAGTTTTTAGAACTGCTTGATTTTGCAAAAGAATACGAAGCAGATGATCTGGAAGCAGAGGTGGAAAGGCTTGCGGAAGATGGACGTTTATCGAGGGAAATGGCAGAATGTATTGAGACAGAAGATATGATGCGGTTTCTTCGGACTAAGAGCGGAGTGCGGATGTTACAGGCGGCAAGGAACAGAAAACTTTATAAAGAGCAGCCTTTTGTGATCAGCGTGAATGCATCGGAGATCTATCAGGGAGATCTGTCCGGGGAAAAGATATTAGTGCAGGGGATTATCGACGTTTATTTTGAAGAAGAAGACGGACTTGTCGTGCTTGATTATAAGACGGATCAGGTGAAAAGCAGAAAAGAACTTGCGGAAAAATATCATGCGCAGCTTGAATATTATGCACATGCCCTGTCTCAGCTTACGGGAAAAACTGTAAAAGAGAAGATTATTTATTCGTTTACTTTAAAAGAGGAGATCATCGTATGAAGATTTTGATGTATTGTTTGCTCGCATTAAATGTTGGGGTATGGCTGATGTACGGTATAGATAAGTGGAAAGCAAAATCGGGAAGATGGCGGATTCCCGAAAAAGTTCTTCTGCTTGCGGCGTTTGCAGGCGGTTCGGTTGGAGCTTTAGCAGGAATGATGATGTTCAGGCATAAAACAAAGAAAGCAAAATTTGTCATCAGCGTACCGATATTTTTTGTGATCCATTGTGTGATAGCCGGATATGTGCTTTTGAATTATTAAAGAACAATGTAACAGTTCAGCCCGCGCCATTCGTAAAACCGCACTGCGTGCTTATTGTGGCTGCCGCCACTGTTTTACTCATAAAAAGGCGCTAAGCACATACAGATGTCCGCTTGCAAAAATATGCAAGCATGTTTTGTGCTTCCTGTACATCTGTATGGATGAACTGTTACGAAAAAATATGTCAGATGCTCTTGACTTTGACGTAACGTCAAGTAATATACTTGCCCTAAGCTGATAGAAAAGAAAGAAAATATCGGCTTAGGGTATTTTAACAGGAGGTGAAAACGGTGAAGTGCGGCATTAAAGAAGTATCGGAACTAACAGGAGTGAGTGCGCGCACACTTCGTTATTATGATCAGATCGGATTGCTGAAACCATCAAAGACAAGTGAAGCCGGATATCGGTACTATGGAGAGCGGGAACTGGAGATCCTGCAGCAGATTCTGTTTTACAAGGAACGGGGAATGGAACTAAAGCAGATCAAGAAGATCATCTATCAGAAAGACTTTGACATTATGGCGGCTTTGCGGGAACACCTTTTGGAACTTGAGGAAAAGAGAAACCATATGGAAGCTCTGATCCAAACAGTGGAACAGACGATACGTTCAATGAAAGGAGAATATGATATGAGTGATCAGGAAAAATTTCAGGCGTTTAAAGAAAGAGTAGTTCGGGAAAATGAAGAAAAACACGGGGCGGAAATCCGCGAAAAATATGGCGATGAAGAGATGGATGCCGCAAACAGGAAAGTTTTAGATATGACAGAGGAGGAATACGAGAGATTTCAAAATCTGGGTGAAGAAATCCGCATACAATTACAGGATGCGGTAAGAGGCGGAGCAAACCCGGAGGATGAATGCGGCAGGCGGATCGTCGCACTTCATAAAGAATGGCTTGGAAAGACATGGAAACAGTATACGAAAGAGGCGCATGCGGCAATCGGCAATCTCTATATCAGCGACGAGAGGTTTAAAATGTATTATGATAAAGAAGTGAATGGATGTGCAAAGTTTCTCGAATCTGCAATTCGATATTGGGTTGACCGGGTATAAGCGGAGCTGAACAGACGATTTACAGGGCGGCGATCAATGTTTTTTCCGGATAATATTGTATTGACAAACTATATTATACAAAATATAATATTACTCATATAATACAATGTCTTTGGCAAAAAAGGAGGAACAGATGGTATTTCATACAGGAGCTGCCCTGTTGGATGCGATCGTACTGGCAGTCGTATCTATGGAAGAAACGGGAACATATGGATACAGGATCACGCAGGATGTAAGAAAAGTGATCGACGTATCGGAATCGACATTGTATCCGGTTTTGCGAAGGCTTCAGAAAGATGAGTGTCTGGAAGTATATGATCGACAGTTTGAAGGCAGAAACAGACGGTATTATAAAGTGACCGAAAAGGGAATCGCGCAGTTGGATTTTTATAGGGAAGAGTGGAAAAATTATACATGTAAGATCAGCGATATCTTTGACGGAGCAGATCGGATGAATACGATTTGCTAAAACGGGCAACACTCCTTTGAAAGAAGAAAGGGGAAGTTGTATGTCAGGGAAAAAATCAAAGACGATCGATCCGGCAAATCTTGATCCGGATGAAAAGCTGAAATATGAGGTGGCTGAGGAAATAGGGCTTCTCGATAAAGTGATGACGGAAGGCTGGAAATCACTTACATCAAAGGAGACAGGCAGGATCGGAGGATTAGTGACACGAAAGAAGAAGCAGCGATCCGGCGGGCAGAATATTTCTTTACAAAGATAGACAAATTTGATAGAATTATACATCCGAGGGAGACGACAGGTGATGTGTATGAAAGAAAGAATAAATGTTTTGAGTACGGAAATGGACTGCATAACAGCGAAGGAAGCGATGTTAAAAGCGATTGCGTTTCTGGAAAGAGAGTCGGTTGATATTATCGAAGTTTTATCTATGAGCGCATTGATGCGCGCGCGGGATGAAGACGAGTGGATAAGATCGACATCCGGATTTGGTCTTATTCTGCCCGGAGAGACAGAAATTCTCGAAGCGGCAGGGGAAACCGACAGGATAAAACTAAGAGAAGCGGAAAATCAGACATTTATAAAAATGTTTATGAAATACCTTCAGAAGAACAGAAAAAGAGTTTTTTTGCTTGCCGAATCGGAAGAAAAGCTAAATACTGTGGAAAATGCCATGAAGTATTATGACAAAGGAATTTTTCTGACGGGACACGCGCTGATCAAAGAGGGAGAAAACCGGGAAGAAGACGTAGTCAATGAGATCAACGGAACAGAGACGGACTGTATCTTGTCCGTACTGACTTCTCCTTATCAAGAAAAGTTTATCGCGGAAAATCAAGCTCTTTTAAATGTAAAACTGTGGTTCGGATGTGGAACTCTGCTTGAAAAAAGTTATGGCGAGAGAAAGCTTTCCAAAAGGCTCTCCCGGTTTCTGCTGAAAAAGCGATTTCATCTGTTAGTAGGGAAACAACAGAAAAAATCAGACTAGACAAAAGCGGGAAAAATGTCCATATATGGAATTTGTGAACAATGTATAGACATTAAAATATGAATTTTTTGTAAAATATCTGAGGAAATGCATAAAAAATATGTATTTCCTCTTTCTTTTTTTGCTGTTTTGCATTAATATAATATACGAATCTAAGAAAGAGGAATATTTTCGCTTTTAAAGTTTGTGAAAAATGTACATGATATAAATCCAAGGAGTGGAGGAACAGGCATGATTTCAAATCAGATACTTCAGAATACGATCGACGGATTGAAAGGAATTTCCAAAGTTGACTTCTCAGTATTAGATACAGAGGGAAAGGAACTGGCATCTACATTAGACAATGCGCAGGAACGAAACAGCGCGGTAATCTCGTTTGTAGAATCGCCTGCGGACAGTCAGGTAATACAGGGATGTCAGTTTTTTAAGATTTTTGACGAGCAGAGGCTTGAGTACGTACTGCTGGCGGAAGGTGACAGCGAGACGGCGTATATGCTCGGCAAAGTTGCGGCATTCCAGATCCACAGTCTGCTGGTAGCTTATAAAGAAAGGTTCGACAAAGATAATTTTATTAAAAATCTTCTTCTGGACAACCTTCTGTTGGTAGACATTTATAACCGTGCTAAAAAATTACATATTGACACGGAGGTAAAACGTGTTATCTTTATTATTGAGACATCACACGAAAAGGATAATGCCGCGCTTGAGAATGTGAGAAATCTTCTTGGCGGAAAATCAAAAGATTTTATTACTGCGGTTGATGAGAAGAATATCATTGTAGTAAAAGAACTCACAGAAAAAGACGGGGCGAAAGAGCTTGAGAAGATGGCGAAGGAAATGCTCGACATGCTGAAGGAAGATACAAAGGACGAGCAGATCCGTATTGCATACGGTACGATCATCAGCGACATCAAGGAAGTATCCAAGTCCTATAAAGAGGCGAAGCTTGCGCTTGACGTAGGGAAAATTTTCTTTGCGGAAAAGGATATTGTTGCATTTACGACACTTGGTATCGGCCGTCTGATCTATCAGCTCCCGATTCCGTTGTGCAAGATGTTTATCAGAGAGATTTTCGAGGGAAAATCGCCGGATGATTTTGATGAGGAGACATTGACAACGATCAATAAATTTTTTGAGAACAGTCTGAATGTATCGGAAACATCCCGGCAGTTGTACATTCACAGAAATACTCTTGTATACAGACTGGATAAACTTCAGAAGAGCACGGGGCTTGATCTGCGTGTGTTTGAGGATGCGATCACGTTCAAGATCGCGCTTATGGTTGTAAAATATATGAAATATATGGAATCATTAGAGTATTAGATCTTACAGGAGTATAAATAATTAGGAGGAACTTATGATTGAATTAAGAAACGTGACGAAAGAGTACTCTAAGGGCAATTCAGCTCTTAACGGAGTCTCTGTGAAAATCGAACGGGGAGAATTCGTTTTCATCGTCGGAGACAGCGGCTCGGGAAAGTCTACCCTGATTCGTTTGATCATGAAGGAGTTGAATCCGACTGAGGGAACGATCATAGTAAACGGGCAGAACCTGAATCGTATGAAACACCGCAATATCGCGAAATACAGAAGAGGATTGGGCGTTGTGTTTCAGGACTTCCGTCTTTTGAGAGACAGAAACATTTATGAAAATATTGCGTTTGCCCTGCGCGTGACGGAAACGCCGACAAAAGTGATCAAGAAAAAAGTGCCTGCGGCGCTTTCGCTGGTCGGTCTTGCGCAAAAATATAAATCGTTTCCGAAGGAATTATCAGGCGGAGAGCAGCAGCGAGTTGCAATCGCAAGGGCAATCGTAAACGAACCCGCTATTTTGTTGGCAGACGAGCCTACGGGAAACTTAGATCCAACGAACTCATGGGAGATCATGAGCCTTTTGAAAGAGGCGAATGAAAGAGGAACGACAGTGCTTGTCGTTACGCATAACCAGGAGATTGTAAACGAGATGAACGAGCGCGTGATCACTATGAAACAAGGTGTGATCGTCAGTGATGAACAAAAAGGTGGGTATATAGATGAGGATTAGTACATTTGGATACGTCGGAAAACAAGGCGTTAAGAATATCTGGAGAAACAAGATGTTTTCGCTCGCGTCCATTGCGACAATGTCAGCTTGTATCTTCTTGTTTGGATTATTCTTTTCGATTATTGTAAATTTTCAGCATATTATAAAAACAGCGGAGGAAGGCGTTGCGATCACAGTATTCTTTGAAGAAGACGCTACAGATTCAGAGAAGAAAGCGATCGGGAAGGCGCTGGAAGCCCGCAAAGATGTGGCAGAAGTAAAGTACATATCGGCAGAAGAAGCATGGGAAGAATTCCAGAAGCAGTATTTTGCAGACAATCCGGAGCTGGCAGAAGGATTTAAAAACGATAACCCGCTGGCATCTTCGGACAACTATGAAGTATATATGAAAACAGCGGAAGACAGTAAGAGTCTTACAGCGAGAAGCCGTTCTCTTTCGGAGACGCAGAAAGAACTTGTTTCTTATGCACAAAAACTGGACGGCGTACGAGAAGTAAACAAGTCGGACGTAGTAGCGAAGATGCTTTCAAGCGTAAATACACTTGTAGCGGTTATTTCGATCGCAATTATCATTATCCTTCTCGGAGTTTCGATCTTCCTGATCAGTAATACGGTAACAACAGGTATTACAGTCAGAAAAGAAGAGATTGCAATCATGAAATATATCGGAGCGAAAGACTTTGTTGTAAGATCACCATTCGTGATCGAAGGTCTGATCATCGGATTATTCGGTGCAGTTATTCCGCTTGCTCTGTTATATTTCCTTTATGACAAGGCTGTAGTATATATTATGGAGAAGTTTAGCATTCTGAAGAATATCATTACATTCCTTCCGGTTGGAAATGTATATATCTATTTGTTGCCAATCGGGCTTGCAATGGGAATTGGAATTGGATTCCTCGGAAGTTACTTCACTGTTCGTAAGCACTTAAGAGTGTAATAGGAGATACCTATGAAAAGACGGATGAGAAAGGTGACAGCACTGGTTCTGTCAGTCGGAATGATGCTGTCAATGACAATTACTTCCGGTGCTGTGACAATTGA
>OHCS01001158.1_pt1 | contig 12190 bp, 7 predicted proteins | sample 1566741 | NCBI WGS metagenome assembly OHCS01 (sample SAMEA3879604, study PRJEB24766) | human gut metagenome | biome: human-associated habitat; feature: feces | place: USA | collected 1985/1987 | reverse complement strand
CCGTCTTATCCGCATCGTCCGCGTACCAATTCTCGCCGCTAAATTATCATTTATAAAACAATTAAGTAACAATATGAATAGAACCATCCTTTTAATCACTTCCTTTTTAATAGGAATTGTCTCTGCCTTTGCACAGTCCGCTTTCAATACTCCCGGTGCCGGCAATCCCGTCATCCCCGGATATTTCGCCGACCCTACCATCAAAAAGTTTGGCGACACCTATTATATGTACGCCACAACCGATGGTAGTGGTGCAGGCTTCGGCCCTGCCCAAGTGTGGACAAGCAAAGACTTCGTAAACTGGACCCTGATGCCCATGAACTGGCCCGACAGCCACTGGATATGGGCTCCCGACGTGATGCAGCACACCGATGGCAAGTATTACTATTTCTATTGCCAGCCCTGCATCATCCATTGTGGCGTAAGTGAAACCCCTCGCGGTCCATGGAAGAACATTCTGGGAGATAGCGAAGCCGTCCTCATCCCCGACCGTTTCGTAACAAATGCCATCACTCTGGATGGACAAACTTTTGTGGACGATGATGGTTCAGTCTATATGTACTGGGGAACCTGGGGTATTTACAAAGGTTTCGGTTGCGGTGCCGGAAAATTAGCTCCCGATTTGAAGAGTTTTATCGAAACCCGCCTCATCCCCAATACCGAAGCAACGGATTTCTTCGAAGCTCCCTTTGTCATCAAGCGGAATGGAACTTACTACTTCATGTATTCTTCCGGTTCCTGCCACGACCATACCTACCGTGTGCAATATGCCACTTCGGACCAGCCTTTAGGTCCTTATAAATATGGCGGTTGCATCCTCGAAACCAATACTGATGGCACCATTCACGGCCCCGGACATCACAGCATCCTCCAGGAAGGCAATGATTACTATATCGTCTACCACCGCCACGACAATCCACACTCCAACCGTGGCTTCCATCGCCAGCTTTGCATCGACCGCATGGAGTTTGCCGAAGACGGAAGCATCCGGAAGATTACTCCCACCCACGACGGTGTAGGCGCACTGGCTCCCACCGTAGTCAAGTCAACCAATCTGGCCTTTGGCAAGAGCGTTCGCGCCTCTTCTTTTTATGACGATAATTTCCGTCCCGAATATGCTGTAGATGATAACAACGGAACCTTGTGGCGTCCACGCGGCATGGGACAGGAATGGATTGAAATAGACCTGGGACGTAGCCAACCGATACAAACCATCTGGACACAATTTGAATACGGCACGCAGTTCTATCAATATCTGATTGAAACTTCCACTGATGGAAAACGCTGGAATATCTTTGCCGATAAACGAAACAACCATCTGGCAGGCAGCCCGATGGTGGACTTCGGAAAAGCCAAAGCCCGCTACGTCCGCCTCACCTATACCGGTGGGCAAAAGAATGGTTTCGGTGGTGCCATCTGGAATATCAAAGTATTCTCCGGCATCGAAGCCTCCGCCCCGCAGCAATGGCTCGGACTGACTGCCGCCGACTGGAACGGTCGCGAATGGCAAAACAACGAAGGGATGTTGGGAGGAGCTTTCACTCTCAAAGAAGGCGCAGCCCGCACCGGACGTATGAGCGGACGTGATGCTTTGATACTTGAACCGGGCACTACATTGGAATTCCATCATCCGTTGATTTCTCCTTCCAAAGAACATACAATTAGCGGGTTAGTTTATAGATTAGGTAGGTGGCAAAGCTACGAAGCGGAGTCCGCCCTTTCATCTGGTGTGATTTCGCTTCAAAGCGGAGCCGAACCCTTAATCATCACTAATCTGCGCTACTATAACTGGAAACAGGCACCTGCCGAACAGGAATATGACACCACTACGGATATCCTCCGCTTACCGGCTGCCAATCAGCAAAAGCATGGCTTGGTAGTAAGCATTACCGCCGATGACTTCGCCACAGGAGACACCGTACATTATCTTTCCAATCATGGAATAGAAGGATACTTCGAGGCTCACAAAGCCCCCTCCCTCATCAAGGAAATGAAAGGAAAGAAAAGTTTCAGCTTTGATGGTCATCAGGTATTCCAATCCAGTTTCTCCCTCCCTGCAACTTTACTGGACAATGCTCCGTATACATTGGAAGCCTGGATACTGAATGATTCCATTGCCGAAAATGAATGTGTAGCCGACTTCACGACTTCGCATGACGAATTGGAAAAGATTATGCTCGTCAGTGGCACGGAGCCCCGATGCGGTGTCATCAACCACTACGGCTGGTACGAAGATGCCGGATACAAGGACATGAAAGAGCTGACCGGCAAATGGCAGCATATCTATATTTGTTTCGACGGCCGCATGGAACAAGTATATATCAATGGTAAATTAATTAGCGAAAAAGATATTCAATTGCTGATAAAACCGTCACAATACGTAACTTTGGGGCGGAATGCAGAACGCAACTGGCCGTTCACGGGCTACCTGCATTCACTGAAACTCTGGGACGAATATATTCCGATGAAAAAATAACACCATAAATAGAATGATAACCATGAAGAAACTTTTAGTAAGCACTCTGATGCTTGCCACTGCAATAGGCGGTCAGGCACAAGTGAAAAATCAGTCGCACGGCTACCCCATTGCCCCTGTGCCCTTCACTTCGGTGAAAGTAACCGACTCCTTTTGGGGGCAGCGCCTCAACGCAAGCCGTGAAGTAACCATTCCTCTTGCTTTCAGCAAATGCGAGGAAACAGGAAGATATCAGAACTTCGTCAACGCAGCGCATCCCAGCGATACGATAAAAGTCGGCGGACTGGCCTTTGATGATACAGACGTCTATAAAACCATTGAAGGTGCCAGCTACCTGTTGCAGACTTATCCGGACAAGAAACTGGCTAAGTACATCGACAGTGTACTGGTGATTGTAGCCGCCGCACAGGAACCCGACGGATACCTCTACACCAGCCGCACCATGAACCCGAAGCATCCGCACGAATGGGCGGGAAGCAAGCGCTGGGAAAAAGTAGAAGACCTGAGCCACGAGTTCTATAACCTGGGACACATGGTGGAAGGCGCCATCGCCCACTATCAGGCAACCGGGAAGAAAAACTTCCTCAACATCGCCATCAAGTACGCCGATTGCGTATGTCGTGAGATAGGTACAGGCGAAGGGCAGCAAATCCGTGTTCCCGGACATCAGATTGCCGAAATGGCACTTGCCAAACTTTATCTGGTCACCGGAGACAAGAAATACCTCGACCAGGCTAAATTCTTCCTCGACCAGCGCGGTTACACCAGCCGCACGGACGAATACAGTCAGGCACACAAACCCGTTGTCCAGCAGGATGAAGCCGTGGGACATGCCGTTCGCGCCGCTTATATGTATGCAGGAATGGCCGACGTGGCAGCTCTCACCGGAGATACCGCCTACATTCATGCCATCGACCGCATCTGGGACAATATCGTCGGTAAGAAGTATTACATCACCGGAGGTATCGGAGCCACGGCTGCCGGAGAGGCTTTCGGCAAGAACTACGAGTTGCCCAACATGTCAGCTTATTGCGAGACTTGCGCAGCTATCGGCAATGTATATGTCAACTACCGTCTGTTCTTGCTCCACGGCGAATCAAAGTATTATGATGTATTGGAACGTACCTTATATAACGGTTTGATTTCGGGCGTATCACTGGACGGTGGCGGTTTCTTCTACCCGAATCCATTGGAGAGCATGGGACAACATCAACGCCAGCCTTGGTTCGGCTGCGCTTGCTGCCCCTCTAATATCTGCCGTTTCATTCCGTCATTGCCGGGATATATCTATGCGGTGAAGGATAAAGATGTCTATGTTAACCTCTTCATGTCCAATACTTCGGACCTGAAAGTAGGCGGTAAGGCTGTTTCTATCGAACAAACTACGCAGTATCCCTGGAACGGAGACATCGCCATCGGCATTCAGAAGAACAATGCCGGACAGTTCACGATGAAAGTACGCATCCCGGGATGGGTACGGGGTCAGGTAGTTCCGAGCGACCTTTACACCTACAGCGACGGCAAGCGTCTGAAATATACGGTAGCCGTGAACGGAGAACCCGTACAAAGCGAACTGAAAGACGGCTACTTCTGCATCGACCGCCGTTGGAAGAAGGGTGACAAAGTGGAAATACACTTCGACATGGAACCACGCACCGTGAAAGCCAACAATAAAGTAGAAGCCGACCGTGGACGCATTGCCGTGGAACGCGGCCCGATTGTGTATTGCGCTGAATGGCCGGATAACAACTTCGATATTTTCAGTGTATTCATGAACCGCAACCCGAAGTTTGAAGTAGTGGAGAAGCCCGATTTACTGTATGGCATCAACCAACTGAAGACAGGGGCGCAGATTCTTGGATATGATGACCAGGGACGCCTGACTACCACTGACGTGGATTTGACCCTGATTCCTTATTATGCATGGGCACACCGTGGTTCGGGAGCCATGCTCGTATGGCTCCCGCAGGAATTAAGCGCATCCCGCCCCACCATGCCTGCCACGCTGGCTTCAGAAAGCAAGATTGATGCTTCACACAAAGTAAAATCTATCTCCGCCATCAACGACCGCCTGGTACCGAAAGATGAGAACGACCGCTCCATGCCTTACTATCACTGGTGGCCAAAACAGGGAAGCACCGAATGGATTTCATACGAATTCCCGGCAGAAGCAACCGTCAGCAGTGCTACCGTATATTGGTTTGACGATGCTCCCTGGGGTGGTTGCCGCGTACCGAAGAGCTGGAAGATTTATTATAAAGATGCACAAGGCGAATGGCAACCCGTTACCGGTGCCGACAAATACGGAGTTGAAAAAGGTACGGGAAATGTAGTTAACTTTGACCCGGTAAAGACAAAAGCCGTCAAACTGGAAATCAGACAGCCGGATAAATATTCATCAGGCTTATTTGAATGGGAAGTTAAGTAAAGATTAGGTATATGAAAATGGTTAGATTAGGTTTGTCAGTAGCCATGCTCCTTTGCGGGGGCATGGCTATTGCCCAAGGTACGGTAGAGGACTATAACTGTGCCTATTCATTGAGAGAGAAGTTCAGCGCAAACAAGGTATTCTACTCCAATGTCACGCCGGCGTGGATAGAGGGTACACATCAGTTCTGGTATGTGCGCAATACACCGGAAGGACGTATGTATGTGTCGGTGAATGCAGACAAGAAAGGGAGAAAAGAGTTGTTCGACCATAGCCGCCTGGCTGACGCACTAACCAAGGCATCCGGCAAAGAAGTGAAATCTTCCGCTATCAATCTGGAGCGACTGCATGTAAACAAAAGTCTGGACACACTCCGCTTTGTTTTCAATAACCAGCGATGGATGTATGCCACCCGGAAAAACCAGTTGGCAAACGAAGGCAGCCTCCCCGCTCCCCAAAAGCAGAAACACTGGATGGAACGGGATGATGAGAAGACTGCCAATCCTATTCCTTCGCCTGACGGCAAGTACACAGCATTCATCAAGAATCATAATGTATACGTGAAAGAAGTTGCCACAGGCAAAGAAAAACAGTTGAGTATAGACGGCACACTGAGCAATTATTATTCAGCCTATATCCGTTGGTCACCGGACAGCAAGAAGGTGGCTTCCTGCAAGATACGTCCGGTTGAGAAGCGTTATGTATATTACGTGGAGTCTTCGCCAACAGACCAACTGCAACCTAAGCTCCACAAACAGGAGTATGCCAAACCGGGAGATGAGCTTCCGTTTAAGGTGCCTTGCATCTACGAAGTGGAGACAGGACGCAGTATTATCCCTTCCACTGATTTGTTTGCCCAACAGTATGAGATATACGGCCCCGAATGGAACCCGGACAGCCGTGCCGTAACCTTCGAATACAATCAGCGCGGACATCAGGTGTACAGGGTATTGGAACTTTCGGCAGAGACCGGCAAGGTACGTCCAATGATAGAGGAAAGCAGTGATAAATACGTAAACTACACCCGCCATTTCCGCCATGACCTAAGGGACAACAAGCATATCATCTGGATGAGCGAACGCGACAACTGGAACCATCTGTATATGTACGACCGCACCACTGGGCAGCCCGTCCACCAAATCACCAAAGGCGAATGGTATGTGCGCGAAGTGCTTCGTGTAGATGAAGACAACCAGCAGATTTACTTCTCCGCAAATGGTGTACAACCCGGTGAAGACCCTTATCTCATCCGCTATTACCGCATCGGCTTCGACGGGAAAGGCCTGGTTTGCCTTACTCCGGAAGAAGGAATGCACCGTGCCTGGTTCTCGGGAGATATGAATTATCTGGTAGACGTTTACTCTATGGTAGACAAAGCTCCTGTAGCCGTGCTGCGCAGCGCCAAGGATGGCAAAGTAGTAATGCCATTGGAAACTGCCGACATCAGCCGCCTGATAGCCGAAGGCTGGAAAGCACCGGAAGTGTTTACCGCCAAAGGGCGTGACGGCAAAACGGATATGTGGGGACTGATTGTTCGTCCCACTAACTTCGACCCGAACCGGAAGTATCCGGTTATCGAATACATTTACCAAGGTCCCGGCGACCAGTATGTACCCAAGACTTTCATTCCGTACAACTGGTACATGACTTCCCTTGCCGAACTCGGCTTTATCGTTGTCATGGTGGATGGAATGGGAACTTCTTTCCGTTCACGCGAATTTGAAAATGTATGTTATAAGAATCTGAAAGATGCCGGTCTGCCCGACCACATCGCCTGGATTAAAGCTGCCGGAGAGAAGTATCCGTATATGGATATGGACCGCGTAGGCATCTACGGCTGTTCCGCCGGAGGCCAGGAATCCACCACTGCCGTGCTGCTGCATCCCGAATTCTACAAAGCCGCTTATTCCGCCTGTGGCTGCCACGACAATCGCATGGATAAAATCTGGTGGAACGAACTCTGGCTGGGATATCCCGTAGGCGACCAGTACAAAGAAGGTTCGAACGTGGAGAATGCCCATTTGTTGAGCCGCCCCCTGATGCTGGTAGTCGGTGAACTGGACGACAACGTAGACCCTGCTTCAACCATGCAAGTAGTAAATGCTTTGATTAAAGCGAACAAGGATTTTGAACTGGTAGTCATCCCCGGCGCACACCACACGATGGGCGAAGACTTCGGGGAACATAAACGCTATGATTTCTTTGTACGCCATTTGATGGGAGAAAACCCGCCTAAGTGGGACGAGGTGAAGAAGTGATAGAGCGATGGAGTGATAAGGTGGTAAAGTGATAAGCACTCTATCACCTTATCACTCTCCCCTACCCCTTCAACCGTATCACGAACCTACTTCCCTTTCCCAATTCACTTTCCACCGTCAACGTTCCGCCATGAGCCTCCACAAAGTCCTTTGAGATGGACAAGCCCAGGCCACTGCCTTGCACCTTTGTACCCGGCACACGGAAATAACGGTCGAAAATACTTTGATGATAGCGCGGGTCGATGCCCTTGCCAAAGTCCTGCACGTACATCTCAATGATTCCGTCTTCATGCTTGGCACCAATCACCACACGCCCGTTTTCTTTGGAGTAGCGGATGGCGTTGCTCAGAAGATTCGTCAGTACCCAAGCTATCTTTTCACTATCCACAAACAGTTTCGGCATCTTCTCGCCGGGATATTCCACTTCTATCTGAATACCGAATTTATCAGCCTGCACCTGATTGGCCTTGATGGCATACTCTATAAGCTCGATAGGCTTCGTAATCTTCGGCATCATCTGGAGCTTGCCAGCTTCCACCTGTGTCATGTTCAGAAGCTCGCCGGTGATGCTCAACAGGCGGTCGGCATTCTCCTTGATACTCTTCGACAACTGTTCCTGCTCATCATTCAAGGCACCCACACGCTTATCCTCCAACAACTGAAGACTCATGAGAATGGCAGAAATAGGTGTTTTCAACTCATGGGAGATGGTGGAGATAAATGTTGTCTTGGCAGAGTCCAGTTCCTTAAATTCGGTAATATTCTTCAGTAAAATGACATCACCCAGGTTCTGCGGCTCGTCCGTATCGGTCTCTGTATTCATAATTGTGATATAAGATGCCTGGAAATAACTCTCTTTGTTATCTGCATAAATCTTTAACGCTTCTTTCTTCTCACTGGGAGTGACAAGCTCGCGCACCAACCGGCGGAGAAGATCATTCTTCAACGAAAGCTCTTCGGCGGAACGGCGGATTACTTCATCCCGCTTCAGATTCAGTACAGTCAGGGCTTCCTTATTGATGAAGAGTATTTCATGCGCACGGTTCAGGCCGATGATAGGGTCATGAATACTGTTCACGATGGCTTCCAAAAACTTCTTGGCAGCAAGGATGTCATTCAGCGTACTGGTGCGATACTCAGTCAACCGTTCGGCCATGCGGTTAAAACCGTCGGCCACTGCGCTGAATTCCTCATGTCCACTCATATCGAGACGTTTCTCATAATTATGATTGGCTATCTCCAGAATGCCCTGTGTCAGTTCCCGAATGGGTTTACTGATGGAACGGGGCAACCAGACAAGCAGTACGATGCTGGCAAGAATACAAACACCTCCTATAACAGAAATCCACAGCAAGGCACGTTGCAAACCGGGTACAGCCGCAGGGCTATCCGGCTCGGTAGCCGTCAATATCTGAAGATTGACGACCGAGAGAGCAACCAGCAGGATAATCATACCGGAAAGGATGCCCACACTGAGTATTAGTTTAGTACGAATATTCATAACGCTCCTAAGAATTAAATTTTATGCAAGTATAATCAAATCTATGTTTGCTTGCGCCAATTCGCTCACAAATTTTCTGTATTTCAGCAGCATGAACAATGATTGGGGAAGACGGAAAGAGGGACTACCCATACAGACAGTCGTTATCTGCTTCTCCTTACAGGCTTGTATAATGGCGTCCAGCACATCACGGGACTGTATCTGAAGAACTTCACCATCCAGTTCAGTCACCAACTTAAAGTGATTCAGCAAATAGCGCTGCCGTGCCAGATCGATACGGTCGGCACTCTCAGCGGGCGTCTGCACGTATAGAGCGATGAAAGAAGTATTGTAGCGGGTGGCCAGCCGTGCCGCCTTACGGATGATGCGCCGCGGAGTCTTCTCATGACTACTGATGCAGGCAAGAAACCTCTCGTGTCGTACACCCACGCTCGAAACAACGACTTCGTTCTCCACCTTCTTCTCCACTCGCAGGGCTACTTCCTTCAAGGCCAGTTCACGAAGTTGGAGGATGTTCTCGGTCCGGAAGAAGTTGGTCAGTGCCGTCTGCACCTTCTCCGGGCGATAAATCTTGCCGGCTTTCAGACGGGTTATCAGTTCTTCGGCAGTCAGGTCGATGTTCACCACCTCGTCCGCTTCCTGAAGGACACTGTCGGGGATGCGCTCTTTGACTTCGATGCCGGAGATGCCTTGCACTTCTTCGTTCACGCTCTCGATGTGCTGGATGTTGACGGCGGAAATCACGTTGATGCCTTCGTCCAAAAGGTCCATCACGTCCTGCCAACGCTTTTCGTTACGACTGCCTTCTACGTTGGTATGCGCCAGTTCGTCCACGATGACTATTTCGGGATGGATGCGAATGATACCCTCCAAATCCATCTCTTCCAGTTCCTTGCCTTTGTAGAATATCCGGCGGCGGGGGATGACGGGCAGGCCTGCAAGGAGAGCTTCCGTCCCGGCACGTCCGTGGGTTTCGATGTAGCCGATTTGTACATCTACCCCATTATCCAGCAGGTCGTGAGCCTCCTGAAGCATACGGTACGACTTACCCACACCGGCTATCATGCCGATGTAAATCTTGAACTTGCCCCGACGGGATTTCTTTATCAGGTCGAGGAAATGTTGCACGTTCTCTTCTCTGTCCATACCTTTGAGTGGTTGTTGTTATGGGGTAACCGGGATTAGTAAGTAGATCGGCATACTATCAATACGGATGACACGTATCATCAATACGGATGATAACTATCATCAATACGGATGATGACTACCATCAATGCGGATGATGGATACTATCAATAGTATTGATGATAGACTAAGCCATAGGGACAACATGCCTCTGTTATTCACATTAAGGCCTTAAGGTTATACCAAAGACCAAATGGGTATCTTCCAGACAAGGATTCCAGATAGCCTGTGCAAATATAGGCAATGAGAATGAATCCGTTATCTTAATGGCGGTAGTAGCCTTCAGAGCCACGTTGGTAACTGCAAAACCGGAATTACCATACCCTACGGTATATGTTTCATAGGGCACAAATCCCAGCGTTGCGTTCAAATCCACCGATTTCACACTGAACGGACAGTTCAGCTCAACATAAGATGAATAGTTCTGCCCTCCCTCAGCGTTCTTGTCGGCACCGGCAAACATGGTGTACCAGGCTATGGACAAGGGCAGTCTCTCACAAGGCAAGGCATAGGCCAGTCCGCCTTCAAAATAATGGGCAGTTTTATGGCTCTCGAAGTTGAAGTACTTACCTGCACCCTGTCCTGCCCACCAAAGACTTGCCACAGACAGCGTGAGTCCCGATTCACCGAAGGTATAAGCTGCCGTCAGGTCTATTTCCTTGCTGGCCAGACCTTCGGTAGATTTATTGCCGTCGAAGTCTGTAGAACCCCATGCGGTCAGAGAGAAGTCTCCGATACCGAAACCCAGTGTGGGCTGGAAACTCGCACCTGTCTGATAGACTCCACGCCAAATGTATGAGCTTACCAAATCACCTTGCACTGTAAATTCCTGTGCTTTTGTACTTGTTATCCAAAAAATACTTGCGGCTGCAACAGCCACTGTTGCAAAAATCTTTTTTCCTCTTAATTTCATAATTCTTTTAATTTAAAAAAAGAGAGGCGCGTCTCCATCCACCCTGTTTTCAGACATCACCATGGCAAAATATGAACGGAGCCTGCCCACCTCTCCTCTACCAACCTAAAGTTATGTTCTAATCACTCATTTTCCCGCTTCTTCAAGCGCGATATTTAATTTCAACACATTTACTCTTTCCGTACCGAAAAGGTCGAGAAAAGGCTTTTGTATCGTCTTGTCCACAATACTTCTCACCTGAGCCTCATCCATGCCGCGTGCCTGTGCCACACGTTTCACCTGCACGTAAGCGCTGGCGGGGGTAATATCCGGGTCGAGACCGGAACCGCTGGCTGTCACCATTTCGGCAGGAACATCCTTGCGTTGCAAATAGGGATGATGAAGCAGGAATGTATCGATACGAGCTTCTACCTCCGCCAGATATTCTTCGTTTGTGGGTCCCTTGTTGCTACCGGAAGAACTGGAAGCATCGTAGCCGTCTCCGGCATTGGAAGGACGTCCCCAAAAGTAGATATCCTTAGTAAACATCTGGCCTACATTGGCAGCCCCCACTACCTTGCCGTCCAATACGGCAACCTCTGCATTACCCTTGTTGGGTCCTGCCACCTGGGCGAATATCCACAGGATGAGGATGTAGAACAAGGAAAAGAATATGCAAAATGCAAGTGTTATTTTGAGGGATTTGAATAAAGTTTTCATTTTCTTCTTTTTTTAATTACTTAGAAAAACAAACTGACAATCATATCTATCAACTTAATACCTACGAACGGAGCAATGACACCACCCAAACCATATATGAGCAGGTTGCGACGGAGCAATGCACTGGCACCAATCGGTTTATACTGTACTCCTTTCAGTGCCAACGGAATCAATATAGGAATAATGACAGCGTTAAAGATTATAGCTGAAAGGATGGCTGACTCAGGACTATGCAGCCCCATGACGTTCAGCGGTGCTAACTGAGGGATGGCTACCATAAACAAAGCGGGAATAATCGCAAAGTATTTAGCCACGTCATTTGCTATAGAGAACGTGGTCAATGTACCGCGCGTCATCAACAACTGTTTGCCGATTTCCACAATTTCAATCAGCTTCGTAGGATCATTGTCCAAGTCCACCATATTACCGGCTTCCTTTGCAGCCTGCGTACCGCTATTCATAGCAACGCCCACATTTGCCTGTGCCAATGCCGGAGCATCATTTGTACCGTCTCCCATCATTGCCACCAGCTTACCGGATTGTTGCTCTTTCTTGATGTACTCCATCTTGTCTTCCGGCTTAGCCTCGGCAATAAAATCATCCACACCGGCCTTTTCCGCGATGTACTTTGCCGTCAGCGGGTTATCTCCGGTCACCATTACCGTCTTCACTCCCATCTTGCGAAGGCGTTCGAAACGTTCCTGAATACCCGGTTTGATGATATCCTGCA
>OHCS01001156.1_pt1 | contig 12196 bp, 10 predicted proteins | sample 1566741 | NCBI WGS metagenome assembly OHCS01 (sample SAMEA3879604, study PRJEB24766) | human gut metagenome | biome: human-associated habitat; feature: feces | place: USA | collected 1985/1987 | reverse complement strand
TGATGATTTCAGAAATTCGATGATGAATGACCGTCATATTTCTAAAATTGTTGATTATACGAATTCTAAAGATTGTTTTCCTGGGATTAGTGTAAGTGGAGGTGTCTGCTATTTTCTGTGGAATCGTGATAAAGAATCGGATTGTGAATTTATAAATATCACAAACAATTCAGAAGACGCTATCACTCGTCCGTTGAATGAATTTCAAACTCTTGTTAGATATAATAAGGCAGTTTCTATCATTCATAAGATACAGCAGAAAAAAGAGAGCCTTCTTGCAGAAAAGATAAGTTCTCTTATGCCGTATGGATTGTCTACAAGTTATAGAGGACATAGTTCCCCTCAAGGCAAAAATGATCTTGCTTTACACGCAAGTAACGGAGTGACATATATCGATCGCCAAGAAATTTCCAAGGGCTACGAAACAGTGGACAGCTTTAAGTTGCTTGTAAGTAAGACAAGCGCAGAACATGCAGGGGAGCCGGGCAAAGATGGAAGGTTTAAGGTCATCCCTTCTTCTATGAAAGTATTGCACCCAGGGGAAGTGTGCACACATTCCTATTTTATAATCGGTAATTGGGAGAATTCACAAACTGCTGAAAACGCATTAAGCTATATGAGAACGAAATTTGTTAGGTTTCTCATGCTACTATGTATTAGCGGGTTTGGATTGTCCAAAATCGTGTTTCAATTTGTCCCGATGCAAGATTTCTCAAAGTCATGGACAGATGAAGAACTTTACGAAAAATATGGATTAACAGATGATGAGATTACTTTTATTGAAAGTATGATTAAACCAATGGAGGTGGGTGGTGACGACAATGGCAACTGATTTCTTCCCGCAACGTCCCAATGCCCACCCGATGATTTATGCCTACGAAGACACCAATCCGCAGTATCAAGGACTTTTAAAGGTGGGCTATACTGCCATTGATGTGGACAAGCGTGTTGCCCAGCAGTATCCCACCAAACGACCGGATGGCAGTGTTCCCTATCGCATTGTCTACCGGGAAAGTGCCATGTATCCAGATGGTTCCTCGTTCACTGACCATGATGTTCACCGTGTCTTGAAACGCAAGAAAATAACCGGCATGGGCGGTGAATGGTTTCGTTGTACCGTGGATGATGTGCGGGCGGCGGTACTGGCAGTCAAAAACCATACTGCCAATGTGGAGAATCGGGTCAATAGCTTCTCCATGCGTCCGGAACAGCAGGAAGCCGTGGATAAAACCACTGCCTATTTTCAAAGTGCCTATGAAGAGGATTCCACACGCTACCCTAAGTTTTTGTGGAACTGCAAAATGCGTTTTGGTAAGACCTTTGCGTCCTATCAGTTGGCAAAACGGATGGGATTCAAGCGGATTCTGATTCTGACTTTCAAACCTGCTGTGGTCAGTGCATGGCAGGAGGACTTGAACAGCCACATTGATTTTGAGGGCTGGCAGTTTATCAGCCGGAACACAGAACTGACCTATGAAACAGCGGACAAGTCCCGTCCCATCGTCTGTTTTGGCTCTTTTCAGGACTATCTGGGAGTAAATAAGGAAACCGGCGGCATCAAGGCAAAAAACGAGTGGGTACATTCCACCAACTGGGATTTGGTTATCTTTGATGAGTACCACTTCGGAGCATGGAAGGAAAATGCCAAAAAGCTGTTTGAGCAGGAGGACGAGGACAGCTACGACAGTGAGGATATGGATAAGTATGACCGTGGCAACGCCTACGATGAAACGTTCCTGCCCATCACAACCATGTATTATCTGTATCTGTCTGGCACACCATTTCGGGCGCTGAATTCCGGTGAATTTATCGAGGATCAGATTTACAACTGGACATACTCGGATGAACAGCGGGCCAAGGAAAACTGGCAGGGTGATGGAAATCCCTATGCAGCACTGCCCCGCATGGTGATGATGACTTACCGCATCCCGGACAGTATCCGTCAGATCGCCATGCAGGGAGAGTTCAACGAGTTTGACCTGAATGTGTTTTTCTCTGCCAAAGGCAAAGGTGCGGACGCTCGCTTTGTCTATGAAAATGAGGTGCAGAAGTGGCTGGATCTGATTCGGGGTGCTTATCTGGAAACCAGTGTGGATGATTTGAAACTGGGTGCCAAGAAACCCGCCATGCCGTATGCCGATGTGCGCCTGCTGAATGTGTTGCAGCATACGCTCTGGTTTCTACCAAATGTGGCTTCCTGCTATGCGATGAAAAATCTGCTGATGCAGAAGCAGAATACTTTCTATCATGATTACACCATCAATGTCTGTGCGGGTACGGGCGCTGGAATTGGTGCAGCAGCTCTGGAGCCGGTGCAAAAATCCATGCGTGACCCATTGGAGAGCAAGACGATCACCCTCTCCTGCGGTAAGTTGACAACAGGTGTTACAGTCAAGCCGTGGACAGGCATTTTTATGCTTCGGAATCTGTCCAGCCCGGAAACCTATTTTCAGGCAGCGTTTCGGGTGCAGAGTCCGTGGGAGATCACGACTGATGGCGGCAAAAAGGAAATTGTCAAGCAGGAATGTTATGTGTTTGACTTTGCTCTCGACCGGGCGCTCAAGCAGATTTCCGATTACAGCTGCCGTCTGAACATTGACGAAGGCAACCCGGAAAAGAAGGTGGCGGAGTTTATCAATTTTCTGCCCGTCATTGCCTATGATGGCAGCACCATGCGGCAGATTGATGCAGGTGAGGTTCTGGACATTGCTATGGCAGGTACATCTGCCACCTTGCTTGCCAAACGCTGGGAAAGTGCGCTGCTTGTCAATGTGGATAACGATACCCTTTCCCGTTTGATGGCGAATCCGGCGGCGATGGATGCTCTGATGAAAATTGAGGGCTTCCGTAGTCTGAACGAGGATATAAAGACCATTATCAACAAGTCTGAAGCCGTAAAAAAAGCAAAGAAAGAAGGCACAGAAAAACTCACGCCAAAAGAGAAAAAGGAGCTGAGCGAGGAAGAAAAAGAGTATAAATCCAAACGCAAACAGATTCAGGAGAAGCTGATTAAGTTCGCCACCCGCATTCCGGTTTTCATGTATCTGACCGATTACCGGGAACGATGCCTGAAGGATGTTATCACACAGCTGGAGCCGGGGCTTTTCAAGAAAGTAACGGGTCTGGATGTCAAAGATTTTGAGTTGCTGGTATCTCTCGGTGTGTTCAATGATTCGCTGATGAACGATGCTGTTTATAAGTTCAAGCGATACGAAGACGCCAGTTTGAGTTATACCGGCATTGACCGGCACGAAGGCGAGAACCGTGGCGGCTGGGATACTGTTATCACGGATGCTGACTATAACAGTATGTTCGCTCTGCAACAGGTTTCGATGGAAGCGCCAATTCCTTCGGTGGATGATTTGCCCGAAAAGCCGTTTCTGGATTTTGCAGAAGCTGTCAGGGATATGGATCAGCCCGAAAAAGACAAGCGGCATTCACAGAAGATTGCAGAAAGGCCGGCTGTGTATGGGCAGCATTTGGAAAAGCCACGCTATACCCCACCAGCACCACAACCAGCAGAACCTGCACCACAAAAGCAGGTGGATTTGTCCTGTGTTGTGGTTGGTGGTCAGCTTCGGCATAAAGCATTCGGCGTGGGAACGGTCAAAGAAATCCAAGGTGGCTTGATTGTTGTAGTGTTTGGAGGGACGGAGAAAAAGTTCCAGTTCCCCGGTGCATTGCTGCAAGGCTTCTTGAGTTTGCCGGAATGATTTCACTACAGCAGTACACGATAAAACTTATTAAAAGAACCGATGTGTTTTTCGTTAAAGAGAAATGCATCGGTTTTCTTTTTGAGGAAAGCGACTAAGGAGCCTTCTTCAAGAACCGGAAAAGCTGACTGGCTATGGCTTTGGCAGTCAGCTTCTCCGGGCAGGAGTACAGAGGGATGCAAACCCTTTGTGCTGGGTACAGGGATGCAGCGCCCTGTTGGGGTCAAGGGGCAAGGCCCATTGGCGGGTTGAGGGCAGCCAGCCCCATCGGGTCAAGGGTGAAACGCCTTGCCCAGGGAGAGTTGATGCCTTGCGTCAATTCGTACTGGGTATTACCTGACGCAGAAATCCGCAGGTTTGGCGGCTTCGCCGCTGCTTCCCCTTCGGGAAAAATCAGCAAAGATTGGAGGGATGAAAATTGAAACTGACACGGCATAACGGACGCTCCGGCAAGCATGGCACCTATAATCCCCGGCACAATGACCGCCGGTTTGATGTGGAAAACAGCGAACACATTGATGCTCAGCGATCCAAGAAAAATGTGTACTGGGACTGCTACCGTGGATTCACTACCCCGGAACTTCGGGAGAACCCGGAACAGCCGGATTTCAGCTTTGAAGAAATTGAGCGGATGTATTACTACGAACATTATTCCGACCATGTGGATGCCCAGAACGCCCGGAACGAGAAAACACGACACACCGAGCGCAACCGCACGGTGGAAGACCTTTTGAAAAACAGCAAGACCTGCCCGGAGGAAAGTATCTACCAGATTGGCACCATGGAAGAATCCGTTCCACCGGGTACTCTGGCACTCATTGTCAGCGAATTTTACGAGGAGTTTGAACGGCGCTTTGGTTCCCATATCCACATTCTGGACTGGGCGCTGCATCTGGATGAGGGTACGCCCCACATCCATGAGCGCCATGTATTTGACTGCAAAAACCGGTATGGGGAGCTGTGTCCCCAGCAGGAAAAGGCGCTGGAGGAACTGGGTTTTGAGTTGCCTGATCCGAGTAAGCCCAAGGGCAAACACAACAACCGCAAGCAGACCTTTGATGCAGTTTGCCGAACGATGCTCTTTGACATCAGCCGCAAACATGGGGTGCATCTGGAGCAGGAACCGTCCTATGGTGGGCGGGCGTATCTGGAGAAACAGGACTATATCCTGATGAAGCAAAAGGAGCAGCTGGCGGCGCAGGAACAGAAGCTGGAGGAGCTGACCCTGAAAATTGAGGATGTGGAAACACTTGTGGAGGAAGTTTCGGATATTGCCTATGACAAGGCGGTGGAGGTTGTCACCGATACTGTCCGGCAGGAAACCCATAAGGAGGATATCCGGTTGGTGGAGGAAACGAAAAACTGGGTTCTCTCGCCGGAACGGAAAGCGCCGCAAAAAGAGCGTGAGTATGCCGCCGCCCGGTTGGATGGAGTAATTTCAAAAATCAAAAACGCCATGCAGTCTGCGCTGACAAAAATCCAGAAGAAGCTGATGCAGCCGGAGGTCAAGCAGGCTGGTAAACAGCAGATTCAGGAAAAAGCCAAGGAATCCATTCTTGCTTTCCTGAAAAAAGCCAAGCAGGATAGCGCACAGAGAGAATCCAACCGGAAAAAGCAGCAGGAAAAACAGGATATGGAGCTTTAAGGCATCTGGTTTTGCGAACAAATCAGGTGCTTTTTTCTCGAGGAGGTGAGAAACATTGAACAGCGAATCGCAGAGTTTCGTCCCTGCTACCCGGCAGGCTGAAAGTAATGAATTGACCGTTGATGAAGTGCGGGAAAGCCTTTCCACGACAGAAAAAGGACAACCAGCCAACACCATTGGAAATTGCCGCACAGTATTCTGTCAAGATCCGCTTTTGCGGGGTGCAATCCGGCTAAATCTGCTGACCGACCGTGTGGACATTGTGCGGGATCTGGGCTGGCGTAGAAACACCAGCGCCTTGACTGATACCGATGTCAAATATCTGCTCCTTTATTTTGAGCAGAACTATGGCCTGACCAGTGAAAAGAAGCTGATGGCGGCACTCTCTATCGTAGCAAACGAAAACTGCTATCATCCCATTCAGGATGTGCTGAACAGTCTGGTGTGGGACTGCAAGCCCCGGATACGCTCCTGTCTGCATCACTTTCTGGGGGCAGACGAGAGCGACTATGTGGAAGAAATGCTCAAGCACTTCCTGCTGGGAGCCATCCGCCGGGTCTTCCATCCAGGTTCAAAGTATGAAGAGCTGCTCTGTCTGGTGGGCGGTCAAGGAGCCGGAAAGTCCACCTTCTTTCGCTTCCTGGCGATACAGGACGAGTGGTTCTCTGATGACCTGAAAAAGCTGGATGATGACAAGGTGTTTGCCAAGCTGCAAGGCCACTGGATCATCGAGATGTCTGAGATGCTGGCCACCAGCAACGCCAAGAGCATTGAGGAGATCCGCTCCTTTATCAGTCGCCAAAAGGAAACCTACCGCACCCCCTATGAGACCCATCCCAAAGACCGTCTGCGGCAGTGTGTGTTCGGTGGTTCCTCCAACACGCTGGATTTCTTACCCCTTGACCGGGCAGGAAACCGCCGGTTCCTGCCAGTGATGATTGACCCGGAGAAAGCGGAGGTTCACATTTTGGAGGACGAAGCTGCTTCCAGGGAATATCTGTTTCAGGTGTGGGCCGAGGCTATGACCATTTACCGCAGCGGCGAGTATTCTATGAAGTTTTCAAAGGAGATTCAGCGGCAGCTGGTGGAGGTTCAGAAAGACTTTATGCCGGAGGATACCGAGGCCGGGCAGATTCAGGGCTTCCTGGAACACTACACCGGCAATGTAGTCTGCTCTAAGCAGCTTTTCAAGGAAGCGTTGGGACACGCCTTTGAGGAGCCGAAGCGTTGGCAGCTGCATAACATCAATGAGATCATGAACACGGTGGTGACGGGCTGGAAGCCTTTCTCCAATCCCAGGATGTTTCCGGGCTATGGGCGGCAGCGTGGCTGGGAACGGGAGATTTCCGACAACGAACTGCCCGACAACGAAAGTGGATTTGTGGAGCTGAGTGAGGAAGAAGTCCATCAGCTGGAACTGCCAAAGGAGTGGATTGCCTGATTTACAGGGTTTGTTGCCCGGTTGGTTGTCGGTTGGTTGCTGACTTTGTTGCCGTAAAAATGGGGGTATGGACACGATAAATGCCCATTAAGCAAGGCTTTTTGGTGGGTATCTGTTCTCTGACAACGAAAGCAACGAGATTTCACAAGAAAATTTGAAAAGTAAGAAACGATGGCCAGACGATAGGTTACAGGTTTTTCGGAGTCCGTTGTCGGACTTCGTTGCCGGATGCCCTTTGTCTGGCTTTTCTGATCTATGGAGGTAGCCTATGGAGAAAACCCAAAAACAAGAAAACAAGCAGAGCAAAAAAGTAAAGTTTATCGTGGTGCGGGAGTTTTCCGGTGAGAAAACCATGCAGGAAGCCTTTGAACAGCTCATTGAACGGCAAACCTGCGAACACTTTGAAGAATGGCTGGAACGCAAGGCAAGCTGAGGGAATTGGTTGAAGGAAAAACAGGGACATGATATAATATACATATCGTGTCCCTGTTCATAGAAGGAGATTGCTATGAGCAGGAAAAAACAAGTCAATCAGAAAATCACAGCCCTCTATTGCCGTATTTCTCTGGACGATGGCGGCGATAACGAGAGCATGAGTATCAGCAATCAAAAAATCATGCTTCGGGACTTTGCCGAGAAAAACGGGATGTTCCAGTATGAGTATTATGTGGACGATGGTTATACAGGCCGCAATTTCAATCGTCCAGCTTTTCAGCGGATGATTACCGATATTGAAGCTGGCAAAATTGGCTGTGTTATTACCAAAGACCTGTCCAGACTGGGAAGAAATTATATCGAAGCCGGCAGCTATATTGAAATCTTCTTCCCTAAACACAATGTCCGCTATATCGCCATTACGGATGGCGTGGACAGTTTGACCCGTCAGGAAATGGACATCACGCCGTTCAAGAATATCCTGAACGATATGTATAGCCGGGATATTTCCAAGAAAGTGCTGGCGGGGCGTATGACCCGTTCCCGACAGGGAAAGTTCTGCGGCGGACAGCCTCCCCTGGGGCTGATGCGTGACCCGGAGGATCGGGGGCATTTGATCCTTGACCCGGAGACTGCGCCGGTGATTCGCAAAATCTATGACCTGGCACTGGATGGCTGGGGCTGTATGCGGATTGCCAAGCAGCTGATGGAGGACAAGATTCCCATCACAAGAGTAAAAGGAAATACCGCCTGCGATGTCAACTACTATGCTTGGGGCGGCGCAAGAATCAGCCATATCCTGCGTAACCCCTTTTATAAGGGCGCTCATCTGGTTTGCCGGACACACCAGAAAGCCATTCGTTCCAACACCTATGACATCATTCCCCGTGAGGACTGGGAAATCATTGAGAGCTGTCATGAGGCGATTGTGACACCGGAGGAATGGGCAAAGGTTCAGGAGCTAATCGACCGCAGACCAACCATTATGCAGGGAAACGCCTGCCCGTTCTATAATTTGTTCCACGGCATTGTCTACTGCGCCACCTGTGGAAAATCTATGCAGGTGCGGTATGAAAAGGTCGGCAGAACTGGCAAAAACCGATTTACTGGTGAGCAGCGGGAGCCGGTTGATAAGGCGTATTATATCTGCCAGACCTACAATCGGCTGGGCAAAAGCGCCTGTACCAGCCATAAGATCGAAGCCAGGGATTTGTATAATCTCGTCCTGAAAGATATTCAGGAACTGGCAGCGATGGCACTCAAAGATGCAGATGCCTTTTATCAGCGGTTGAGTAGCCGGATGGAGCGCCGGTATATGGCGGATGCTTCTGAGATGCAGAAAGAGCGTGAGCGCCTGGAAGCCAGAAACCGGGAAATTGACGATATGTTCCTGAGCCTTTACACCGACAAGGCCAAGGGTGTGCTTTCTGAGCAACGGTTTATGAAGCTGACCGCCACTATGGAGCAGGAGCAGGAAGAAAATCAGCGCCGTTTGCAGGAGCTGTTGCGAATGCTTCAGCAGACCGATGCTCAGGAAAGTGAAGTTCGTACCTTTATCCGGGAGATTCGGCAGTATGCTACCATTCAGGAGCTGGATGAAACGGTGCTGAACCGCCTGATCAGCCGTATTCTGGTGGGTGAAGTCAGGAAAGTTGATGGGCAGAAGGTACAGGAAGTCAGGATTGTTTATAATTTTGTGGGGGAAATAGTATAACGGCAACTGTGATCAAATCTAAATAAAGCTGTAATACAGAACCCCGATTTCCCTTGAATCGCTATATTCTATGGGGATTCGGGGTTCGTATGTTGTGATATCTTTTTTGCTATGACTCGATTTATATAAAAAAGTGAGGAAAATGATAATGCCGGGAGTTACAAAACACATTTTCAATCATGAAATCTGTGATATTTTATCGATGTTTAATTGTGAAATAAAAACGATAGAACCTCTTTTGCCTAAGGAATATTCAAGCGGTGATATTATAGCGTTATTAAAAGAATTCTATCCACATGAGTGGCATTCTGTTGAAATCAAGTATGTTTATTATCAAACTAAAGACCGTTATATTAAAAGAAAATTCGGGAAAAACAGATACAACATGAAAGCACCGGAGGTGCTTTTAATGGACGCCTCTCGGTGCAAGAAAATTCTGTCAAAGGAATATCAGCGCATACATTTTGATAACTATACTGAAGAAAGTCGAGTTTTAGCCAGAGAAAATCTTTGGCTAAAAAGAAAACCAAAAATTGAAAGAATAAACCAAAAGATCGAAAAAGCATTGTCCAAGGCTCAGCAAGTAACCCCCTCTTTTATAGATCAATTAATTGGTTTGTATGAAAGAAAAAATACAAGTCAAAAAGATAGAAGATATATACTCTTAGAATTGAAAAAGTACTATAGTGATAAGATAATTCAGTTCTTTTTTAAATTGAACGATACCGAGTTAAATAAACAGCTTCGTTGGGAAGCGTTTTATCACTTGCAGAGTTTTAATTATCAGCCCAGAGCAAGACGACAAAAATATATGCAGGTACACACCAAAAATAAAAAGAGAAAAAAGTTTCTTAAAGAAGTGTACCCGTTTGAAACATATGAAATCCCTCAGAATCCTAATGAACTCGAGTATAGAATAGAAAATTCAAGGGAGCAAAAAATCAAAGAATATGATTTTTTTATATCTCATAGTAGTAAGGACAGCACCCATGTCCAGAAATTAATACGGGCTGAGAATCAAGATGGAAAAAACGTATTTTGTGACTGGATTGATGATGTTGATTATTTAAAACGACATTTGCTCTGTAAAGCCACATTAAAAGTACTCGAAAAACGGATGGAACAATCCAAGGCGATGATTTTTGTTGTATCGGAAAACTCACTCCATTCTATTTGGTGTAAATATGAATTGAATTATTTTACAGAATTGGGGAAGCCGATTTATTGTATTTCTAAAGAAGCTATAGATGAAAAGAATTTCCATCTTGATAAAATGAACGATACATGGTTTTTAGATTCTGATTATAAGACATTGGCTCTAATTGAAGGTGAAAGTATAAATGTGTAAAGGAGTTTCAAATTATGGAAAATAAATACAAACATATGGATTATATACAGTCTGCAATATCAAGAATGGCATCGAATTCCTTTTACTTAAAAGGCTGGAATGTTACTATCATTGCAGCTATTGTGGCATTATCGTTTAAAGAGAGCGATTGGAGGATATATGCCTGCGCATTGGTTCTAAATGTTGTGTTTTGGTTTTTGGATGCGTATTATTTGAAGCAAGAGAAACTTTTCAGGGAATTATACAATAAAGTTTCAAAGATAAGTGATGACAATTTGGTTGATTTTTCTATGAATACAAGCGAATTTAAAGAAAAAGTATCGGCAATTCCATGCCTTATGATAAAAAACATCTCGATTACTCCGTTGTATCTTTCGATTTCCGTTGTCTTACTTGTCCTAATTCATATTGTTTGAGGAGTGATCAGTTATGTTTTCAAAGTTTAAGTTAGATAATCTCAACGGAGCTATATTCTCTCTTTATTATGAGGTAGGAAAGAAAATATATGACGATTCTGAAGAAAGAATACTATGTAGCCTAAATGATGTTACCGATGAAGATGGATCAATAAATGGAACCTTATTACAAAACAACTGGTTTCCTGTATTGGGTAAGTTTGATGTTTTTCTTTCACATTATCACGATGATAAAGATTTGGCAATTGGGCTTGCGGGTTTCCTAAAAACGAAGTTAGGGTTAAATGTATTTGTTGATTCATATTTGTGGGGGTATTCGAATAATTTACTTCGCCTTATAGATGAAACGTACTGTATAAACTCAGATAAAACATTATTTGATTATGAAAAGCGCAATTATTCTACCAGTCATGTTCATATGATGTTATCAACGGCACTGAGCAATATGATCAATGAATGTGAAGCTGTGTTTTTCTTAAATAGTTCTAAGGAGACTTCCATTGAAAAAGACATACACGATCAACGCACCATTTCCCCATGGATTTATCATGAATTAGTGACGAGTGACCTCATAAAGGTAAGACCAATATCTGACTATAGAAGCCAAAGTCATTTTCTTGAACATAGAGCATATGATGTGGCAAATGAAAGTTATTCGTCTTTACACATCGAATATGATATCACGGGGATACTAAATGATTTCATACCATTAGAATCAAAGGATTTGTTTCAATGTATTTCCAAATGGCAGAAAAATGAGTACCATTTTGAAAGTTCTTTGGATTATATCTATCTGGGAAAAAATATACTACATTTACGCTAAGAAGCTGCTATTAAAAATAGCTTGATAAAAAATCACTCGAAATCCGAGGTCATCTTGAGTAATCGTTGCTCACGATGACCTCGGATTTTTTTGTTCGGGAATTATCTCAATTCATCACTTGACATTGTGGCAAAGAGCTGATGAGTGTGGACGACCTCGCCACCCTCGACGGCGGCAAGTGCATACTCCAACTTCGCGGCCTGCGACCCTTCCTGAGCGACAAGTACGACATAACGAAGCATCCCAACTACAAATACCTCTCCGACGCCGACCCGAAGAACACCTTCGACGTCGAAAAGTATATGTCCCGCCGCCTCAAGCTCAAGGCCGACGAGGAATACGAGGTGTACGAGATAGACGAGACCGACGACGAGACCTGATGAAGCCCAAGAGAAAACGGCTGCTTTCAATAATACATTGAAAGGAGGCCGGGGCTGGGCCGGAAGTCTGCGCCTTGTGCGCGGTACGGCCCCGGGTTTTTGAATGGATTTTTTCAATTCGGCTATTCAGGTGCTCCAGACGCTGGTCATCGCCCTCGGCGCGGGTCTCGGCATCTGGGGCGCGGTCAATCTACTGGAAGGGTATGGCAATGACAACCCCGGCGCAAATGCTCATGTACGGTAAAGAAGCAAGCAACCGAAAACAATAGATAGACCGCCAG
>OHCS01001152.1_pt1 | contig 12220 bp, 8 predicted proteins | sample 1566741 | NCBI WGS metagenome assembly OHCS01 (sample SAMEA3879604, study PRJEB24766) | human gut metagenome | biome: human-associated habitat; feature: feces | place: USA | collected 1985/1987 | reverse complement strand
TCACACCGGCCGAAGTGGGAATGAAAGAGTTCTGCACTCATTTGCACTACCTTAGTATGGACCCTGCCATAGAAGAAGGTTACGGAACCCTGGACAGCCGTTTGCAGGAAATCACCGGTGAAAAGAAGCCGGACAATTTACTGTTTTATCTCGCTACGCCCCCCTCACTTTATGGCGTCATCCCTCTACATCTGAAAACAGCCGGATTGAATCGTAAACATACCCGCATCATTGTCGAAAAGCCTTTCGGCTACGACCTGAAGTCGGCACAAGATTTAAACCATATCTATGCTTCCGTTTTCGAAGAATCTCAGATTTATCGCATCGACCACTTCCTCGGCAAGGAGACGGCACAAAATATCCTTGCTTTCCGTTTTGCCAATGGCATCTTTGAACCGTTGTGGAATCGTAATTACATCGATTATGTAGAGGTTACCGCTGTCGAGAATCTCGGTATCGAACAGCGTGGCGGCTTCTATGACGGTACAGGCGCATTGCGAGACATGGTACAGAACCACCTTATCCAACTGGTGGCCCTCACTGCCATGGAGCCTCCCGCTGTCTTCACCGCTGATAATTTCCGTAACGAAGTGGTAAAAGTTTACGAGTCACTGAAACCTCTGACAGATGAAGATTTGAATGAACATATAGTCCGCGGACAATATACCGCTTCCGGTTCTAAAAAGGGCTACCGTGAAGAGAAGAACGTTCCCGCCGACTCGCGCACTGAAACTTACATCGCCATGAAGATCGGTATTGATAACTGGCGTTGGAGCGGCGTACCTTTCTACATCCGCACAGGAAAGCAGATGCCTACCAAGGTAACGGAAATCGTAGTACATTTCCGTGAAACGCCCCATCAGATGTTTCATTGCCATGGCGGACACTGTCCGCGGGCTAACAAACTAATCCTCCGCCTGCAACCCAACGAAGGTATTGTGCTGAAATTCGGCATGAAAGTTCCCGGACCGGGATTCGATGTGAAGCAAGTGATGATGGACTTCAGTTACGACCAACTGGGCGGACGTGCCACGGGCGATGCTTATGCCCGTCTGATTGAAGACTGCATTCAGGGCGACCCGACTCTCTTTACCCGCAGTGATGCTGTCGAAGCCTCCTGGCGTTTCTTTGATCCTGTACTACGTTATTGGAATGAATACCCAGATGCGCCTCTCTACGGTTATCCTGTCGGAACCTGGGGGCCACTGGAAAGTGAAGCTATGATGCACGAACATGGTGCCGACTGGACCAATCCGTGTAAGAACCTTACGAACACTGATCAATATTGTGAGTTATGAAAACTTATATCTATAGTACAGCTGCTGAAACGGCACGAGCTCTCATCAAGCACCTTATTAGTTTGATGGAGGAAGAGCCGCAGAAGATTTTTCACATTGCATTCAGTGGAGGCAGCACGCCCTCGCTTATGTTCGATTTGTGGGCAGAAGAATTCAAGGATGCCACTCCGTGGAGCCGTATGCGTATTTATTGGGTGGATGAACGGTGTGTACCTGCCGAAGACTCGGAGAGTAACTATGGCAATATGCGTCGGCTGTTGCTGGATGAAGTGGGAATGCCTGAGGAATATATTTTTCCTATTGACGGCAGCAACGATCCCGATGATGAAGCGAATAGCTATTCTCGCATAGTGCGTTGCAATGCGCCACTCTGGCATGGCTTTCCGGCTCTTGATATTGTTCTGCTGGGGGCGGGAGAAGACGGGCATACCTCGTCCATTTTCCCCGGTCAGGAGTATTTGCTTTCATCTTTCCATCCTTATGAGGTAAGCGTTAATCCCTACAATGGGCAGAAGCGCATAGCCATGACCGGCTGTTTGCTTTTTAATGCCAAGCAGCTGATTTTCTTTGTGACAGGCAGAAACAAGTCCAACGTTGTGCGCGATATTCTGGATTCGGGTGATACCGGTCCGGCTGCCTATGTGGCACACCATGCCTGGAATGTGGAAGTGTTTATGGATGAGCTGGCGAAACCTCAACCCATCCATGAGAGTGATTTATAAAAAAAGAGAGTGATTCATCATCAATTGGACGTTCCGCTTTCCAGAATGCTGACGATGGAGAACAGCGTGAAACAGATGCCGCCTAATCCTGCCAATACGCGTGCGGGAACAAAGTAGACATCATTCAGCGTTGTCATTTCAAACAGAAACGCAGAGAGGAAAAGACAAGTAAGCGCGGTGAGCACCGGAATGAGCGGAATCCGGTTCGCCAGCTTAAAGACGTTCCGCCAAATAACAGCCAGCAGAATTACTTTGCTGGATATACTGTAACAAACTAAACCCAGACCTATCATAATGTATCCGGTGGAAGACTTGCCCGGGTCGGCATTCGTCAGCACCCAAAGTCCCCACAGGATACTCAGTGTACCCATCACCAATACGAGGGCAGGCCACCATTTCCGTTCGGCACCACTATAAGAGTTACGTATCTGCCGGACAATGGTAGCAACCAGTGCAACTAGGCTCGTACAGATACATGCCAGTCCGGCCATTACGTGTCCGGCCACATAGTAAGCGGTGTGGATATCGCTTTGTCCCAATAACCAGAATGCCCAAACCCATGTGATGACGGCGAAAACAACAGCCAGAATGATGAGTATGTCCGCCTGTGCCGAAGAGAATGACTTGGCAGGTACGGCATGGTCAGTCTTTTTGGAATTTTGCGTGATGAAGGTGAAGCGGGTGGAAGAGGTGGCGGTGGTGGATACACATGCAGTGATGAAAGCTACTCCGCAGATGACATGTCCCGCAACGAAATGGGCCACTGTACTGCCATCATTAATGTACGTCATTCCACCGATGAAGCACACCACGGCAGCCAGATAACCGATGATGGGCAGGGCATATTTTGCCGCCGTACTATACGTGTGGATAATCTGCCGGATGATGGTACCTGCCGTAGCGAACAGCGCGATACATATCATTCCTAAAGAGAAGACCACGGGGCCCGCAACGAATCGGTTCGTGTCCGTCCCCATGTCGAGCACAAAGGCTCCATAGCCGAAACAAAAAAGGGCCATCAGCAATGGGATAGCCCTGAAAAGGATACTAATACCGTAATTCATAACTGTTATCGTTTTTAAGTTTCCCCTTCCAACAGTATTCCTTACGGTTTGTTTTCGGTTTTAATATTTGTTCACCACAGATTTATTTCTCAACGATGGCATTCATCATTTTGACAATTTGTATTTTTAGTTGACTGAGGATGTACTATTTCTGTCCGGAGGTCAATAGGATTGGAAGCGTGCAAACGAAAATGAATAAACGTCAGATAGTTAATGCGGTATCAAAATACTTACATTTATTCTGGATGAAATAAACGCACTGATAAGTGGGAAATATAATATCAATAAGTCAAATTCCGATATGTAGTAACCCTTTTGTTGGTATGTAGTAACCTTTTTGCCCATATGTAGTAACCATATCAGTCATAAGTAGTAACCCTTTTCTGCATAAAAAGCAGTTAAAACTGCAAGTATATACTGAAATAGCGCATTGTTATAATCATTTTATTCATAGAATATGCTGGAATGTAAATATTTGAAATATAGCATGTCACTAAAAATACAGAAATACTACCATAATGAGTGCATATTAACTGTTTTGCTGTTATTATGATGTTTTGTTTTCTAATCTTTTCGATTTCCTTTGGTCTCATGTCTGAGAAATTTGAATATGTATCTATTCATTTTAAGAACTTTGCAATGTGATTGTTTGTTTATACTGCAAATTAACTAACAACTTAACATGAATCAATTATGCGAAAAGTGAATGTTCTTTATAGTATGGTATTCATGATTGCACTCTTTGGAGTATCTGTAAATCATTTGAATGCTTGTACCCGTGTAGTCTATCAGGGGGATAATAATATGATAATAACCGGTCGTACTATGGATTGGAAAGAAGATACCCGTAGTAATATCTGGATTTTCCCGCGAGGTATGGAACGCAACGGAGAGGTAGGGAAGAACCCGATGCGTTGGAAATCTAAATACGGCAGTGTGATAACTTCGGCTTATGACATCTGTAGCACTGACGGTATGAATGAAAAAGGACTCGTTGCCAATCTGTTGTGGCTGGCAGAATCATCCTATCCCCAGTGGAACGGTGAGAGGCCGGCTTTGTCCATAGCCGCCTGGGTGCAATACATGCTTGATAATTTTGCAACGGTGGATGAGGCTGTTGCCGAGATAGAAAAGAATACTTTCGATGTGGTGTCGGATATGATGCCCGACGGTACGCGTATGGCTACCCTTCATCTTTCCATTTCGGACGCTACGGGTGATAATGCTATTTTTGAGTATGTAGACGGAAAGTTGGATATTCATCATAGCAAAGCATATCAGGTAATGACAAACTCACCTGTGTTTGATCAGCAATTGGCGCTTGATGATTATTGGAAGAATATTGGAGGAACCACTTTCTTACCTGGTACCAATCGTGCTGCCGACCGTTTTGTGAGAGCTTCTTTCTATATAAATGCTATTCCTAAAACAGAAGATACCCGTACAGCCTTGGCGAGTGTATTCAGCGTGATACGCAATACTTCCGTTCCGTTCGGCATCAGCACTCCTGATCAGCCGAATATTTCTTCAACCCGATGGAGGACGGTTTCCGATCAGAAGGATAAAGTTTATTACTTTGAGTCTACTTTATATCCCAATGTATTTTGGATTGACTTTAAGGATGTAGATTTCTCGGAGAAAGCGCCTGTCAAGAAGTTGAATCTTCTTTCCGGTAAAACGTATGCGGGAAATACTGCCAAAGAGTTTGTCGCTACAAAACCTTTCCAGTTCTTAGGAATCAAATAGTATGGATTTTACGCTCATAAAAAAATGAAATGCACCCTGACTACGCTTAGAAAGGGTGCATCTCTGCAAAACAAACAAACAGTTTCAACCTTTTATGACCGAAACTGAGATATACTATATATACTACGAATATATCTTTGGTTTTCTAACCAAAAACCTTGTATCTGCAAAGGAAACTAATTTTGAAAGAAATGTCCCTAATTCTTTTTTACTTGTTATAAATAAAAGTCTCCGGGTGTATAAATAAAAATCTAAATCATTTGGATATTAGATATTTATATATCTTGTGATTTTGGGCGGATGGTAAATAAAAAAGCACTTCCTGTCGTTCGCTCACGGAGGAAGTGCTTCACACAAAAACTAAACTAGACTTAACTAAACTATTCTATTGGGGGAAGTTTCACAACTTCCTTTATCTGTTCGATGCAAAGGTAAAAAACATTTTTTAATATGCAATAGGAAATTATGTTTTGTCGACAGATTCGGATATTTTATCGACAAATGAATGTTATATTCTAACTCCTTTTATCTAGGAATGCCTGAAATACCTGTTTATAACTATCGCTGACAGGGATATACGTTTTATCAAACACAATTCGTCCCCGATCAATAACTCTTATTTTTTCTTTCTGTACAATATAAGATCTGTGAACCCGCATGAAACGGGATGTCGGTAATAATTCCTCCATTGATTTCATACTCATAAGCGATAAAATAGGCCGGGCTGTATCTTCTGTATAAATCTTAACATAATCCTTTAGACCTTCTACATAAAGTATCTTTTTTAGTTCTATTTGTACCAGTTTATAGTCACTTTTTACAAATATACTTTCTATTTCTTCTTTAGGCTGTTGCAAGAGTTCAAACCATTGTACGGCTTTATTAGCTGCCTGCAAAAAATCCACGTAAGAAATAGGTTTTAGCAGATAATCCAAAGCATTTACCTTATAACCATCAATGGCGTATTGCTCAAAAGCGGTACTAAAGACAATACGGGTATGTGCATCTACCATTTTGGAGAATTCCAAACCGTTAAGTTCGGGCATCTGTATATCAAGGAAAAGCAAATCCATTTGCTTATCCGGCAGTTCCTTCATAGCCTGTACGGCGCTGGAATACTTTCCTTTCAATGTCAGGAACGGAGTTTTGTTGACGTAGCTTTCCAGTAAATCTAAAGCTAAAGGTTCGTCATCTACTATGGCACAAGTCAGATTCATACTTACTACTTAATACTTAAAACTGATTTATATCGTCGCTTACTCCTTGGTTCCATTCATATTGGCCGGGATAAGTTAATTCCAGGCGTTTCCGCACTTGCTCCAGTCCTATGCCACTTCCACTTTTGTCAGTCTGGCTTTTGGGGTGGTAGCTGTTGGTAATTTCGCAGCATACCTGACCGGGGCTTTCACTGAAATGGATGTGGATAAAACTGGGTTCGGTGGGAGAGATGCCATGTTTGAAGGCATTCTCTATGAGGGAGATGAAAATGAGCGGGGCTATTTCCGTACGACTATCAGTTGGAACATCTATTTGTGTCTCTACGGTTACGTTTGCGGAGAGGCGGATGCGCATCAGTTCAATGTAGTTGCGGATGAAATCCATCTCTTTACCAAGAGAGACAAAATTCTGTTGATTGTCGTAGAGGACGTGACGCAGCAGGCGACTTAATTCCTGAATGGCGGCTTGTGCTTTATCGCTGTCGAAGGCGATAAGAGCATAGATGTTGTTCAGGGTGTTGAGCAGGAAGTGCGGGTTCAGTTGATTACGCAGGTTTTTCAGTTCCGCTTCCGTACGGCTTTTCTCGGCTTCCCGGCGTGCGGCTTCTACTTTTACCCAACGGCCACTCATACGGATGGCAGCGGCCAGTCCTACGGTGAGAACCATTGAGAAGACATCTCGCAGGATGAAGATCCAACTAGGAGGTCCGGGACGTTTATGAGCTTCGGGTTTCACGTACGTATGGAAGATGAAATCTTGCCAAAAGTGTACGCCGACAGCTGTACAAAGTATGAGCAGGAGATTCAGTAATACATATTGCTTGATGCGTCCCTCAAATAAGAAACGAGGGATGAAAAAACAGTAGTTTATGTAGAACATGATCAGGAATGATACCGGAACCGCACTGCCATGACGGAAATAGTCTACCCAGCTTACCGTAAATCCGCTACGATTCATCAGCAGAAACGGGAAAGCGAAAACGATTCCCCATCCGATGATATGGATGAGAACTTCTACAATCCGGCGAGTTTGGGAGTCTTGCATAATCATATTACAAAAATAATAATTTTAATGAAGAATGAGGAATTTCCATACAAATATGACTGCGCAGCATAATTCTTCATTCTTTATTCTTCATTTACTCGTATCTTATTGCCTCTATCGGGTCCAGATCCGCCGCCTTCTTAGCCGGATACCAGCCGAAGAATACACCGGTGATTGTACAAACTGCGAAGGAGAGGAATACACTCCATGCCTGGATGTAGATAGGCCAGTGGGCTACGTTCTTTACAATGAATGAGGCTCCGCAGCCAATGACGACTCCGATGATACCACCTGTGATACTGATAAGGATGGCCTCGATCAGGAATTGCGAGAGAATATCCACCCCACGGGCACCGACAGACATACGCAGACCGATTTCACGGGTACGTTCCGTCACGCTGACGTACATGATGTTCATGATACCGATACCACCTACTACCAGGGAGATGCCGGCGATACATGCCAGGAGTGTTGTCATCAGATCGGTAGTGGAGTTCAGCATGGTGCTGAGTTCCTGCTGACTGCGAATGGTGAAGTCGTCGTCATCACTCTCTTTCAACTTATGGTTACGGCGCAGGATGGTGGTGATTTCATCCGTTGCATAATCCGTCATATCCTCGGAGAGGGCAGAGGCGAAGACACCTTGCAAGTATGTGACGGCAAGCATACGTTTCATTACCGTGGTATAAGGTGCCAGTACGATTTCGTCCTGGTCCATACCCATGGAGTTGTAGCCTTTGGCTTTAAGTACACCCACTACGCGCAGGGGCACCTGGTTGAAACGGATGATATGTCCGATAGGGTCCTGTCCGTCCGGGAAGAGATTGTCCACAATGGTTTTACCAATGATGCAGACTTTGGCGGCACTCAGAATGTCCGCTTCGGTAAACATCTCGCCACTCTCCACGCTCAACTGACGGATTTCGAGATATTCGGTGCCTACACCATTTACAGAGGCAGGATAGTTATTATTTCCTGCAATGAGTTGTCCGCTGGACGATACATTGGGGCTGACGGCTGCCAGGAAGTTGGTTTCATCCCGCAGGGCTTCGTAATCGGTCAGCTTCAGTGTCTGCATGGACGAGGCATCCTGACGGACACCGCCACGCATATCACCGCCCGGATGAATCATAATCATATTCGAACCCATTTCCGCGATCTGTGCCTGAATACTTTTCTTCGAGCCTTGCCCGATGGCGAGCATGGTGATGACGGACGCCACACCGATGATGATACCCAGCATGGTGAGGAAGGCGCGAAGCTTATTGTTGGCAAGGGCGCGGAGGGCTATTTTGAAAAGGTTTGTTCCGTTCATTGTTTTTTTAGTTACGGGCTACAAGCTACAAGCTACGAGTGCTTGGCAGCATGGCAGCGCAGCTACTTGTAACTCGTAGCTGGTAGCTTGTAGCTGGTTTATCAATCTTCATCACTTTTTGGCAGCGCTGCCAGAGCTTCTGCTGCTGAGAGGATTTTCGGGTTCACCGTATCTTCCGTCACATGCCCGTCGCGCAGACGGATATTCCGGCTACTGTACTGAGCTATTTCGGGATTGTGGGTGACAAATATAATAGTACGTCCTTCGGCATGCAGTTTCTGGAAGAGAACCAATATCTCAAAAGAAGTACGTGTATCCAGATTACCTGTTGCTTCATCGGCAAGGATTACCGCAGGGTTGTTCACCAGGGCACGGGCGATGGCTACACGCTGCATCTGTCCACCGGACATCTGGTTCGACTTATGTTCCAGGCGGTCGCCGAGCCCCACGGCTTGCAGGGCTTCGATGGCGCGTTGCCTGCGTTCGGCTGCTGAGACGGAGGCGTTGTACATCAGGGGCAATTCCACATTCTCTACGGCAGTGGTCTTTGCCAGCAGATTGTAGCTCTGGAAGACAAAGCCGATCTTCCGGTTCCGCAGGATGGCGCGTTGAGGTTTGCTCATGGCGCGTACGGATATGCCATCCAGCAGATATTCGCCGCTGGTGGGAGTATCGAGGCAGCCCAGGGTGTTCAGCAGCGTTGACTTACCGGAGCCGGACGTACCCATGATAGTCACGAACTCCCCTTCAGTGATGGAGAAGGAGACGCCACGCAGGGCATGGACCGTTTCTTCGCCCACCTGAAAGTCGCGCCGGATATTTTGTAATTCTATAACTGTCTTGCTCATTGTTTCGGAATTGTTTCGTTGAATAAATGATAATTTAGCGAAATGAAGAATGCAGCATGAAGAATTTGGCTGCGCTATGCAAGCATGCCGCAAGGTAATTCTTCATTCTTAGTTCTTCATTAAATTATCATTTACTATTCTTTTTCTTATTATTTCCCGGAGGGCCCGGCATGAAAGGACTTCTTTCGCCATCTCCCTGTCCTTCGGCTATAGTGGTTTCGGCACCTGTGCTAATCACCGCATCGGATACTATCTGTGTACCTTCGTTGATACCGCCTGTAATTTCGGTGACGATTCCGTTAGAGATACCTATGCTGACCGGATGTGCAGTGAATGTGTCACCTTCACGAGTCCAGACTTTATGTTCACCTTCGCAATCTTTAACCACTGCATTCGCTCCTACCAGTGGAACGGCAGGCGTAAAGCGCAGCGCTTTTGCTGGAACGCTCAGTACTCCTTGTTTATCCAGCGTGTAGATAGTGATGTTTGCCGTCAGTCTCGGTTTCAGCTTCAAGTCCGGATTGTGGGCGGAGATGACTACTTCATAAGTAACTACCGTAGTGGTGGAAGTGGTGCTGCTTGAACTGCTTGTGGCTCCCAGGCGAATCTGTGTCACTTTTCCTTCAAACACATCATTCGGATAAGCGTCTACCGTGAAACTTACACGCTGTCCTTCTTCTACATCGCCTATATCGGCTTCATCTACGTCAGCTACTACCTGCATCTGTGTCAGGTCGGCAGCGATGGTGAAGAGGGTCGGGGTTTCGAAGCCGGAAGCTACTGTCTGTCCCTCTTCCACGTCGCGGCTGATGACAACGCCATCGATAGGAGAGGTGATGGTTGCATAGGACAGATTGCGCTCTGCTTTGGCCAAAGATGCTTTACTGCTGTCGAAGGCGCTCTTTGCTTTCTGGTAGTTATAAAGACTTTGCTCGTAATCCGTATCACTGATGAGTTGTTTCTCATGCAATCCTTTGTTACGCTCGTAATTCTTCTGCTGATATTCATATTCGGCTTTGGCACCGTCGTAAGTAGCCTTTTGCGATGCTAATTCGCTTTGCAGGGTTACTTTGTCCATTTCGGCAATGAGCTGCCCCTTGGTTACTACTGAGTTATAGTCTGCGTACAGCCTATCGATGATACCGCTGACCTGTGTACCTACTTCCACTTCGGTCACTGGTTCGATAGTGCCTGTGGCCGTCACGGAATTGGAGATGTTAGCGCGGTCTACGGTGGCCGTCTCATATACCACCTTCCGCTTTTTGGCTTGTCCGCCAAATGTCCAAATAGCTATGCCGGCTACAATAATGACTCCGACCGCTAAGCTGATAATTTTCTTTTTACTCATACCTTATGTTTCTTATCTCGTTGAATGATATATTATATGTCTGAATTAATTTTTACATTGTACCTTGTTCCCGAATCAGTCGTTACCTTTGCCTGGTTACTCTAAAAGGATTGATAATCAGGGGTTTGAGATGATATGAATTGCTGAGAAATATATTGACATACAGGCTCGTTTACGTCATACGGTTACAACTGTATGCCTTCGCCCTGGTAGAAGCGGAGCAACTGCGCATTCAGTATTGCCATGTACTTGGCTTGCAGTGTTTCCTGCTGTGCGTTGAGCAGATTATTCTTCTCAGTCAGCAGTTCCACGGTATTCTTCATGCCTAGGTTGAATTGTTCCTGAATCAGATCGTAACTGGTCTGCGTGCTGCGCAATTTCTCGGCAGCGGCAACATATTGCTGCTGTGCACTGTTGGCATCCAGCCAGAGGCTTTCTATGGTCTTGTATAAAGTCTTCTGCTGATCCAGCAAGTCCAGTTCACTGGTCTGCTTTTGCAGACGGGCTTTTTGCACGGCACTCTTGGTCTGACGGTTGGTGAAGATGGGGATACTTACGGTCAGTCCCAGTGAGTTGTTCCAATTATTCTTTACCTGTTCGGAGAAGGAAAAGTCGTTGCCGTTGGCATTCGTTGTACCGATACCTGCGCTGAGGCTTAATGTCGGAATATATCCCGCTTTAGCGATGCTGATGTCAAGGTCGGATGCCTTCACATTCAGTTTGCCCGACTCTATCTCCGGGCGGAAAGTGAGGGCGGCTTGATACACATCCGTCTTGGTGGGTAGGGGTATCAATACATTCTCATCTCCCAGGGAGGGCAGATAGAGGTTCATTTCCTTTTCACCATCCAGTTCAAGTAGTTGTTTCAGTTGTAGTTTGTAGTCCTGAAGGGTGGCTTGTGCCGTCACTAACTGATATTTATCTGTGCTGACCTGCGCATCCAGTTGCGCAAGGTCGCTCTTGGCGATGCTTCCGGCTTCCAACAATTGCTGCCCGCGGTCACGTTCGGCCTGGCTGACGGCAAGTGTATTTTCGTTCACTTTCACAGCTTCGGCAGCATAGAGTATCTGCACGTATATCTGCGCGATACTTTCCTCGATGGAATTTTCACTCTCGGCAACGTTGAGCTCGGCGATGCGATTGTTCAGTTGCTGTTGCTTGATGGTGTTCAGACGCTTGCTACCGTTGTAAAGGGTCCAGTTGGCGTCAATGCCATAACTGCCGTTGTACGAGGTTTTACTGCTACTGCTGGTGATGTTGTCGCCACTGATGATGGTACCGCTTTCACTGTTCGGGCGGTTCACAATGCGCTGGCTGATATTTGCCGAGAGGCTGGGAAAAAGGGCGGCCTTGGCCGTTTTTACATCTACTTCTGCGCTTTCCGCACTGATACGGTTACGCTTCAGGGTGATGTTGTGTTGCAAGGCATAGTCGATGCAAGTCTGCAAATCCCACTCGGCGGGAAGTGCTGTGCCAGCTTCGGGAGCGGCATCGGATGCCGTTAACTCTTGCGATGCAATGGGAGCAGCGTCCTGTGCCCTCAGTGTCGTGCTTCCGACACAGGCGCTTGCTACGCAGAGTGTTATCACTGTCAATCTTCTTACGTTTCTCATATCT
>OHCS01001151.1_pt1 | contig 12236 bp, 8 predicted proteins | sample 1566741 | NCBI WGS metagenome assembly OHCS01 (sample SAMEA3879604, study PRJEB24766) | human gut metagenome | biome: human-associated habitat; feature: feces | place: USA | collected 1985/1987 | reverse complement strand
TTCTACAACCGTGCACCTCTCCTATATTATCATCTGCCAATTCATAATATCGAACAGACTCCCGGTAATTATCTATCGACTGTTCATACATACCTTGTCCCAAATTTAAGTACCCGATATGTTCAAATACCAATCCCTGCAATTTATACTCCTTTGTGTCTTTTAAGAATGTCAATGCTTTCAAATAAGCTTCCATAGTTTCGGATTCCTTACCTTTCACAAGCATTGTTTTGCCATAATAATAGTAAGCCTTTCCAGCTTTCACAGGATCATTCTTTCCCTTGTAATAATCTATAGCAACCCTAATCAAAGAATCTGATTGCAAGCTATCCAAATTGTTTTTATCCAGCACCTGTGTCCACAATAAAGCATAGTCAGCACTTTCTTTGTCATGAAGCCTTTCAGGATACTGTATCAGATTCAATAATTGCATAGCACTATCAGGATATACTTCTACATACCTTTCAGCCCGTTCCAGTAAATCGACATTTGTATGAGTCTGCATACATGAAACAAGTCCTCCCCCAAGAAATAAAAAAAGCAGAAACAGATATTTATTCATTTTTCTAAACTAAATGAATACAAAGAAACAGAAAATAGTATATTTTCACTAACGTTTTAACACCATTTCACAAACAAGAAACATACATGAAAACAACAACGAGGTTAAGGTAAAACACGACTATGCCTTAACCTTTTTATCACTATGCCTTATTCTAATCTTTGTTTTCCAATTGCGGGCTGTTCAGCCCACAATTGGAAAACGGATAGCCCACAGATGGAAACCAACGGGCCCATAATTGGGGGATAGAGTTTTAGTTTAGACCTAACCACATTTTAAATTAAGGGTATGTACTTTTAGGAGTAAAGGAAAAGAGATCTTTCTTCAGTCATTTACGGATAAATCCTAAGGAAGAAAGGGAGAAAATACGATTTTGAGAGGAAAAAGCCCTACATTAGAGATAATAAGACCCAAAAATGCTGCTTTTTCACACAAAATACCTCTATTCAACATTTATCGAATTATCAACTGTCAGACAAGAAGATAAGTCTTTTTTTTGTAAATATTCTACAAAAAGTGGTGTAGATAAACTGTTTATCTACACCACTTTTCAGCTTACCTACACATGCCTCCCCCTCCCATCAGCAAAGGGTTTCAGTCACATGGATGTAGGTGTGCAGACAAGATTGTCAAAAAACTCTCTTGTCAGACGATTTTAGCAAACAGTTCCAGATGTTCATCTACATAACTGGCTACCATAGCTGTGATTCCTTCCTCTTTTTCCAAAAATTCTTCTTCCAGTTCGTCGAAAGCTTCATATTGCTCGTACATAGCCATAAATTCATCATCTGTACGTTCCCGTTCCAAATCTTCACGATGGGCATCATAAATCTTTTTAGCTCTATATACCAGTTTGCCGAAATCTTCTGCTCCCCACAGACGCATCACTTTAGCAAACGGATTGGCAAAAATATAACCACCATACCCATTCTGTATCAACTGGCAGAAGCCACCATCCATTACTTCATCACGGAATATCCGGTAAGCAAGCAAAGTGTGCTGCTCACCTGTCAGCAACGGCATGGATTCAGCGGTTAGTTCACCACCTATCACTTCTTTATATCTATCGGTAAATACCTGAATAAAAGTATCCATTCCCTCGCCTGCGGCTTTGCGCAAGGCGGCATCAGTAATTTCTATCATAGTCTTCTTATATGTTAAAGTGATTTTTTAAGTAATCTTCCTTTCTGCGTTAAACGATATTTCTGCAAGCGGCTATTCGGCTTATCAGGTATTGTCATTTCGATAACTTCCGAATCTAAAGCTGCTTTTAAATAAAGCAGACGAAAATTCTCTCTATCAGAGAGTTGCAATTTCTCCTGCAACTCTTGTCTATTCATTTCTTTATCCAATACTCTTATCAGTTCCCTCACTTGCGGGGTGACTTGCGGGGTGACTTGCGGGGTGACTTTTTCCGTACTAGGAAATATCATCCGCAAAAAGTTTTCCGTGAACTTAAAACATTCCTTTCCATAACTTTTTAAAATACGAGGAACACCGGAACCTAAATGCTCAACCAAATCCAAGTCTCTAAAAACACGCATTAATTCTTTATTGCGAGGCACAGAGTAGCCTTCAAAGAATTCCTTTTCGGTTATGCCCTGCGGTAAACTACCGAATGAGGTGATTTCAATTCTGTCATCAAAAAATTCAAACTTTGGCGGTATTTCCGAAGTATAATCATTGTGAACCATTGCATTTATTACGGCCTCGCGCAAAGCTACAGGGTTCCAAAGCTTTTTCTCTTCACGTTCTTTAGGAGTAATTTTAGCTAATGTCTTATTCTCTACACCTATTTTATCTAACACTTGCTTCGTAGCTTTTATTAATGAGCAATAGCCATATTCGTTATTTTCAATCAAGTCCACCCTATCAAGGCCATCGTACTTTGCTACTTTTACAGAAATCCCATTAACATCAGACAGCAAGTAAGCTACATAATTATAACCACCATCTTCTGTAAGTAATTCAAGATTAGACGCAAAATGCTGATTTAAAGTCTTATTGGCTCCTTCATAGTATATTTTAAGCTGTTCAAATGTAAGATTCTGATTGGAAGATCTGATCTTGCCTATAGAATTACAAGTTCGTTTCGCAAAAAGGGACTCGATCATTCTCACCGGCATAGGCTCGGCAGCAGTCCCAACGCGAATGAATGTACCCTTTTCTGACATTCCAAGTTTTTTAATGTAATAGGGTTTCTCTGTTCCACTCGCAAAAGTTATTTTAATTACATCCTTAGAATCAATATTTGCTACAGCCACATCAAACAATCCCATGCAAGAAGGCATAATATTATTCTTCAGACGATCTTTTATTCTTAACATATCTCCATCGATGTCATCAACACCAATAGGAGTTCCAGTTTTATGAACACCAATATATATCACTCCCCCCTCAAGATAATTTAAAAAAGCTACAGCTTCTTTTTCTAAATCATCTGTAAGATACTGCTTATATTCAGTACGATTGGTTTCTGATGTCATATCACTTTCATCTTAAACATTACTATCTTTGCGATCTTAATGCCCACAAAGATAGTAATATTTAGATGTAGTATGAAAAGTGTCCCTACAATTTCCGCAGAATTCCTTTATCTCCCACAACGAAGTAAGTATTCTTATCAATCAGCAATGCACGACCACGTTTCTTCTTGCGATTCTCTTTATTATCCACATTGACACCTATCACTTTACCATCATAAAAAGTAGAAATATCCTTGAAGATGGTATGCCCTACGATAATGTGTTTGGCTTTATAGCGTTCCATCACCATTTGCAGGCTGTCCTGTGCCATTGGATGATACTTGGCATCTGTACGCACAAGACCACGATACCAGATAGGACCATCGTTACCATACAGAAATGCGGTCAATGGAGAAAGAGCCCTGCGTTCTTTCTTATTCATGAAAAGGGCTTTGCTCATTTCTTCGTTCACGGTAGGAATGCTTAAATTATGATCATAAAAATTCTTGCCTAATCCGGCATGAACATAAAGGTCGCTGCCAATGGTCTGCATCGTATTGCGAGTTCCTAACCATTTACCCAATTCCGTATCGGGTCCAAAAAGTTTAGGGTAATCCATATTCAATTTCTGTGCCAGCACTTTATATTTATCTTTCGTATAACGCAAGTCATTGGCCAATACCAACGGCTCATGATTCCCTAACAGGAAAGAAACCGTTCCACCCGCTTTTGCAGCCTCATCTTCCAACTTATAAAACAGCCAGAATATTTGCGGTACATCTTTTCCACGATCGAAAATATCACCGATAACCATCAGATGATTATTACCAAAGCTCCAATTGTAGTTTTTATCAATAATCCCATTACCCTGCAACAAACTAATAACACAATCCAACTTACCATGCGGGTCGGACATAACAAACACTTTTTCCGGTTGCCGATATTTCCAATCGGGACGTTTCACCGGATGCAATCTCACATCAAACGGAAACCGCCCCTTATGATCTACCACATGCAAGATAAAATCTTCAGGTAGTGCAACATAAGTCGTATCGGTAATTTTCCCTTTCTTATCGACACTGATGACACACGTTTTACCATCAGGCTGATAAAGCACATACGGTCCGTCAGCCGATAACTCTTCTTTTTTCTCTTTGTCTTTCTTCTTACCGTCTGAACCAAAAGTTCCGGCACTCAGGCCGGAACTGATGAACATTAGAGTAAATGCGATAAGAAAGTACTTCGTGAAACTTGTCTTACTCGTCATATATCATTTATTAAAATTACCTTCCACCATATCCAGGATTCTGTTCCATATTAGGATTGGCATCCATTTCCTTCTTGGGGATAGGAAGTACAATCATATAGAAATTCCAGTCATAGGTCATATACTTCGTATCATGTTTGGTTTTACTCAGATTACTGTCTTTTACATCCTTACGCTCTACTGTCAATCCATTTCTGATAACGTCATACATGCGGTGTCCTTCGGCAACCAGTTCTTTACGGCGTTCGTTCAGCACTCTCTCCAAAGTAATAGTCTGTCCCACCACAGTGTTATCCGGATTAGCACGCTTCACAATCGGATCGAGATACTTAACAGCAGCATCATTATCATTCTCCTTCACAGCTGCTTCGGCTGCATTCAGATAAGCCTCGGAAAGACGAATCAGCGGGATGTTGGCATCTTCAATATTCTCTTCACTCTGCGGCTGGTACTTATTTACATACGCATAGTATTTCTTATCGAAGCTCAGCAGCTTAAGACGTATATCCTTCGGGTCTTCCTTCAGGAACTGATAGAAAGAGCAAGTGATACACATATCATCATAACCGTCATAAGAGTTGAGATACCCCATACTTTCTTTACCCGGACTGTCAGTAGTGAGATTTACGATTTCGAACAATACTTCGCCTGGTTTAGAGGCTGAAGCATCTTCTCCCCAAGCCGTGGGGTAATCTTCATTGGTCCACAAAGCGTATTTATTCTTTTCAGCTCCTGTAATAGCATCGCTCGCCATTTTTAAAGCATTGGCATTTTCACCCTTGTAGAGATACACACGACTGAGAAGTACCATTGCACCCCATTTATTTATTTTACCCTTATTGAATTTTTCGCCCAATAAAGAAATACTTTGAGTAAGATCATCGATTATCTTCGTATAGCATTGAGCTACTGTGTTACGTGTCGGCTTGCTATCAATCGTGGACAGCCCTTCTATAATAGGTACACCCAGCGATGCCCCGTTATCTTTCAGATACGGATAACCGAAAATACGGGTCAGATCGAACAATGCCAGACCACGGATGGCCAGTGCCTCTCCTTTCAGATCATCCCGATACGCCTTGTCTTCTTCATCAATAGCCAGTTTATCAATGTTCATCAAAATCAGATTACAATTCTGAATGATAGAATAAAGATAAGACCAATGACTGGAAGGGTTATCATCCTTGGTAAAATTAAAACGGTAATAGTTGGCCACACGCTTAGTAGAGCTAACAGCCTGCATATCATCACCCGTCACATCTCCATAATATACCAGGCGCCCGGAGTAAGCATCTGAACTCTGCATCGTACTGTAGATACCGTTCAGAGTAAACTCAACATCCGACAATATCTTAATACTGGTTTCAGTATCTACCGAAGTGGAAGGTTCCAAATCCAACCAGCTGTTCCCGCAAGAAGTAGCGATGAACAACATGGAACTGATAAATAAATATTTTAATGGTTTCATAATATATCGTTTTTATCGGGTTAGAAATTTACATTAATACCAAAAGTTACAGTCTTCAAAGGAGGAGTTCCCCAGATGGCAGTACCGCCACTCACCGCTTCCGGATCATAAAAGTCGTATGCCGCCCATGTCCAGAGGTTATTGGCCGATGCATACAAACGTACGTTCTCGATACCGATTTTCTGTGTCCAGTCCTTCGGAACGGTGAAGCCGAATGTCAGCGTCTTCAAGCGGATAAAGTCAGTGCTGTGCAGACGGCGGGTAGTCGTTACTTTATTCATTGCTACAGAAGGTTTCTCGTAGAATAACTCATACTTTGTAACATCTCCCGGCTTCTTCCAACTGTCTTTATAGTAAGACGGAATGTTAGCTTCCAGGTCATTACCACCATGCTCGGTTTTCTGTGCCCAGTTGTCGTAAGAATAACCACCAAACTGATAAGAGAACATAAAGTTCAGATCGAACCATTTATAGCGCAACGTATTTGATAAACCGCCTATAGCATTCGGCTCTGCATGTTTATCAAGCACAATAGCATGAGCTTTATTGATTTCTTCGGTGATGTCTTTAATGTAATTTCCATTTTCGTCCACATCATTCGTATAGAATTGGGGAGCACCGGTTTCCGGATTGATACCTGCAAATTCAATCATATAGAAAGTACGGTATGATTTTCCTACTTTACGAATCTGAGAACCACTCTTAATTTCCGTCTGCATACCATCCAGAGTTACAATCTTATTCTTGTTATGCGAAATATTGAATGTTGTATTCCATGAGAAATCCTTAGTCTGAATGTTAGTTGAGCTGATTTCCAACTCCACACCTTTATTCTTCACTTCACCGATATTCATCAGGTAACTGCCAAAACCGGTGGTCATAGAAATAGGACGGTCCATCAACAGGTTCTTGGTGGTACGGGTATAATACTCCAAAGTAACGTTAATACGGTTCCACAAGGCGAAGTCCAAACCCAGATTCAGATTATAGTTAGTCTCCCACTGCAAGTCGTCATTCCGCAGCTGCGACTGAATGATGCCCGGTTGTTCCAGATAACCGTTAGTCAGGCTGCTCAATCCCATATATCCGAAGTAATCGGAAGGAAGGGTACCATTCACACCATAAGACGCGCGTATTTTTAAATCAGTCAACCAATCTTTAGTTGGAGACATGAATTCTTCCTCAATAATACGCCAAGCACCGGATAAAGACCAGAAATTACCCCAACGGTTATCTCTTTGGAAACGGGAACTACCATCCGTACGGAAACTGCCGCCTAAATAGTATTTGTTCTTATAATCATAGTTCAAACGCATCAAGTAAGAAACCATACGTGTCCGGGTATCATTACCACCGACCGATTCCGTCTTCATACCGTTACTGATTTGATTTCTATCGTGAGTTGCAAAGTTAGTGGCATATCCTGACAGATAATCCCGGTATTGATCATCTATTTCGTAACCTACCAGTGCATCAATATGATGATCCTCAGCAATTGTAGTTTTATAACTCAACTGATTGGCCCATACCATTTTATTGTATTCATAATACTTCTTGCTCATGCCACCGTTGATATCATCACCGTTGGAAGTACGCGGATCACTCCAGTCTTTACCTTTCGTAATTACATAGTCATAACTGAAAGTAGACTTAAACTTCAGGTCCTTGATAAATTCATATTCACCATAGATGGTGTTGAACGTACGGGTCACATATTCGCGTTGATAATCGTAAGTTGCCGACAACAACGGGTTACGGTCACCAATACGGATCAAGTCACGATTCCAACTACCGTCTTCATTATATATAGGATCAGAAGGTACCACAGCATTACGTGAGGTGTAGAAAGGGGAAGAATAAGAAGTACCTTCACTATATACGTCCTGGTTAACCGTAGCAAACAAGACATTGGCTCCCAATTTCAGTTTGCTGGTAGCTTGAAAATCCACATTCAAGCGTCCGCTGATACGTTCCAGACCTGAGTTGATGGCAATACCGTCTTGCTTCAGATAAGAAAGTGAAGAGTAATACTTGAACCGATCCGTTCCTCCTGAAAGAGAAGCTTCATAAGACTGGTGATTTCCTTTCTTGAACAGAACATCATCCCAATCCGTATATCCACACCAGGGAACCGGAGCATAGTCATCAATTTTCCCATCGGCATAAGCCATTGCATCAACTTCACTCTTACCTTTCTTTATCTGTCCGGCTACCAAACCGTCATAGATATACTGACGACGCTCTTCTCCACCCATAATCGGACGATAATCCATGGCAAAATCAGAACTACCCCAATCGGCCTTCAATGAAATGGATGGCTTTCCCGCCTTACCTTTCTTCGTCGTAATCAGCACGACACCATTTGCGGCACGCGAACCGTAAAGTGAAGCGGCAGCAGCATCTTTTATCACCGTAACGCTTTCAATATCAGAGCTATTAATGGTAGACATAATATCAAGACCGGCATCCGAACTCATTGTATTAATGGTACCTGAGCGCATCGGCACTCCATCTATGACATAAAGGGGCGAGTTACTGGCATTGAAAGAACCCATACCACGGATTCTCAATGAAGAAGACGCACCCGGCTGACCGGAGGAAGAAGTGAACTGCACGCCCGGCGCATTGCCTTGAAGCAGGTCTTTAAAAGAAATAGCCGGAACGTCCTTTAAAGTTTCTCCCTTTACACTGGCAGCAGAACCGGCATAAGCAGATTTCTTGAAAGTACCGTAACCAGTGACTACCACTTCTTCCATCAGGTTATTATCTGGCACCATCTCCACTTTAACCGTCCTTGCAGAAGTTACCTTGATCTCCTGGCGGATATAGCCGATATAGGAGACAACCAAAGTAACCGGAAGGTGATCTACATCAAGAGAAAAATGACCATCCAGGTCGGTGGTGCAACCGTTAGTAGTGCCTTTCACTATCACATTGGCTCCAATTACAGCCTCACCCGTTTCATCTACAACGGTTCCATTTACTTTAGTCTTTTGCTGGGGAGCAGCTACAGCTTCAACTTTAGAAACCGATTTGATAGCAATGACTCCATCATGAACCGTATAAGTCAGTCCACTGCCTTTCAGGCATTTTTCCAGTACATCAGCTATTTTTTCATGGTTTACAATCAAGTTTGCTACTTTCACCTTTTTCACATCTTCAGTGCTATACACAAACGTGAAATCTGTTTGTCGCTGAACTTCCCACAATACTTCGCCAAGAGTGGCATTCTTAAAGGTTGCAGTGACAGTGGTTTGTGCAAATACGGTATTGGCAGCCTGCATAAAACCGGTAACTGTGAAACAAAAAAACAGCAACGTTATCCATAAACGTCTACTACTTCTTTCAGCTTGATTCTTGTGTTCTTTCTTGTTCATAGTAATCTTTTTTGGGTTAATTATGGAATGTTATTGTATTACCTTCGATTTTCACATGCACTTCTTCCGTCTTTTCCAGCAACTTGACGAAAGGAGTTATCTCTTCATAACGGTTCAGGTTACAACCGAAACGTATATTCTTAAGTCCTTCATTTTCATAAATCACATTCATGTCATACCAACGGGAAAGTATCTTCATGATATCTTCCAGACGCTGGTCCTTAAAATTGATCTTTCCCTTTACCCATGAAGTATAGAACGAAGTATCCACCGTTCGCACCTGTATGGAATTGCCACCCGAAACAATGGTGGCCTGTTGAGACGGTTTCAGAACAAGGCTTTCACCTTTTTCGGCACTGACCCTTACCGAACCGTTGACCAAAGTTGTCTGATATTCTTCATTGAGATAAGCGGAGATATTGAAGGTTGTGCCCAATACTTCAACTTGCATACCATTGACGTTTACAATAAAAGGCCGCCCGGTTTTGCTCACTTCAAAATATGCTTCGCCTTGCAGTTCTACTTCTCTTTTACCCGTAGTAAAAGCAACCGGAAAACGGAGGCTGCTCATTGAGTTCAAATGAACCTTTGTCCCGTCACTCAGCACCAACGCATACTCACCGCCACGCGGAATTTCCACCTTATTATATACAGGTTTTACCTGAACGGATGTGGTTTGTGCCAGTTGATAATTCAAAGTAGTCGAATCTACCTGAATATGTGTCCCTTCTATCTTCTGCAAAGCATCTGCCGTTTCTTTATCCAAATTGATTGTTTCTCCATTATCTAAAGTCAATATCGCTTTGGCAGCCCCCGGCAATATGGGCTGAGCAATCAGTACGGACTTATCAGAAGAATGACCATGATCAGTATACTTCAGTGTAATGCCTACCAAAAAGACAGGGACTAAAACAGCGGCGGCATAACGGAGTATTTTCATCATTCGTTCCCGGTTATTGCTTTTCCTAATACGCTTTTGTACTTCCAGCCAGCCGGTTGCGACATCAAATGACACACCTTTCTCCACATGTTTCTTAAGATTCTCTTTACTGCATATTTTCTGGAAGAGAGCTTCGTGGGCAGAATCTTCCTTTCGCCAACTCTCCAATTGAGCGCTCTCTTCAGGAGTGATTTCACCGGATAAGTGCCTGGCTATAATATTAGCTATATAAAAATCCTGTTTTATCATAAATTGAACTTTTTTCGTTGTCTTTTATTATAAAACAGGAGTAATTAAAATCATGGTGAATCAAAAAGCACTTTTTTTTTAATAAACCGGAATTTAGCTTATTTTTGTCACTTAAACTCAATACATAAATCTTATGCCGATATTCTTCATTATTCTTATCACTGTATACCTTGGCGGAAACACCTATATATTTTACAGGGGTGCGCAAGCGTTATCCGGTCTTCCCGGTGGATTTAAAATATCATTGGCCATCTTGTTCTGGCTCGCGACTTTATCCATCGTAGGAACTATGCTAACCCGCAATATAAAAATGCCGGTTTTCTTATCCCATACCATGTATGAAGTAGGAACCGGCTGGCTGATATTCACTTTATACATGGTTTTGTTCCTGCTCGCGTTTGATCTGCTGAAACTCTACCGTGTCCCCGTCAACTACGGTTTCATCCTCTCTCTTATATTCACGGTCGTCTTATTAGGATATGGATACTATAATTACCATCATCCTAAGACAAATACAATCAACATCGCCCTCGACAAACCTTTAGCCGGTGACGCAAAACCGATTAAGATAGTTGCCGTAAGCGATCTGCATTTGGGTAATGGAACTGGGAAAACAGCCTTGAAACGGTATGTAAAAATGATTAATGAACAAAATCCCGATTTGATATTGATCGCAGGAGATTTAATTGATAACAGCGTAGTACCTCTTTACACTGAAAAGATGATGGAGGAACTGTCGGAATTAAAAGTTCCGCTGGGTGTTTATATGGTTCCCGGAAATCACGAATATATCAGTGGTATTAAGGCAAGCGCCCGATTCATACAAGATACCCCCATACAGTTGCTGCGCGATTCAGTAGTAACGCTTCCCAACGGCATACAGCTGATAGGACGCGACGACCGGTCGAACACAGCCCGCCGCTCCTTGCAAGAGTTGATGGCCGGGATAGATAAAAGTAAACCCATCATCTTGCTGGATCATCAGCCGTATAAACTAACCGAAAGTGAGGCAGCCGGTGTAGATTTACAGTTCAGCGGACATACACACCGTGGACAAGTATGGCCCATGAGTTGGGTGACAGACTATATCTATGAACAAAGCCATGGCTATCGGCAGTGGGGAAACAGCCACATATACGTCTCCAGCGGATTATCTCTTTGGGGACCGCCTTTCAGAATAGGAACGGAAAGTGATATGGCCGTATTCTATTTATCGACGAAAAAATAAAAGCTTCTCAAAGCCCGAACCGTATCCGCTCCGTACCTGCTCCGTATCATCTCCGTATCTATACGAACGGACTTGGTACGGACTTAGTACGGACTTGGTACGGAGATGACACGGAGATGGTATGGAGATAATACGGAGATAATACAGACCGGCTACGGAAAAAAAACTGAAACTACGTTTATTTTTAACCGGCCGCTTACAAATAGAAGAGAATAAGGAAATAGTAATAGTCTTTCAGATATATACGAAGCTTTTTATAGGCAATCTTTTTAAGGGTATGTACCGTTTCAACGGATACATTTAGGTACTCAGCTATTTCTCCATTCTTTTTTCCTTCCATGGCCAATCGCATGATAGCCCGCATCTGACCGGGAAGCTTATCAATGGCATCCGTCAGCATCCGATAAGTTTCTTCTTCGACTACTGCATCATGGAAAAAAGAATCTTTCCTTTTCTCAATTACTTTCTGAGCATATTCAAATACCACTTTAGAATGTTCCAGTTCATTGAGAGCCTTATTACGTACAGCAGTATAAAGGAAAGATTTGACCTGGTGCAAATAGAAAAAATCTTCTCTGATCTGCCACAACTTAGCAAAAGAATCCTGCACAATATCTGCAGAGACTTCCTCATTCTCGGTATATTGATTTGCAAACAAACAAAGCGCCACATAATATTTA
>OHCS01001148.1_pt1 | contig 12282 bp, 9 predicted proteins | sample 1566741 | NCBI WGS metagenome assembly OHCS01 (sample SAMEA3879604, study PRJEB24766) | human gut metagenome | biome: human-associated habitat; feature: feces | place: USA | collected 1985/1987 | reverse complement strand
TCCTGATATTCTTTTTTAAGATCTTTTATATGATTTGATAACCAAATTAAAGCGACAATCATACAAGCAAAGCGAAACAACAGATCGATTGTGGTCAATGACATCGAAAATGAAGTAAATGTCGTTAAAGTATTATGAAATATATGCAACAAAATAGGAACCATCAAAGAATCTGTTTTTAAAGAAGCATACGCAAGCACTAATCCTAATACAAATGCATGTGCACCTTGTTCCAAATATAGATGAAATAAGCCGAAGATCAATGCTGAGGCAATAATGGCAAAATAGCGATTATATCTATTAAGTGTTCTTAAGATTGCTCCACGAAATAAGACTTCTTCAAAGATTGGTCCAATCAAACAAACATAGAACAAAAAAAGCCAACCTGACAAAGAGCTAAAATCAAACGTAAAATCTGCCTGAGGAATATCTAAATTTGTAATCGTGGTGAATACTGTACTGATAATACTGATAAACAAGATTGCAGCCATAGAGAATCCGGTCATCAAGATAAAATACTTACCCAGCTCTTTTACAGAGCAATTCAAATCATATATAGAGCCTGGTATTTGTATTTTAGTTTTTCGCTTACAATAAAAGATCGTGATCAAAATTGTAATAATGGAAATAATAGCCGACAATCCATTATCTATATAGGAAAAAGGCATAGTAATGGCAAGCATTACGGCAAAATACACCCATAAACTTTTCCCTATTGATTTAAAATCACGATCTTCATTTTGAAATTTATCAAATACTGGTGGTTGCATATAATCACATCCTTTGAATGATTATAACACAACTAGACAATCACTCATCCTTTTTTGACAAAATATTCATCTTAGCCAAGGCTTCTTCTATCTCATCTAAAATAAATTCACTAGAGGCACAAACCAAATGACCATGTTTACCACCAGTAAGCTCTGTCAAAGGTTTAATTTTTTTCAATGCTGTTTCGTTCACAAAATTTTTAACATCTTTTCGCGAATGAATATTCAGGTTTGCTTCAATTCTTCCATAGATCGCATGATTCACGAAAACATTCTCTACTTTTCCACCTAGATCAACTATCGTATTTAACTCATCTTCAATCATCTCATCTGTATGACAAACATAGATTTCTCTTTTTATATCATGATCTAAGATAATATATCCTTTACTGGTAGAGATGATATCGATATCTTTAGCCCTTAATAAAGCTATGTCTTGAACGATGACTTGCCTCGATACATCACAAATTTTTGCCAGTTTTGTTCCAGAAACAGGCTGATCTTAATCGCACAAAGTTTTGACGATTATATCCAAACGATGATTTTTGGACATGATTACACCGCTTTTAAATTCTTTAAAGATAAATCCAGAATTGGAGCTGAATGTGTCAATGCACCGCTGGAAATATAATCCACTCCAATTTGTGCTAGATCTTTAATTGTTTCTTTTGTGACATTTCCGCTACATTCTGTCAATGCTCTGCCATTAATATATGCGACCGCTTCTTTCATTTCATCTATGCTCATATTGTCTAACATAATAATATCTGCACCAGCCTCAACCGCTTCTTTGACCATATCCATATTCTCAACTTCAATTTCGATCTTACGAACAAATGATGCATATTCTTTAGCCAAATTGATTGCCTGTGTAATGCCTCCTGCAGCTGCAATATGATTATCTTTTAATAAAACTCCATCTGAAAGGTTATAGCGATGATTATATCCACCACCAACTTTTACTGCATACTTTTCAAACACACGCATATTTGGTGTTGTTTTTCTTGTATCCAGTAATTTTGTTTTTGTACCCTCTAAAAGCTTTGCACTTTCGTGTGTATATGTCGCAATTCCTGACATTCTTTGAAGGAAATTCAAGGCCGTTCTTTCGGCAGATAAAAGCACACGAATATCTCCATGCACTTCACCGATCTGCTGACCGTTTTTAACTTCGGCTCCATCTTCCACAAACAAAAACACCTCTGTTTTGGGATCTCTTTCAAATACAGGCAAACCGGCAATGATACCATCTTGTTTACAAATCAATTGCACAGATCCTTCCTGGTATTTTTTCATGATGGCATTGGTTGTAATATCTTCACTTGTGATATCCTCCCGCAAAGCCTGCAGGATCAATCCATCCACATTCATTGACATCGTTATTGTGTTCATTGGTTCTCCTTTCGCTTTTTAATCTCATTTAGAACAATATTTTTATATGTTTCAACATAATCCTTTGGTAGTTTTTCAATTGTTTCTTTAGCCAAATCGTCTAAATCACATGAAGATTGAACTGCTTTCTGTGTTTTTATATCCTGCATTGCCCTTTTTGCAAAAACTAGACTTTCTAATAAAGAATTAGAAGCAAGACGATTTTTTCCGTGCACGCCATTGCAGCTTGTCTCCCCAGCTGCATACAATCGTTCCATTGAAGTCTTTGAATTTTTATCCACGTATACTCCACCCATATAGTAATGCTGACCTGGAACAACAGGAATCCACTCTTTTGTACAATCATATCCCTCATTCAGGCAGTGTTGATAAATATGTGGGAAATGCGTAACGATCGTTTCTTTTCCTAATACAGTCATATCAAGCCAAACAAATGGTTTATGGTCTTTTTTCATCTGTTTTAATATTTCTTTGGTCAATAAATCACGAGGCAATATTTCATTGGCAAATCTTTTACCATCAGCCCCATAAAGTTTTGCACCTTCTCCACGAATTGATTCACTAATCAAAAAACTTCTACCATGTTTTTTTGAATATAGTGTTGTAGGATGAAATTGAATATATTCTGGATGCTCCAGTTGGACTCCATGACGAATTGCAATCGCAACTGCATCTGCTCGTAAGTGCGGATAATTTGTTGAATTACAAAACAATCCTCCAATTCCTCCAGTTGCCCAAATTGTATAATTAGCCCTAATCGTATAATATTCACCGTCTTTTTTTGCCAATACCCCATAACAAACATTCTCTCTTTCCAAAATGTCAACCATAGGCATATTTTCAAGAATCGTAATATTTTTACGCGTTAATACCTCGGCTAAAAGCTTTGAAGTGATTTCTTTTCCTGTAATGTCTTCATGATATAAGATTCTAGGTTTAGAGTGACATCCTTCTCTAGTATAGTCAAAATGATCGCCTTTTTTCGTAAATTCAACACCATATCCTATAAGTTCATTGATTGTTTCTTTACTCGAGCGAATCATGATATCAACGGATTCCCTACGATTTTCATAATGACCTGCTTTCATCGTATCCTCAAAAAAACTATCATAATCGCTTTCATCTTTTAAAACACATATTCCACCTTGTGCTAAATAGGAATCGCTCTTGTCCTTTGCAACTTTTGTGATCATTAAAACTTTTTTATCCGGATCTGCATGTAATGCCGCAAACAATCCTGCAGCTCCTGTTCCTACGATCAAGATATCTGTATCAATTCGTTTCATGATGCCAGCTCCAACATTTTTTCCAGTGGTTTGTTCGCATTGATCATCATATTTTCATCTAAAATTATTTCATTGTTTTCCTCTTTTAGACAATCTCGAACTTTCTCAACCAATATTTTTTTCATATTGGAGCAAATCAATTTTTCAGACATTGGATAGAAGGTCTTATCCGGACACTGTTTTTTTAGTTCACATAAAACACCAAGTTCAGTACCAATGATAAACTCCTTGTTCATACTGCTTTTTGCGAAATTGATAATACCAGCTGTGCTGCCGGCATAATCTGCCAACTGCACCACTTCTTCTTTACATTCTGGATGTACCAGTAGCAATGCTTCAGGATGTTGTTTTTTGGCAGATAATGCAGCCTCTTTAGTCATCGCATGGTGCGTGATACAATAGCCATCATTTAAAATAATATTTTTTTCTGGAACTTGTTTTTTTACATACGATCCAAGATGCTGATCTGGTATAAAGAAGATATTTTGATTCTTTAATGATCGTACGATATCTACCGCATTAGAAGATGTTACACAAACATCACTGACGGCTTTTAAAGCTGCTGTTGAATTCACATAACATACAACCGCAAGATCTTCATACTCTTCTTTCATCTTTTTAATCTTTGAAATAGCAGCCATATGTGCCATTGGACAATCTGCACTCATATCGGGTATCAATACTTTTTTATCTGGATTTAACAATTTAGCACTTTCTGCCATAAACAGAACTCCGGCAAAAACGATGATCTTGGCATCCGTTTCTTTAGCTTTTTTTGCCAAGGCAAACGAATCCCCAACAAAATCAGCAATTACCTGTACTTCATCAGGCACATAGTAATGCGCCAAGATGATCGCATTTTTTTCTTTCTTTAATGTTTCTATTTCACTAAACAATGACATAATCTTCCCTCTTTTTAAACTTATACCGCCAAATTATACATCTTTTATTTACAGCTGACAAGACAGTTAAGTTGATAAAAAAGAATCGGCATAAAGCCGATTCTATTAAATATTAAAGTAGAATCCATCAAAATCATAATAGTAAATACGATAAATATATTTCTTGTTCAACATTGATTTATACTGTTTCAAAAGGTTTCCCTGCGCATCATAAATTCCCAGTACACCTTGCATTCCTGAATCTGTGATAATATAGTCATCAACTCTTTGAACACTGCTCACAATTCCTGAATAAGGAATCTCAAAAGATTGTACTAAAGAATATGTTCCTTCATTTTCATCTACTAGATACTGATAGAAGTAAGATACACTATCAATTTCTGTATCTCCTTCTGTAGCTAATTTTGTTTCAATTCCTTCAATCTGTGTCCAATCATAATCGCTGCGTGTTGTACTAACACCATAATTATTATTGAATAGGTATAGGTAATATTGACCATCTTCTAAAGAGTCATCTCTCATATATGTCACGGAATGCTGCCCACCTGTATTGGAGAATTCACTCGTTGGCATTAACAAATAATCTGCATACTCCGTATCGCTCCAGAATGATTCTTCCCCAATCAAATAATCAATACTTGGATTTGTTTCTAGATCATTGATCTTAATGATCGTACTTGTTTCTCTTGAACTTAAAATTACACTTCCATCTTCTAACCATTGAAGCGTATTGATATGCATCCAATTCCAGTCTTCATCTTCATCATGGCTTGTCATATCTTTATATGACCCAAATAAATCTTCAAGATCTAACACTTCGCTGACTTCCCCTGTTTCTACATCTAATAAGACAATTCGATCTTCTACCGTATCGGATTCAGTATCGGATGCCAAGATCAAAATATTTCCATCATTATCAAATACATAATCATGATGCAGTTCATATTGACCTAGATCATATATTTTTACGATTTGACCTAATCCATTCATGGCTACCATCTTACTCTCAGCAACACTAAAATACATCAAATCATCTTGAAACAACAAACGATGACTACGATATCCAAGAATTGGTATTTCTCCACGAATCACACCATCTTCATCATAGTAATACATGAAATCCTGTTCATCACTATCATTCCCCATAAAGGCAAACAATCCATTTCCAATATCTACTGAATCCACCGTACTATTCATTTCTTCAAGTTGAACATCCTCATTTCCTAGAAGAGAGGATGTAGTATACTCATATGTTCGTGTAATTGTATTTCCATCTTCATCTTCTATTGCAAACTCAACTTCATTGAGTGTACCAGGGATCAAACCTAGAACTTGAAATTCGTGTTCTGTTCGATAACTGCCATCTACATTAGCACTAAAATTTTCATAATCTGTTTCCGGCGCCTTTACAGTATAAGATACTTTTGTAGCTTCTTCAGTATTAAAATAAACATAGAGCGATAAAGTATTAGTCTTGAATGGATTATATTCAATCAACATATGATCTTCATCATAATCGTTTAAGGATTTTTTTGATTCCAGTTCGTCAGCAACATTATTTTGATACTCTTCAGTATAAACTGTTTCTATAGAAACATCTTCTTCAGGTAATGACTTCCAATATATGATACCTCCAACTAAGCCAAGCACAATAACAGCTGTTGCTATTTTTACAATAATTTTCTTCATCTTTATAAAGGTCCTTTCCTTTCTAATACTACTTCCTCTTCCTTAAATAAACCTTAAAAGGCTATTTATATTACTTATACCTATAGAATACTACAAAAGAAAAAAATGTCAGAAAAAATTCTGACATTAGTGTTTCGCTTTTTCTGCATCACGCCAATTGTTCTGATATCCACTTAACAAATCCACAAAACGTTTTGCGGTAAGATGAGGTCTTGTGATTGCACTTCCTACAACAACGGAATGAGCCCCTAAGAAAATACATTTCATCGCATCTTCAGGTGTATATAAGTGTCCTTCCATCATCACATATGCATCATCTTTAAAATCACGACACATTCTCGCAAACTCTCTTAAATCTGGTCCTTCAATATGCGCTGTTTCTTTTGTGTAACCATATAGAGTAGGAGCTACGATATCTGCACCATTTTCGATTGCATGTTTAGCTTCATCATAATTTGATACATCCGCAAAAAAGATCGCATCTGGATATTTTTCTTTTGCCTGTTTTAATAAGTCCCACGCAACCGTTTTTTCATGTGTGATCTGGGCTGTACAATCTAGAGCAATGATCTCTGCTCCTGTTTCATAGATTGCGTCAACTTCTTTCATCGTTGGTGTAATAAAAACATCTGTATCATCATGCCAAACTTTCCATAAACCAATTACAGGAAGCTCTGGAACTGCTTTTTTGATAGCGCTGATCTGTTCTGGAGAATTTGCACGAATACCAACAGCACCCGCCCATCTTGCCGCTTCTGCCATCTTTACTACAATATCATCGGTATAGATTGGATCGTCTTTTTGCACCTGGCATGATACAATCAAGCCTCCTTTTAAACTTTCTAAAATTGCGGATTTTCTTGCATCTTTTGTTTTCATAGTCTACTCCTTTTCACAAATTACAAAATTTTCTAATGGTTCGATCCCTTCTTTGATCGAATCCGTATACACAGTATGGAAATCATCTAAATTCGCCCACGTACACATTGCTCTTGTTTCAAACTTAGATGCATCGATCAATAAATCCGTACGTTTACAGCGAGACATGATTTCCTTTTTAACAGCCCCCACCTTAAAATCAAAGACATAAACTTCTTTGGTTTCAAGATCCACGCCGTTTGTCGATAAAAACGCATGGTCAAAATAGAATTGACGAATCATTTCTAAAGTCAAGGAGCCATAACTCATATCGTATGACTTGTTAAATTGACCACCAAGAAGATAAATATCTCCTTTAAAATTTGCGGATAATTTACGAATCAAAAATGTACTGGGAGTTACTAGTGTGATTTTTTTATCCTGCAAATAATCTAATAAATAAACAGGTGTGGTTCCTGAATCAATATAAACACAATCTCCATCACGAATGGATTTAGCTGCTTCTTTACAAATTCTCTGCTTTTGTGCTATATGAAGATTCTCTTTTTCCTGAACAGCCGGTTCATTAAAGCTCGTTAGAGTAATATCAATACTCTTTAAACTGGCTCCTCCTCGTTCTCTTTGAATCAACCCCTGATTTTCTAATTCAATTAAGTCTCTAACAATGCTGGAGCGAGAAACATTAAAATCTTCAATTAATTCTTTGATTGTCACAAAGGATCTCTCCTCTAAAAGATTCATGATCCTTAGCTTTCTTTCTTTTGTTAACATACTAACCTCCCAGTTTGATCTTCAACCCATGTTTTTTGCCGATTTCAACATAGTCTAAAAGTTCACTTTTATCCATCATTTTTAAATCTGAATACATATATTTTTTATGCATCTTGTCCCATTTTGATTTTCCTAAAGAATGATATGGAAGCAAATCCATTTCTTTGACAGGATATTTTGAAACATATTCGATCATGGCACACAGTGTTTTTTGATCAGCATTAAACTTTGGTATAACTGGTGTTCGTATAATAACTTGATCTGGACAAGTATTCATTAAATATGTGATATTCTCCATGATTTGATCATAATCACCACCGGTTACTTTCTGCAACATCTCTTTATCGATATGTTTAAAATCTATGAGCCATAAATCAATATACGGCAATACCCTTTTTATTTTTTCATTGGAATAATTTCCGGTCGTTTCAATTGCTACATGTAGATCATGTTTTTTTAATGTCTTCAACAATTCCATTAATGCATCAAACTGTACAAAGGCTTCTCCTCCAGAAATCGTTACACCACCCTGACTATTCTTATAATAATCAATATCTTTTAAAACGATCTTAACGATTTCTTCAATTTCCATGCTCTTTCCTGAAAATTCAAGCGCTTCAAGCGGACAGTTTTCAACACAAGTATTACAGTGTTGACATGTTTGAGGATTCCATTTAAATTCCGGATCAAAATGAATTGCCATATTTGGACAATTCTTTTGACAGGCAAGGCAACGAACACATTTTTTAGTATCATGCATCAATACAGGATATTCTACCCATGTTTCTGGATTCGCACACCATGGACAATGTAACGAACATCCTTTTAAAAAAATCGTTGTACGAATTCCCGGCCCATCATGGGTCGCAAATCGTTCAATATTCGAAACATTAATCATATAAGGTCCTACTTAACAATTCTTCTTGAACATCTTTTGTTAAATTGACAAACACAGCACTATATCCCGCAACTCGAACGATCAGATCCGGATAATTTTCCGGATGTTTTTGCGCATCTTCCAATACGCCATGATCGACAACAGTTACCATCAATTGACATCCGCCTTTATCAAAATATGTTTTAAATAAAAGCTTTACTTTTTCTTTATCTTCATGCATCATGCGTGGAGTAAACTTGATATTTTGAACACTGCCGCCATGATATTTCGCATCAAATCGAGCCAAAGAATTCAATACAGCCGTTGGCCCACTCTTTGCCGCTCCACCTTGAGGGTTGTTTGCCGGGTTCATATACATACCTTTTAATCTTCCATCCAAACTTGCATCTGTTTGATGTCCCCAGTCAGTATTGGTCTGGTTATTTGAGATTACGATCAAATAATAACCCATGCCTTCATCAATACCACGTTGACGAATATTTTTTGCGACATATTCATATAAATCATTAGCCATTTCATCAACATCTTCAATATCATTGCCATATTTAGGCAAAGCCAGAATTTCTTTACGAAGCTTTTCATAGCCGACATAATTATGCAATGCCGCTTCATTCAACTCTTTTAGAGTATACTTTTTCTGATCGTATACCAATGTTTTGATCGCATAAAGGGCATCGCTGGCATTAATGTTTCCATATGTTTCATTGGTACCACCAAGAATTTCAACACCACCATCTAATAATGCCTTTTGTCTAGCTAGACAATCATCCATTAAAATAGATGTAAATAAGAAGCTGACTTCCTGATTCATAACTTCATAACTGTGTTTTTGTGCATATACACTTAAATCAAAGTAATAATCCAGTAAAGCTTTATACTGATCGTAGAATTTATCAAATGTATCAAAGGATTCAATTGGATCCACTTTAACTGGACCAGCCTTATAAACATGATCCATTGGATCATATCCTTCATTTAATGCAAGCTGCATGATCTTAACCAAGTTCAATAATGTATTAGGAGTACCAACACTTTTCCCCTGAATGACAAACTCACCGCATCCAAATGGGATATATTGTTCAGCAATTTTTTCATCTACTCTCATACCATACATGACAGCCGGTACATTAACTTCATCATTATATAAAGTTGGATAAGTTGCCCCAGATGCGATACATTCATAAGCCATATCCATGATGTAATCAGGAGTTGTATGATCAAAACGAAGTGTAAATTGTGGTTCAACATACCGAGTATCCTTACATACTCTTAAGGCAATCTTACAGAATAGATCGGCAGCTTCTACATTTTCTCTACCCTTACCACCTACAATGATACGGCCATTTACCGTCGTTCTTCGATTTTCGATCATAGTCCATAACGATTTAACATAACGATAAGCTTCATCTTCATCAATCAAACCAGTATCGATATCATGTTTTAGATATGGGCCTAAGACAATATCCATACGACCATAATTGATGCATCCTGCACATAGAGCATATAGCCAGAATAATTGTAGAGCCTGATGGAAGGTAGCTGGCTTATGATCCAAAATATAAACTAAGTCTTCTTTCATAAGGTGAAGATCCTTTAATCTTTGTTCATCTTGTGTCTTTTCGATGGCATCTTTTACCAATTCAATTTGTCTGCGAATGACATCTTTGAAAAGATACATCGTTTTTAGACAGGCTTCCATAAATGTATTGGATTCATTTTTCTCGATCAAATCTATCAATCCATTTACACCTAACCTCACTAGCTTTTTATAATCCAACATCATCCCGCTCAATCTAGCAGTCGCCATAAATGGATACTTACAATCAATAAACCGCCCTGTTGTTGTATCATTCAATACATCTTGACAGTAAATTGATTTTACATCATTATCCTGCCAATAATCATACAAAACATCCACTCTTTTTTTTAATTCTTCATCTTCTAAAGTATCTTTAAACGCTCTTAATTTATGAAATACACAATAATGACCAACACCGCCAATACTAGTTACACTACCAAATCCAATAGGCAAAAAATCAAGTCTTCCAGCAATCAAATCATTTTCTTCTATGCTTCTGAACAATCGCGGGAAAATTGTTTTAAGACAATTTAATTCACGAACCGCTTTATCTTCATCTTTTGATTCCTGGTGGGCTTTTGTATAAGCTTCCATGATTTCCAACTGTTCCAAAGGTGTTTTTTCACATGGAATTTTAATGGAAACTTCAACATTTTGAGCACCATCAATATTAATTCTAGCCATAAGATCCACCCTCTTTTCTTGTCATCTTCAATATAGCACCTAAGCAGCACAAAATCAATCATATTTATTCATTTTTGTCCATTTTCGTTCATATTTGTTCAAAAAAAAAGAACCAGGTAATTATCCCTGATTCTTCGTTCTAATCATTTTTTTCAAACTTATATAAAACAGTGTCGCCGTTGTGACAGATGCAATCGTATCTGCAATTGGTTCTGCTAAAAATACTGCAAACACCTTATCTGTTAAAATCATTGGCAAAATATAAATCAAAGGAATCAAGACAATCAGTTTCCTGAAAATTGCCAAAAATGCGCTTGTTTTTGAATTTCCAAAGGCAATAAACGTTTGTTGACAAGCAACTTGTATTCCCATCATTGGGATCGCGAACAAATAAATTCGCAAAGCCCATGATGTAATTTCAACTAAATCTGGATCAGATGTAAAAATCATCGCAAATAAAGAAGGAACAAACATTGCCAATAACCACAACGCTAAAGCATAGATAAAGCAAGCCATTAACTGTAATTTAAAGGCACTCTTTACACGATCAAGCTTTTCTGCCCCATAATTATAACTAATAATTGGTTGTCCACCCTGTGTCATTCCCTGCAAAGGCAACATTGCAAACTGCATAACACTAGAAAGAATAGTCATAGCTCCAACAGCAAGGTCTCCACCATAAGCCAATAAAGAAGAATTAAAGCACAACACTAAAACGCTCTCTGTTGACTGCATAATGAATGGAGCTACACCTAAGCCGATACACGGAACAAGGATATCCTTTTCGATTTTCATACAGTCTTTTCTTAGACGGAGTACTGTTTTCTTTGATAATAAGAACTGAAAAGCCCAAATTGCACTAATTGTCTGTGAAATAATTGTCGCCCAGGCTGCTCCATTCACTCCCATGTTAAACACGAAAATAAAGATTGGATCTAAAACAATATTAGTAACCGCTCCAATAAGAACCGTCAGCATACTTATCTTTGAGAAGCCCTGTGCCGAGATAAATGCATTTAGTCCAAGTGTTACCATGACAGAAATCGTTCCAATTGCATAAATACAAATATAGCTTCTTGCATAACCAATCGTATTTTCGCTGGCTCCAAACAAATATAACAATGGTTCATTAAAAATTAACACAATGATCGTTATTATCAAAGCAACGATCACTAAAGAAATAAAGCAGTTCCCCAATATCTTTTCAGCTGTTTTATTATCTTTTTTCCCCATAAAAATACTTGCACGTGGTGCGCCTCCAACACCAAACAAATACGCTGTTGCACTGATAATCATAATAATTGGAAAACAAACCCCAACTCCCGTCAATGCCGCTGATCCTATTTCAGGAATATGTCCAATATACATACGATCAACCACATTATATAAAGCGTTGATAACCTGAGACAGAATAGCCGGTAAAGCTAAGATC
>OHCS01001128.1_pt1 | contig 12411 bp, 9 predicted proteins | sample 1566741 | NCBI WGS metagenome assembly OHCS01 (sample SAMEA3879604, study PRJEB24766) | human gut metagenome | biome: human-associated habitat; feature: feces | place: USA | collected 1985/1987 | reverse complement strand
GCTAGGCTATACGCTTAAAAGAAAGCTTACCAACCAGGAAAATCCGCTGACCCTAAAATCCCTCAGATTGTTACGTTGACCCTGTTGAAAACTGTTCGAACTCTATTGTTCATAGTGTAACACATTTGTGAGAAGTGTAACACAACTGCTGTAACACAAAAACCGTCCTAAAGTGGCTTTTTATGTCCAACGGTGTCACCTTTTCTCTTTTTTTTATTGGTGCCACACTCTAAGTGAAAAACCTGATTCTGATTTCTAACCCTTTGATAGTCAAAGGCGATGAGGAGTTTGGAAAAAGAAAGGGACTTTTTCAAGTCCCTTCTTTCAGTGATCCGCCTGGGGCTTTCACCGTAGCGGTCTATATCTTTGATTTATAAGCTCTTGTAAACCTTAAAAAATTGTACCGTAACGAATTAGTAACGATTTATAGGAACGCTTGTTGTCAGTGAGAGGCATTCGTTTGTCAGCCGTTCTCTGATGCCGCAAAGATAGAGCATTACTTTTTATTTTCCAAACATTTGATTATTAAATCTTTAAAAAAAGATCCCTAGTGCAAGGGGCGAACCTATATATATGGATAGGTTTGCCCCTTGCACCGGGCGGATGTTGCATCAGTCCTACAGCCTTTCCGTCCGCCTCGATACCGCCGTTTATGTGAAGTGGTTCCCCCTCCTTTTTCGCTGAACCGAAAAAATCATGGTGTAGTACACGTATAGTATCCCATGCGCTGCCTTTTATTGTTATTCTTTTGCAGCAAACATTAAAAATTAAGTTTGTTATGGAAGTTATTACATTTGAAAGTGAAGCGTATAAAGCGCTTGTAGGGAAGATTGAAAAAATCGCCGGGTATGTAGCCGAAGCGCAGCTGCCTTCGGAAGAAAAAAAGGAGACTTGGCTGGACAGCAACCAACTGGCGGAAGCTTTAGGGATCAGTACACGTACATTGCAACGCCTGAGGGATGAAAACCTGATCAGCTACTCCATGCTGCGTGGACGGTGTATGTACAAGCTGTCGGAGGTCGAACGCTGTCTGGAAGAGCGTACCATTCGGTGCAAGCCTCAAACATTGGAGGATTTTCGCAAGAACTACCTAACGAGAACCGGCAATGATAAGAAAGGATGATATACTGAAAATGACGGAAAAGGGCATTTCCGTATTCCGCTATTACCTGCCGGTGGACTTCAAGGTGGGAAAGAACTTCCTGAACCCTTTTTATAAGGATACGAAGGCTTCGTGCAATATTTATTACGAACGCAAGGCCGGTGTGTTTAAAATGAAGGATTTCGGGAACGAGGATTATTCAGGGGACTGCTTTGAACTGGTGGGCAGGCTGAACGGCCTTAGCTGCAAGGAGCCTAAAGAGTTTGTCGAGATCATGGAAATGATAAACCGCGATCTGCATTTGGGGCTGTCCGCACATGAGGAATATCATGTGAGCCATAGCAAAGTCCCCCAAAAGAGTGAAGTGGTATCGGAAGAACCGAAAGCGAAAAGCGTCCGGCCTTATACTGTCGTGCAAAAGCCCTTTACGGCTGCGGAACTTGCCTTTTGGGGTAAATCGGGAATCGGGGAAAATGTTCTGAAAGCGTACCGGACGGTATCGCTGAAGAAGTTCAGCAGCGAGAACCAGGAAAGGAAGCCTTTTTCCTGCATGACAAGCGTCGATGAACCGATGTTCGGATATATGGGGAAACAGCATATCAAGGTTTACCGTCCGTGTTCACAAATGCGGTTCCTGTACGCCGGTGATTTTGGCGACAACTACTGTTTCGGGCTGGAGCAGCTGCCGGCAAAGGGTGATCTGCTCTTTATCACAGGCGGGGAAAAGGATGTGATGAGCCTGGCGGCACACGGCTTCCATGCGATCTGTTTCAATTCGGAAACGGCTTTTATCCCTGCGGCTGTCATACACCGGCTTTCGTTCCGGTTCAAGCATATCATCCTCCTCTATGATGTGGACAGTACCGGACTGAAAAGCTCGGCGAAGCGTGAAGAGGAGCTGAAGGAATACGGGATTAAACGATTGTTGCTCCCGCTTGCCGGTACAAAGACGGAAAAGGATGTATCGGACTACTTCATGCTGGGGAACAGCCGTGAGGATTTGATAAAACTTTTTCTGGACTATCTGGAAACCTTATACAGTGAAACCATGTCGGCTTTGAAATCCTGCGAGGTGGATTTCAACAACCCGCCTCCCATTGCACAGATGATCGTATCGGTAAATGACGTGCCTCTCGGAACTCAAGGCAACCTGCTTTGTATCACCGGCGGAGAAGGCACGGGAAAAAGCAACTATGTGGCGGCACTGATTGCCGGTGCTATCCGTCCCACCGGAACGGATGTGGATGCGCTGGGCGTTACGCTCCACGAAAACAGCAGGAACAAGGCGGTACTGTTCTATGACACGGAACAGAGCGAAGTACAGCTGTATAAGAATATCAGCAACCTGCTGCGGCGATGCGGACGTGAGGCGATGCCGGAATGGTTCAAGGCGTATTGTCTTACGGGAATGAGCCGGAAAGAACGCCTGCTTTCCATTATCCAGAGCTTGGACAAGTACCATTATCAATACGGCGGTGTTCATCTGGTGGTGATAGACGGGATTGCGGATTTGATAAAATGCGCCAACGATGAAGCGGAGAGCATAGCCGTCGTGGAAGAACTGTACCGGCTGGCCGGTATCTACAAGACGTGTATCGTTACGGTACTGCATTTTATCCCCAACGGGCTGAAGCTGAGGGGACACTTGGGAAGCGAGTTGCAGCGGAAGGCTGCGGCAATCCTTTCCATAGAGAAGGACAGCGATCCGGCCATATCGGTGGTGAAGGCTCTGAAAGTAAGGGATGGAAGTCCGCTGGATGTGCCTATCATGCAGTTTTCGTGGGATAAGGAAAAGGCCATGCACGTCTATCTGGGCGAAAAGCCGAAAGAGGAAAAGGACAAGCGCAAAGAGGATGAGCTTGTAGCGGTGGCCAAAGAGGTATTCAGCCGGAGGCGCTTTGTTACTTATGTGGAGCTTGCGGAAGAAATCCAGTCGATACTGGAAGTGAAGGAACGTACGGCGAAAAGCTACATCAGGTTCATGCGTGAGAAAGAAATCATTCTGAAATCATCCGATAACCAGAGCTATTATGTTATCGGGAACTTTTAAGGAGGAAAGCGTATGTTAGTAGATAAAACGGAATTTGAAGCATGGATGGAACGTATCATGGGTGAGCTGTACCGCATCTCACGGAAGCTGGACAAGGCGGAAACGAGGGAAAAGCACCTGAACTACCTGAACGGAGAGCGTCTGTACGACAATCAGGAAGTATGCCTGTTGTTGCGCATCAGCAAACGCACGCTGCAACGATACCGGAATAACGGGGTGTTGAAGTTCTATTCGATATATCACAAGACATATTACAAGGAGTCGGACTTGCACGAGTTCATCCGCAACAACTTCGACGAGAACGAGATAAAACGGCAGGCACGTGAGGACAAACTGTCCGAGAGCTATCCGCTGCCGAAAGAATAAGTCCATGTTTTTGCTTTGTACCGGTGAAACTACTGCCGTGAGGCAGGAAATCCCAAACTGCGTATTGGTGTTTGTCATGGCAATGACTTCATACAGTTGTGAAACAGGATGAAGTTTCTTTTCTTGTTCGAATGGTGATACTTCAAAGGACAGCGGTCCGGAGGGGTATCATTTTTTATGTATGCACTTAAAAATATTCCAGTTTTGTGGCGTAAAAACTGGGCGTTTTTTTACCTTTGCAAAAACTGTCATTTATGAAATTAGGAATATTACACTTTACAGATTCTCACATAAAAAGTGCCACTGATTGGATTTTGAGTGAGTTTTCATCTCTTGTTGCTTCCGTCAAAACGATATATGAAGAATGTGATCGCATATATATAGTGTTTACAGGTGATGTTGTTTACTCTGGTAGTGAAGAAGAATATATTTTGGCTTCAAAGTTTTTGAATTCAATAAGAAGTTTACTTAAAACATTGTATAAAGATAAGGTCTATGAACAAATAATTTTTACTCCCGGAAATCATGATTGCAATTTCAATATGGATAGACAGGCGAGAAAAAATGCTATAAAAAATATGAATTATGATTATATTGGTGATGATAATAGTGTTATAGAACAATGTCTTATCGTGCAAGAACCTTTTTGGAATTTTGAAAGCTCGATTAATGGACAAGAAACCAAACCATGTATTTACAAGGAATATATAGATGATATACAAAAAGAGGTTGTTATTTTTCATTCTTTTAATACAGCTTGGATGTCTTCTATTAATGAAAATGTTGGTAGTCTTTTCTATCCTATAAAAAATATAGAAGAGACTATTAATACAAAAGCAACGATAAATATATCAGTTTTTCATCATCATTCATCTTGGTTAAATCCTAATACAGAAGAAAATAATAAGCATGAATTTTCCGAACTGATCAATAGCTTTTCTGATGTAGTTATTTATGGACATGAACATGAAAGGCAAGGAATGATTCATACGGACTTAAACACACATAAGGAGTGCTATATTTTTGCAGGAGAGGCATTACAAATGAATCAAGCAAAAAAAGTTCATTCAGGTTTTCAAGTGTTCATCATAAACACAGAAAATAGGATTGGATTTAATTATCCATTTCATTGGAATGGAACTATCTACTCACAACAGGAGGAACAAAAGTTTTCATTAAAAGAAATAGGACATAACAATCTTGATTTTCATTCAAATCAGGCCTTCTTGTCTTCTTTGAATGATATGAAACTGCCTTTATTTTTCAATGATGATAAAAAAATCAAATTGAAAGATATATTTATATATCCTGACATTGAGAAAACCAATGATTTAAAGAAAGAATTATATGAGAATTATGTTGACAGTTCTATTTTTATAGGGAGTTCAAATTACAAAGTAGTATTGCTTGAAGGAGAAAATCAATCTGGTAAATCCAGCTTGATTAATATGATGTATCTTGACTCTATTTTACATCAAAAATTCCCATTGTTGATTAATGGGAAATGCTTTAAGAAGATGGAAATAGATAAACCTTTAGAAAAAGCCTTTATAGAACAATATGAAAATAAATCATTTGAAGAATATAGTCAATATTCTAACGAATGTAAGATATTGTTTATAGATAATCTTAATTCGGCAGAGTTGAATAATAAATCAATCTTAGAATTATTAAAAAAGCTCGAGAATCGTTTTTCGAGAATTATCATTACAACTTCTTCTATATATAATATTATTTCTGTTTTAGAATCTACCACTAAAGATGTTTTTTGTGGTAAGATACTACCCCTTGGTCACAAGAAAAGAAATAAATTAATAGAAAATTATCATCGTTTAAATGAGGAAAATCCATATAGTATTACAGAACAGATTTTTTTAGAAAAAACAAAAGATTCATATGAACAAGTTCAAACTTTTTTGGGAGATAAATTAATACCTTCCTATCCTATATTTGTATTATCCATTCTTCAATCAATGAATTTAGTAAAACCTAACAATTATGAACAAACTTCATATGGATATTGCTATCAGTCTTTAATACATTTCGCTTTAGCGGCAAAGGCTAAAATCAAAAATGAAGATATTGATACTTATATAAATTATTTGTCAGAATTAGCATTTTCTTTGTTTGATAAAAAGAAAAAATCGTTGTCTGATATTGAATTTCAAGAGTTTCATAAAAATTATTCAGCTAATTATATAGCACCTTCTTTTACCGAAGTGAGGGATAAACTATTAGGATCCGGTCTTCTTGTCTATGATGAAGATGAATGGTTTCATTTTGGCTATAATTATATTTTCTATTTTCTTGTTGCCCAAAAGATTGCAACAATATTAACAGAAGAAAAAGGAAGGAAAATAATACAATATTTATGTAAAAATATACAGGTTGATAAATATGCTAATATTCTGATTTTTGTTGCACATCATTCAAAAGATTCATTTTTAATAGATGAAACAATATTAGCATCAATGATTCCATTTGATGATATTGAGCCTATAACCCTTGAAAGGAATGGTTCATTTAATGAATTAATAAAAGATATTATTCAGGAATTTAAAGATGATATTATCCGATCTAATACAGATCCCATACAGGAACGTGAGAAAAGCTTAGAAAGTAGGGATAAGTTAGAATTGCAGATGAAAGATAATACTTACGAAGAAGATTATCAAAATATGCCTTCTGAAATTATATCTTTCTATCAAGCTGTTAGATCATTGGAAATTGTAGGACAAATTATTAAAAATAGGAAAGGTTCTATTTCAAAACAAAAGTTACATGAAATGATAAAGGAGTTGTATCTAACTGCTTTTAGAACTATAGGTTTTTTGGGGAAAATAGTCAAAAGCACTAAAGAAGAATTGACTATTTCTATTCAGAGTAAAGTTGAAAAGGCTGATTCTAAATCAGAAATTGCTGAAAGAATAAATTTATTCTTTCAATTAATGTCTTTTAATTTTTGCTTGGGTATTTTCTCAAAGGTGATCAATTCAGTAGGGAATAGAGATCTTAAACCTATTTTTGATGATGTAGCAAATGAATTGAATACTCCTGCTGCGAAACTAATATCATTTTCAATAAAGACGTGCTATGGGAAATTATCAATACCCGAGTTAAGATTATTATATAAAGAGTTTGAGAATAATCCTGTGGCATTAAGAATACTAAAAGCACGTGTTAAATCATATTTGTACAATAATTATGTAAAATATGATGAAAGACAAAGAATAGCAAGTACTTTAAAAATGTCATTAATACAACCTCGTGGTAATAATCTTATTAGCAGGACATAACTATTGAAGAAAGACGGTAATGATAAAGGAAATTCGACAAAGAATTGAAAATTTTGAGTCTGATTATGTTTTTACATATCAAGATTTAAATTTGTCTCCAGAACGGAGTGAAAGAGTTATCAAAATCTTAAATCGCTTAGTAGCTGAAGGTATTATTGCCAAAATCTCAAAAGGACGCTTCTATAAACCTAAAAAAAGTGTTTTTGGAATGCTAAAGCCTAAGTTAGAAGAAGTTGTAAAAGACTTTCTTGAGAAGGATGGAGAAGTTATTGGTTATATGACTGGATACTTAGCTTTTAATCGATTAGGATTGACTACACAAGTGCCGAATATCATCCAAATTGGCACAAATGTACGTAAAAACAAAACGGTAAGAGGAATGTTCACGATTAGTTTCGTGATTCAGTCTAATCCCATAACAAAGGAAAATATACCTTTATTGCAGCTATTGGATGCCATTAAGTTTATAAAAGAGATACCGGATACAACTACCAGCCAATCATGTAAGTGTATAATGACTATTATTCAGAATTTGAATAAAAAAGATAGGGATGAGCTACTTATACTTGCAAAAAAATATCCTCCAATGGTGCGTGCTTTACTTGGAGCGATGGTTGAGAACATATACGGTACAAACAAAGCATTGCCATTATGGAATACACTAAATCCTCTTACTTTATACAATGTAAAGATAGATAAGCAAGTATTACCCGAAGTGAGAAAATGGAGAATTCAGTAATTATAATTGGAAAGAATAATATATAGCGACCTTATGAATAAAGAACAATTTACATTCTATATAGATGAAAGCTGTCATTTAGAACATGATCATTTTCCTGTCATGTGTATTGGTTATATAAAGGTGCCAAAGGAGCAGACTGAAGAAATGAAACAATGCATAAAAGCGATTAAGCGAGGGCATAATATTTTACATGAGATAAAATGGAATACAATCAGTAACACCCATATTGATATGTATAAAGAACTTATAGATTACTTTTTTGACTCAAACATGGAGTTCAGATGTATTCTTGTTAAGTACAAAGACCGTTTAGACAATTTGTCTTTCAACAACGGCGAGCATGATAATTTTTACTATAAAATGATTTATTACTTGCTTGTCAATCCATACACTAATCCTTCTGCAATGAATAATTACCGTGTATTTTTGGATATAAAAGATACGAAAGGACGTGCAAAACTTAATAAAATCCAAGAGGTCTTCTCTAATAAGTTTCATGGTAAATCGCCTTTTCTTTCTTTTCAGCATATACGTTCCCATGAATCACAATTTATACAGTTAGCAGATTTTTTCATAGGTGCAGTAACTTATAAAGCGAGAGGTCTTCACTTGAAGAAAGATGGCAGCTTGGCAAAAAAAGAACTGATCAACTATATTGAAATGAAATCTGGTTATGTTTTGGATGAAGGTACAGAACCGGGAGAAATCAAATTTAATATTTTTGATCACCAACCTCGTAAGCGCAATGACAGTAGCAGATGAATTAGGAGCTTTAAAACCGTATTTTGCAGACGGGGTTGCAGAAACGGAACAAGAAAAAATGGATGAACTTCATGCCATTTTTCATCGGGATTTTTTTGAGAATACCGTAATTATTGATGGTACTCCTTTAAAAGTGAAACCGTATTTGTATAAAAATAGCAAAAAAGACAATCTTCCTGTTGATTTTGAGCAATACTATGAGAAGTTTGTTCACGTAATTACTCGTACTATTAAAGGTGGAAAGTATAAAACTTCCAGAAAAATAAGAGAATTTCGTGAAGAAAGAGCTAATAGGGTACATTGGATAAGACCTATTTTAGAGAATAAAGAAGATAAGCGTATTACTTATTTTCGGTATATTGAAGATGACGGAACTCTCCGTGACTATTATTGGTATAGAGGTAAACAATATATTGTTATAGTTGAATACATACAACCGGATTACGCATTAATTACAGGATTTTGTGTTGATTGCGATAATCAACCTTATTACCAAAACAAATATATAAACAGGGAAAAATAAGGGCATAAAAAAACCGCATTTACGGTAATGCGGGCAACCAAGTCCTTCGTTCTTCGAGCGATGACACTGCAAATATAGATACTTCTTTTGTTTTAAACAAGGATTTGAGTATATATAAGGAATAATATATGTTTTTTTAACTTCAGGGAAATCGACATTTTACCGCCGTAAATTTTACGGCGGTAAAATGTCGGTTGTCTGTATAGTATAAAACCCCACTCCGCTGTTTCATGGGAAGCCGGCGGAGTGGGGTTGTTTTTATGGCTTCGGTTACAGGAGCTATAACTTCAGCTTGGGTTTGGGCTTTTCGGGCCGGTCAGGATCGGGATCGTCCTTGTTGCCGGACTTGGGGACGCCTCCGATGACGAGCTTGCCGCCGGGCGCTCCCATTGCCTCTTTGATGCTGATGCTTTTGGGCATTCCGCTTAGTTTGGGCGGAGTGCGCTGCCTGTCGGCGAGGAAGTCGGGCATCCGGTGGACATAAGGCTCGGCAGGGGGCGTGTCCTGTGTGGGGACACTGCCCGGTGAGGAACTGCCGGGCGGAGCATCGGCGACGGGTATGCCGGCGGCGGGGGCGTTATCCTGTCCGTCGGGCGTTACCGGTTGGGAGGGCACGACTTCGATTACTCCGTCGGTGCTTTTTTCCTGCGCATCCACTGATTTGAGGGAGAGCAGGATCTTGCGGTCGAGAGCGGCAAGGTCGGCCTTGAGCTGCTTCAGCTCGTCCTCCTTTTTCCAGACTTCCCCGACGACCTGTTCCAGGACGGGGAGTTCCTTCTCAATGGCTTCGTTGTCCCTCGTGTATTTCTCTATCAGGCGGGGGATGCTGTCGAAGGCGTTGATGAAGTTCTGGCAGGCGGTTTTCGGATCGACCGCCAAGCGGCCGTTGTTATAGTTGTAGAGGAAGTTGCCTTCACCTCGCACGAAGAAACGGTTCTCGCAGAAGTCCAGACCGTCCTTGACGGTGGTGTCGGTCTTGACAACGATGTCGAAGCCATAGAGCGAGCCGATGACTTTCGGCTGGCCGTGCGTGCGTTCCCTGTCCTCTATCTCGTGGAGCTTGGCGGCAATCACTTTCGGATCATCGCCTGCCACGCCGTCAATCTTCAAGGGGTTGAGCCTGTTGCCCTCCTTGTCGTACTGCATACGGCTCTCGATGGCGGCCTTGTCCTTCCTGACACGGGCGATGATGTCATCGTTGCTTGCCCGGTTCGCCAGGAAAGTTTCCAGTTTGATGCGTGATTCCCCCTTGCCACGCTGGAAGGCCTTGCGCTCCCCTTCCATGCCGGCAATCCGCTTCTCCAACCGTGCCTTGTCGAGCAGGTCGGTATTTCCGGAAAGCACCGCTACGTACTCTGAGAAAGGTATGCCTCCCTTCTCGTCCATGCCTCCCTCGTCGATGGTACGGCAACCCATGTTGTTCTGCTTGAGCTGGGTGATGAAAAGCTGCTTGTTGTAAAGCAGGTTGAACTTGTAGCTGTCAAGCGACTTCTCCACGGCGTAGATTATCACGTCCACCTTGTTGTCCGCATAGAGTTTGGCCACCTCGTTGCCCTTTCGGATGCCCCGGCCGTCCCGCTGCTGCAAGTCCGAAGGCCGCCACGGTGCGTCGAGATGATGGATGGCTACACACCGCTTCTGGGCGTTGACTCCCGTGCCCAGCATTTCAGTAGAGCCGAAGAGAACACGTATCTTTCCCTCGTTCATCGCCTCGATCATCGCCTTGCGCTTCTTCTCGGTCTTGGCTTCCTGAATGAAACGTATCTGGTCTTCGGGGATGCCGTGATCCTCCACCAGCTTGCGCTTGATCTCGCTGTACGGATTCCACTGGTCGGGCTTGTAGGTTCCCAAGTCCGAGAAAACGAACTGAGTGCCTTTATGCCCGGCGTATTTATTGTAATACTTCGCAATCATATCGGCGCAATGGGTGGCCTTGTTGTCCTTGTCGTCGCCGTAGGAGAGCGGATCGATGAGCCGCATGTCGAGCGACATCTTCCGGGCGTAGTCGGTGGCGATGAGCATCTTCGCCTTCTCTTCCCTCTCGTTCAGTGGCGGGCGGCCCAGTACGGTGGCATTGCCGGTCTTGGCGAACTCGATGAGCTTCTGTATGAACTCCCTCTGGTCGGGCGTCGGGGGTATGTTGTGCAGTATCTCGTTCTTCTCCGGACGGTCGATGCCGATGTCGGCTGCGGTACGGAAGTCGGTGATCTCGGAATAGAACGAAGCGAGTTCCGGAACCTTGATGAAGTAGCGGAAACGCTCTTTCTGCACCACCTCGTTGGTGACGGAGAACTCGTAATCGACGGACTTCCGGGCAAACACCGCCGCCCATGCGTCAAAGGAGTTGATCCCCTGACGCTCCAATTCCCGGGGGCGCAGGTACTTGAAGAGCAGGTACAGCTCGGTCAGCGAGTTGGAAATGGTGGTTCCCGACAGGAAGGTGGCTCCCAGATCCTTGCCGGTGCGCTGCTGGATGGTGCGCAGGGCGAAGAGCATGTTGAGCGCACGCTGGCTGCCCTCGCTGTTGCCCAGACCTGCCACACGGTCGTGCCGGGTGGTGAACATCAGGTTCTTGAACCGGTGGCTCTCATCGACAAAGAGGTGGTCGATGCCCATGCGCTTGAAGTCCGCCACATCGTCCTTGCGGGTTTCGATCTCGTGGAGCAGCTCTTTCAGCCTGACCTCAAGGTTCATCTTGCGTTTCTCCATGCCCTTGATCTGTGCGTTGCTCACTTCCGCACCCTGCTGGTAGAGGACTTCGAGGTTCTCTTCCACACTGTCCAGTTCCTGTTGCAGGATGTCACGCTGGATTTCGGGGGACTGCGGTATCATGCCGAACTGCTCGTGCGAGAGGATCACCGCATCCCAATCGTTGTTCTTGATCTGCCGGAATATCTAATAGGAAATAATCTGGAACAGGGATTGGAGGGAAGTATTTTTGATTTTTTCCAAAATAGGTGCGGGATTACAATAAGTTATGCAGATACAGAAATTTGCGGTCTGGATTTTTCAAGAGAGGATGATTGCAGAGCGGCGGGTTTTCTGAAGAGCCCTGCAGTAGTCTTAAAACAGCTTCATTATGATTCTGGAAACCGCCCGATAATGTACTCATATGATTATCTAAACAGTGATTCAATTAAAATAAGAATAAAACGAGAGAAAAGAGGATGACATGGTAAAGAGCAAAAAGATATGGAATTCTGGAGCAAAAGCAGTAATAGGGGCGATTATATTAATCATTGCGCTGTTTCCTATATACTGGCTGGTGCTGATGGCAATCCGTCCGGAAAGCAGGAATATGGAGGTGATCTCCCTGATTCCCAAAGATATTACATTTAAATATTTTGGACAGCTTTTTCAGGAAAAAGGATTTGATGTTGCATTAAAGAACAGTCTGATCAATTCCCTGATATCTCTGATATTTTCATTGATATTAGGACTTTGTACCAGTTACGTGCTGGCGAGAAGAAGATTTTCTTTTGGAATGAGAAAGCCTGTAACAGGATGGATTCTTCTGATTCGAATTCTTCCGCCGGTTGCCTTTATTATTCCGCTTTACATTATTTTTGG
>OHCS01001127.1_pt1 | contig 12412 bp, 10 predicted proteins | sample 1566741 | NCBI WGS metagenome assembly OHCS01 (sample SAMEA3879604, study PRJEB24766) | human gut metagenome | biome: human-associated habitat; feature: feces | place: USA | collected 1985/1987 | reverse complement strand
CAAAGCCGTCGAGGCGGGAGTCGACGTCATTGATACCGCGACGTCCTGTTTCAGCGGCGGCAGCTCGCAGCCTGCCACGGAAACCCTGCATTACGCGCTCACTCAGCTCGGCTACGACACCGGTCTGGACGCGGCGGTGCTCAAAAAGGTGAACGACTTCTTCAAACCCGTGCGCGACGAATACATCAAGTCCGGTCAGCTCGACCCCAAGATGATGGCGACGGACACCGACGCGCTCAATTACAAAGTCCCGGGCGGAATGCTTTCCAACCTCGTCGCACAGCTCAAAGCGCAGAATGCTATGGACCGCTTCGAGGAAGTGTTGGTCGAAACGCCCAAAGTGCGCGCGGACCTCGGCTATCCGCCCCTCGTTACTCCCATGAGCCAGATGGTGGGCGTGCAGGCGACTTCCAACGTGCTTGCGGGAGAGCGTTACAAGAACATCTCCAAGGAAGTCAAGGCGTATTGCAGAGGAGAATACGGCAAGGCGCCCGGAAAGATATCCGACGAAGTGATGAAGAAGGCGCTCGGCGACGAAAAGCCGATAAAGGGCAGATACGCCGATACGCTCGAACCCGTCTTCGACAAGACCAAGGCGGAGCTCGCGGGCGTTGCGAAGAGCGACGAAGACGTGCTCGATTACGTTCTCTTCCCGCAGGTGGCGGAGAAATACTTCGCCGCGCGCAAAGCGAAAGAGGAAAAAGTGGTGCGTTACACCATCGCTCCGATGGAGTAAGGAGGAGATATGGACATTACCGTTCTCGACGCCCTTATAATATCGCTCATAGGGTTCGCCATAGTTTTCGTGGTGCTGTTTATCCTTATGGGGATAGTTATGCTGATGGGGCTTGCTTCCGACAAGGGGCACGTCATCACGGACAAGCTGCCCAAGTTCAAAAATCCTTTCCGCAAGAAGAAGGGCGAAGAAGTTTCTTCCGAAGAGGAAGAGTCTGCCGCCGTCGCGGCACCCCTTGCCGTCGGCACCTGCGGAGAGCTGACGCTCGTGCGCACGGAAGAGCGCGACGCGGCAATGATAATGGCAATCGTGGCGGACTCTCTCGGTACGCCACTCAACGAACTCAGATTCAAGCGCATCGAAAGGCTGGATGACGCGGAGGTGGAAAAATGATTTACAAAGTCACATTGAACGGAAAAGTTTACGAAGTGGAAGTGGAGAAGGGCGAAGCCGTCATACAGGCGGAATACGAAGCTGCGCTCCCCGCGGCTGCTCCCGCGGCAAGCGCGCCCGCGGCTTCCGCCGGCGCCGGCACCGTGCTTTCTCCGCTGCCCGGCAACATAAACGAGATACGTTTCTCCGCAGGACAGACCGTGAAGGCGGGCGACGTCGTCATCATCCTCGAAGCCATGAAGATGGAAAACGAGATTGTCGCGCCCAAGGCGGGCACGCTCTCCAAAATACACGTTCAGAAAGGCGCCGTCGTCAATACGGGCGACCCCCTCTTCGACGTAGATTAAAGGAGGAAGCGCATGAACTTCGTATCGCAGATTATCGGTGCGACGGGAAGTAACGTGGATTACGGCGATACTTTCGCCGGGCTTTGGGAGTCCACGGGCTTTTTCAATATGCAGTGGGGCAATGTGGTGATGATTATCATTGCCTGCTTCTTCCTATTCCTCGCCATCAAATTCAAATTCGAGCCGCTGCTCCTCGTCGGGATTGCGTTCGGTATGCTGCTCAGCAACATCCCCGGCCCCGTTTCGGACTGGATTTATCATCCCGACCTCTGGGTGTCAAGCACGACGGTCGATTACGGCGAAGTGCTCCAAACGGGCGGGCTCATCGACATCCTCTACATCGGCGTCAAGACCAGCGTATATCCCTGCCTCATCTTCCTCGGTGTGGGCGCAATGACCGACTTCGAGCCGCTGCTTTCCAATCCCAAATCACTCATTCTCGGCGCGGCGGCTCAGTTCGGCATTTACGTCGCATTCTTCCTTGCGGTCTGCTTCGGCTTCTCAGGAGAAGAGGCGGCTTCGATAGGTATCGTCGGCGGTGCGGACGGCCCCACCGCAATCTGGCTCACAAAGGCGCTTGCCCCGCATCTGCTCGCGGCGATTGCCATTGCGGCGTACTCTTATATGGCGCTCATCCCCGTCATACAGCCCCCCATTATGCGGCTTATGACCACGAAGAAGGAACGCGCCATCGTGATGAAACCCACGCGTACGGTCAAGAAATCCGAAAAGATACTTTTCCCCATCGTCATCATCGTCGCGACCTGCCTGTTCCTGCCCTCCGTCGCGCCTTTGCTCGGCTGCCTGATGCTCGGCAACCTGCTGCGTGAGTGCGGCGTGACGGCGCGCCTCAGCGACACCGCGCAGAATGCGCTGATGAACATCGTCACCATCTGCCTCAGTGTGTCCGTCGGCGCGACCGCGCATTTCAGCACATTCCTCACCACGCAGACGTTGCTCATCGTCGTGCTCGGACTTGTCGCGTTTGCGTTCGCAACCGTCGGCGGTCTCGGCATCGGCAAGATTATGTGCTGGCTCTCCAAGGGCAAAATCAATCCTCTCATCGGCTCGGCGGGCGTCTCCGCAGTGCCTATGGCGGCGAGGGTTTCCAACCTCGAAGGGCTCAGGGCGAAACCGGGGAACTATCTGCTTATGCACGCTATGGGCCCGAACGTCGCGGGCGTCATCGGCTCGGCGGTCGCCGCAGGCTTCTTTATGGCGGTGTTCGGCGGTTGATGTATACCGATATGGCGAAAACACTTTACACAAAGCAAGGCAGGGTTCTGCCTTGCTTTTGCTATGACAGTCTTCCTTCCACCAACGACGAGGCGAAGTGCATTGCAAAAGAGGGGAGGGAAGACCGCTTCGCCGTTGCCGCGGCGGAACAGACGGCGGGCAGAGGAAGATACGGCAGAGAGTTTCTGTCCCTGCGCGGCAGAGGGCTTTATCTTTCGTATGCGATGAAAGCGGAAGGGCGGGATATCGTCGCGTTCGGCGCGCTGTCCGCCCTTGCGGTCGCCGCTTTGCTCGAAGAATATTTCGGCATACGGGCGGAACTCAAATGGCCCAACGACGTGCTTGTGAACGGCAGAAAAATCTGCGGCATACTTCCCGAAAGCGTGGTCGGCAGGGACGGAGAAAGATACGCCGTCGTGGGAATGGGCGTCAACGTGTTTTATTCGGAAGAGGAACTCGGCACGCTTGCGAATATCGCCACATCGGCGGTTTTATGTTGTAAAAACGACGAGTTAAAGCGCGGATTTCTGCAAAATAAGGAAGCGACGCTCCGTTCGGCGGCGGTGCGGCTCGCGGAGCTTTGCTCCCGCCTTGCCGATTGTATGGACGCGGGAGAGGACTTCATCCCCGAATACGTGAGCAGGCTCGTCACGCTCGGCAAACGGGTGCGTTTCAAGGGCGCGGACGGCAGAGAGAAAGAGGGCGTTGCGACGGGAGTCGCGCCCGACTGTTCGCTCATCGTCGCGACAGACGGCGGAGAAGAAAAAATAGGCTGGGGCGAAGTCGCGGTTGTGTCGGAATGACCGTCCGCGGAGGACGGGTCTGCGGATTTCCGCCTGTACTGCGGAACACGGCGTGCGGGGCGACGTATCATCCGACGTCTTGCGGAAAGGGCGCGTGCGCACGGACCCGCATACGGGAGTTCCTTTTTTTGCGGTTTTGATTAAAGTTAATTTCGCGCAAAGTGACTATTGTATTTTTAGGCGCAGGGTTGTATAATATTTTCATAAACCGCGCCGCGGCTTTTTCGGCGGACAGGGAGCGGTGGATAAGGAGGAAAGATGAAGAGAAAAATTCTGGCTTCGGCGCTTTGCGCCGTTTTGCTCGTATGCTGCGCGGCGGCGCTTGTCGCCTGCAACAACGGAACGGATAATCCGTCGCAGTTTTACGAGGCTCCGCAGGACGCGTATCCGCAGGATAAGACTATGATTGTCTACCTCGGCGACTCCATTGCGGAAGGTATTCTCGGCGCTTCGCCGCTCAGCCTCAGACACGAATACGCCTATGCCAACGTGCTCGGCCGCAGGAACGATTATCTTTACTACAATCATTCCGTTTCCGGACATCTGACGGGCAGTCTGCTCGGCGTGCTGAACAACGAGCTCGGTTACGACGGGGCGCGCGCTCTCATCGCGCACGTTCAGCAGGCGGACATCATCCACATTTCCATACTCGGCAACGACGTGTTGCAGGACAGGAAGGACGGGGCGTTCGCGAAGGAAGAGGACAACGTCACGATGCACAAAATCATTATGGAAGCGGCGGAAAACGATTACACCAGCATCGACCGCGTGCTGAACGGCTACACCAACGGTGAAGGCGTGACGACCGCGGGGTCCGTCGAGAACATCAAAAACATCGTGGACAGGCTGAAAGAGCTCAATCCCGACGCGACGATAATTTTCCAGGCGGTCTACAATCCCATAATGGACGTCGACACTCCTCTCATCAAGCAGGAAACGCGCGACGCGCTGGCGGCGGCGGGATACGACGTGACGCTTGATTGGCTGCACGAACTCGGCGAACGCCTCATCACCCGACTCAACAGCGCGTTGGACACGGTGCTCGCTATGGACGGCTACGAGGATGCGTTCATCGTTGCGGACGCGCGCGAAGCGTTCAACGCGATATACGACTCCGACCCCGAGCGTGCCGCCGACCTGATTTATCCCGACGGAACTCATCCGTCCAACGAGGGGCACGCGGTGCTCGCTGACCTCACGCAGGGCATTCTGGAAACTCACGAACTTGCGGACGGCGCGGCGGCGCTTGCGGAATACAAGACAATGCGCAAAGACCTGCTCCGCAACCATTTCGACGGCGTTGTGACGGACATTGACGGCGCGTGCGCCGCGATAGACGCGGCGGAGAGCTGCGCTGCCGTCACGGAAGCGTTTTTCGACGCCACACGCGGGCTTACGCCCAAATATTGATGAGGAGGGGAAGTTATGATTAAGAAAAGAACGGTGGCTTCCGTACTGATAATTCTCGTGCTTGCGGCGTCCCTCTTCGCTCTCGTCGCGTGCGACAACGAAACACCCGTCATAGAAACGCGCTTTGCGGTGAATATGGACGAAACGTCGGTGTGGGGGCTGGGCGGCACCGTGCTCGGTATGGCGATTGACGCCGACCGCAGCGGCATAACCCTGCGCAGCGACGGAACAATGCAGCTCGACCTCATTCTCAATTCCAAAATAGACACTTTGCTGTCGGCATTCGGGGGTGTTGTGGAAGGCGCGCTTGCGGGGCTTGATATGGAGTCCTTCTCGCAGACTTATCTGCAACCCATTATGCCCGGCTTCACCTTTGACGACATAGACGCGTCCCTCGCGCTTGCGAAAAATGCGCTGGGAGTGAGTTTCGTCAGCGACGACGCGGCGGAAACGGACGCGTTCATCGACGTGCTCGCGGAAGTGCTCACCACCGCTGAGCTGCCCGACGTCATCGACATCCCCGAAGGCTTCGGTCTGCGCGTGGAAAGCACATATTACGTCAAAGACGTGGTCTATCCCGACGGTACGGTGTACAAGGGTGTGTATCTCACCCCCACCGACCCCGACACCCAGCCCTATGTCGTGTTCGACCTGAGCGAAAACGGGGATGGCGGATACAGACTCAACCTCAAAGTCGATTTCATTCAGCTCAATCTCGTTGCGGACGAAGTGCTGCCCGAAGCGGAAGAAAGCACGGAGCAAACCGCATAACCGATGCAAAGGCGCGCAACACAAAACCCCTGCGGGAAATCCGCAGGGGTTTTTGTTCTGTGCGTCCGCGGCCGCGGGCGCAAACGGCCGCCGCGGCGGCTCTGCAATCCGTTCCCGAAAGAGGACGCGCGGCGGAATACGTTGGCGGGCAAAACGACGGGCGGGCAGAGGAAAGACGAAAAGGGCAAAGCCCCTCCGCCGTTTGTAAAGTGCGGAGGTATGTGTTAAGATAAAGGCGTGAAAGAAAAAGTCGGCGCAAAGGTCAATCTCTCCCTTGCCGTGACGGGAAAGCGCGGCGGACTGCACACTCTGGATATGCGGGTGTGCAGCGTATCCCTTTACGACACGGCGGAGATTGTCGGGGGAGACGGCGCGCGCTTCGAGTGGGCGTCCGTGCCGCAGGGGTTTGTAAAGGAGATGTTCGAGCCTCGGCTGAACGAGATATATTCCGCGCTAAAAGCAAAATTCGGCGGAGATTTCCGCTTCCGTTTCCGGAAAGGCATTCCGTCGGGCGCGGGGCTGGGCGGCTCTTCCGCGCTTGCCGCGGCGATGGCAAAACTATGGACGCGCGGGACGGGGAAGAGTGCAGACGACGGGTTCCTGCTTTCGCTGGGGTCGGACGTGCCTTATATGTACAGAGGAGGCGAAGCGCGCGTGACGGGCTGCGGAGAGAGCGTGGAGCGCAGACCCTTTGTCGCAAGGAAAGTGCTCGTTGCATTTCCCGAGGGGGGCGTGGACACGGCGAAGGCGTATGCGCTCTACGACGATATGGCGGCACAGGGGACGTTGCCCGAAAGGGAGGGGGAGTTTTTCAACGACCTTTACGCTCCCGCCGTGCGGCTCAATCCCGACGTGGCAAGGGTGAAGAATATGCTTTCGGAATGCGGCGCGGAGCGCGTCGTTATGTCGGGGAGCGGCAGCGCGGTGTGCGCGTTTTTCGGCATAGAGGAAGAAAGTTTTGCCCGCGGGGTTTATTTGCGGGCGAGCGCGGAAGCGCGCTGTGTGCTTGCAGACACCATACCGTGAAAAAATCCGATTTAAGGCGGCATTTTGCGGCTTATATGCCGAAAAATGCGCAACTTGCGTTATTTTGACACGCAAAAAATCGCAGTTTTGGGAATTTTCGCAATTCCCTCTTGTGCGCGCGCGTCTGTTTTGATATAATAAGCGTAGCACAAGAAATACTTTTCGGAGAGTCGGATAAAGTCATGGTCTCGGGGCCCGATAGTTACTCAACTTATCTTTTTCACGAAGGCACGAATTTTCAGGCGCAGAAGATGTTTTCTCCCGTTCCCGCGACGGTGGACGGAGAAGAGGGGTGGCGTTTTGCCGTATGGGCGCCGAACGCGGAGGCGGTTTCCGTCGTGGGCGAGTTCAACGGCTGGGACAAAAACGCTTCGCCTATGCGGAATTTCGACGGCATCTGGTCCGTTTTTCTGCCCGGACTCAAACAGTACGACACTTACAAGTACGCCGTGACCGACAAGTCGGGCAGGACGGTGTTCAAATGCGACCCGTACGGTCTGCATTTCGAGACCGCGCCCGCCAATGCGTCGAAACTTTACGACATTTCCGGGTATCGCTGGAAGGACCGCAAGTGGATGAACGACCGCAGGAATTACAATCCCTACGGCTCTCCGATGAACATTTACGAGGTTCACCTCGGCAGCTGGCGCAAGTATGCGGACGGCAATTGTCTGAGTTACACCGCAATCGCGGACCAGCTCATTCCTTACGTCAAGAAGATGGGGTATACGCACATCGAGCTTATGCCCGTCACGGAGTATCCTTTCGACGGCAGCTGGGGCTATCAGGTGACGGGGATGTTCGCGCCCACGTCGCGCTACGGCACGCCGAAGGATTTTATGGAATTCGTGGACCGCTGCCACCGTTCGGGCATAGGCGTCATCCTGGATTGGGTGCTGGCGCATTTCCCGCGCGACGAACACGGTCTGGCGATGTTCGACGGCACTCCGCTTTACGAGTACGCCGACCCGCGCAAGGGCGAGCACAAGGAGTGGGGCACCAAGGTGTACGACTTCGGCAAGAACGAAGTGAAGAGTTTCCTCATCTCCGCCGCGATGTTCTGGTTTGACGAATATCACATCGACGGCATACGCTGCGACGCGGTGGCGAGTATGCTTTATCTCGACTACGGCAGAAAGGACGGAGAGTGGACGCCCAACGTCTACGGCGGGAATTATAATCTGGAAGCGAAGGAATTCTTGCAGAAAATGAACACCGCCATCCTCACCAAACATCAGGGCGCGCTCACGATAGCTGAGGAGTCCACCGCGTTCCCGATGGTCACGCTTCCCGCCTATCAGGGAGGTCTGGGGTTCAACTTCAAGTGGAATATGGGCTGGATGAACGACTGCCTGCATTACCTTTCCCTCGACCCGTTTTTCCGCAAGGACAATCACAACAATCTCACCTTCGCCATCACTTACGCCTATTCCGAAAACTATATCCTGCCCATCTCGCACGACGAGGTCGTGCACGGCAAGGCGAGTATGATAAACAAAGTCCCCGGCGACTACGACCAGAAGTTCGAGGGGCTGAAAGCGTTCTACGGCTTTATGATGGGACACCCCGGCAAAAAGCTGAACTTTATGGGGAACGAGTTCGCGCAGTTCATCGAGTGGAACTATGCGCAGGAGCTGGACTGGTTTTTGCTGGATTATCCGCGCCACCGCACCTTCCGCAAGTTCATCAAGGACCTCAACGCGTTTTATCTGGAAAACAAGGCGCTGTGGCAGCTGGATTGCAGCTTCGACGGCTTCAAGTGGATTGTCGTGGACGACAACAGGCAGAACATCGTGTCCTTCATCCGCCGCGCCGCGGACGGCGATTACGTCATATGCGTGGTCAACTTTTCGCCCGTGGAGAGGAAGAAGTATGTCATGGGTGTGCCCGAAAATAAAATTTACAAGGCGGAGCTGACGTCCGCTTTGAAAAAATACGGCGGGGAGGAGGAAAGACGTCCGTCTTTCCGCGCCGTCGGAAAGCCGTCGCACGGCTATCCGTATTCCGTCAAACTGAACATTCCCGCGAATTCGGTAATGTTCCTGAGAGCCGAAAATAAGGAGGAAAAGAAATGAAAAAATCTGTCAAAAAGGAATGCATCGCCATGCTGCTTGCGGGCGGGCAGGGGACGAGGCTCGGGGTGCTCACCAAGGATGTGGCAAAGCCCGCCGTACCCTTTGCGGCGAAGTACCGCATCATAGACTTTCCCCTGTCCAACTGCATAAACAGCGGCATAGACACAGTGGGCGTGCTCACGCAGTATCAGCCTTTCGAGCTCAACCAGTACATAGGCAACGGCCAGCCGTGGGACCTCGACAGACTGAACGGAGGTATATTCGTGCTGCCTCCCTTTATGCGCGCGAAATCGGGCGAATGGTATAAGGGCACGGCGAACGCGATTTATCAGAACATAGAGTTTATCGACGACTATAATCCGGATTATGTGCTCATTCTGTCGGGTGACCACATTTACAAGATGGATTACGCCGAGATGCTCGCCGCGCACAAGAAGAACAGGGCGGACTGCACGATTGCCGTCCGCGACGTGCCCATCGAGGAGGCGAGCCGCTTCGGCATAATGAACCTCAAAAAGAACGGCGAGATATACGAATTCGAAGAAAAGCCCAAGCAGCCCAAGAGCAACAAGGCGTCTATGGGCATATACGTCTTCACGTGGAGCGTGCTGCGCCGTTATCTCGTCGAGGACGAGGCGAACAAGGAGTCCGACAACGACTTCGGCAAGAACATCATCCCCAAGATGATTGCGGACGGGCAGAGGATGTTCGCCTATCAGTTTGACGGCTACTGGAAGGACGTCGGCACGATTTCCTCCCTGTGGGAAGCGAATATGGACGTCCTGCGCGGCGGCGCGGGAGAGGAAGACCTCGACCTCGACGACGACAGCTGGAAGATTTACGCGAGGAATATGGCGGAGCCGCCGCAGTTCATTTCTCCGACGGGCAGGGTGCAGAACTGCCTGATTTCGGAGGGCACCGTGGTGCACGGCACCGTCAAGGACAGCATAGTTTCGCACTCCGCCACCATAGGCAAGAACGCTTACGTCGAAGGCTCGATAATTATGCCCGGCGCGACGGTGGAAGAGGGCGCGGACGTGCGCTATTCGATAGTCGGCTGGGACGCCGTCGTCGGCAAGGGATGTATGGTGGGAGAAACGCTCTCCGAATGCAAGCCCGGCGAATGGAAAATCAGCGTCATCGCTCCCGGCTACGAGCTGCCCGACGGCACCGTCGTGGGCGCGAACGAAATGATAGGGTAAGGAGGGGAATATGAAAAACAACGCACTCGGCATTCTGTTTGCGTCCGACGAAGACAGCCATCTCAACGACCTGACCATACACCGCACGACGGCGAGTCTGCCCTATGCCGGGAGATACCGCCTGATAGACTTCGTGCTCTCCAATATGGTGCACGCCAACATCACGAAAATCGGCATCATCACGCGCAACAACTACAACAGCCTTATGGACCACATCAGACAGGGGCGCGACTGGGACCTCAACCGCAAGAACAGCGGCATTTCCGTCTATCCTCCCTTTGTCTTCAATGCGGCGCACGAGGTGTACAAGGGCAAGATAGAAGCGCTGTATATGCTGCGCGGATTTATGCTGAAATCCTCCGAAGACTATGTCGTCATCAGCAACGCGAACATAGCCTTCAACATCGATTTCGAGGAAGTGGAAAAGTTCCACGTCGAGCGCGGCGCGGACATCACGATGCTCACTTATTCCACGGAGGACGTCACTCCGCGCAAGCTCGTCGTCACCGCGGACAAGAACAAGAGGATTAAGGATTTGCGCTATCCCGTTTCCACGGACACGGGCAAACAGCTGTGCAACCTCAACATCTATTACGTCAAGAAGGATTTGCTCATCTCCCTCATCGACAACGCGTACGCGCACGGCGCATACGACTTCGAGAAGGACATCCTGCGCGCCAGCCTGGACGAACTTTACGTGATGAGCTACGAAGTGGACAACTACGTCGCGGTCATCGACCGCATCCCGACCTACTTCAAGCGCAGTATGGACCTGCTCAATCCCGAGGTGAGGGAAGACCTGTTCTACAATCATTCCACCATACTCACCAAGGTCAAGGACAGCGTCCCGACGAAGTATAAAGAGGGCGCCAACGTGCACAATTCCATTATCGCGGACGGCTGCGAAATCAACGGCACGGTGGAAAACAGCATCCTGTTCAGAAGCGTAAGGGTGGGCAAAGGCGCGGTCATACGCAACTCCATCATTATGGAAAACGGCATAGTGATGGAAAACGCGCAGCTGGATTACGTCATCACGGACAAGTCCTGCATCATACAATCGGGAAGAAGGCTTGCGGGTTACGAAAGCTACCCGATGGTGGTGGTGAAAAACAAAATAATCTGACCCTTTCGGGGTCCCCGCAGAAAGGACGCAATCGTTTCGGTGGGGCATAACTCGGGGTCCCCGTCAAATCACCGCAGGCGATTTTACGGGGCATAAACGCGGGGTCCCCGTCAAACGGGAGAAGCCCGTTTTACGGGGCTAAAAATCGGGGCCCCCGTCAAACGGATGCAATCCGTTTTACGGGGTAAAACTCGGGGCCCCCATTAAACGGGTGCAACCCGTTTGATGGGGTATAAACTCGGGGTCCCCATTAAATCACCGCAGGCGATTTAACGGGGTAATAAAAGGAGGTCTTATGAAAATCTTATTCGTAGCGTCGGAAGCGGCTCCGTTTGCGAGAACGGGAGGTCTGGGCGACGTGGCGGGCGCGCTGCCGAAAGCGTTCAAAAAGCTCGGTCACGACGCGAGAGTCATTCTTCCTTACTACAAGGAGGAAATCAAGGATTCTTTCAAAAGCAGTATGCGTTTTGTCGGTTCGACGTTCGTGGACCTCAGCTGGCGCAGGCAATATGCGGGGGTTTACGAAGCGGTTTACGACGGAATAACCTATTATTTCGTCGACAACGAGTTTTATTTCAAGCGCAGGGGGCTGTACGGGCACTTTGACGACGGCGAGCGTTTCGCGTATTTCGCGAAGGCTGTCCCCGAAGTGCTTCCGCTCATCGGCTTCTTCCCCGACGTGCTGCACTGCAACGACTGGCAGACCGCGCTCACGCCCGTTTATCTCGACGTGTATTACCGTTTTTCGGACGAATACCGCAACATCAAGACGGTGTTCACCATCCACAACATCCAGTACCAGGGCAAATACGGCCTGGACATCCTGGAGGACACCTGCGGCATCGGCCACCGGGACCAGCATATCGTGGAGTACGACGGCTGCGCCAACTTCATGAAGGGCGCTTTCGAGACCGCCGACAAGATCACCACCGTCAGCCCCACCTACGCGCAGGAGCTCAAGTATGCCTACTTCGCCCACGGCCTTGAGAGCGTGATGCAGATGGTGGAGGGCAAGCTCCACGGCGTGCTCAACGGCATCGACGTAGACGAGTACAACCCCGCTACCGATCCCATGATCTATAAAAACTACACCCTGAAAGACATGAGCGGCAAGGCGGAAAACAAGGCCAAGCTGCAAAAGGACCTGGGCCTGAAGGTGGACCCGGACGCATTGATCGAGGATATCTCCGTCGGGATGCAGCAGCGCGTGGAAATTCTCAAGATGCTGTACCGCGAAAACGAGATCCTCATTTTTGACGAGCCCACCGCCGTACTCACCCCCCAGGA
>OHCS01001109.1_pt1 | contig 12512 bp, 10 predicted proteins | sample 1566741 | NCBI WGS metagenome assembly OHCS01 (sample SAMEA3879604, study PRJEB24766) | human gut metagenome | biome: human-associated habitat; feature: feces | place: USA | collected 1985/1987 | reverse complement strand
GCAATTTACTCAAAAAATCTTCATTTTAACCTTGACTTTTAATAGTTAGACTTTCATGCAAAAAAGGCAGGATACCTTCCTTTTCACGGGAACATATCCTGCCTGGTCTCTTTATTATTTTGTTTTCATTTTCTGTTTTCTTTAAAATATGATAAAGAAAAACTCCCCAGCTAAACTGGGGAGCCTCCAGAAGCTATACCTTGCGGTCCTACGGCTTCATTTTTTATCACATCTCACAGTTCTTAATTACTTCACTGTGAAATTTAATCATGACTTTACCATATATAACGAAAGGTTCCCGAAGAAACCTTCCAGACTACAGGCTTCGCAAGTTTCTGTAGTGCGATTACTTTTTATCATACTTTTTTTTAACAGATTTGTCAAAAACTATTTCCTATCTTTTACTTCTACTAGAAATTCTTTCTCCGACATACCTGCAATCTGTGAACACAGTGCAACTGACACCCCTTTTTGCATATAGAATCCAAGTGCAACTTCTTTCTTTGCAAAATTGGTTGCTTGTTCTACCGTATACTTGACATCAAATAAAACAGCTTTCGGTATTTGAATCTCAATCTGCATATTTTCATCCTTTCACTATTCACTGGTTTCACATTTTCTCTGCCATTCTTCAAAAGCCTTCGAAGCGTTTCTCACTCTTCCTTTCCCAATATCTCGGTATCCTGTTTTCAGCTTTTGGTGAAGTTCTGCTTTCGTCATAGTATCTGCATTAATAGAACATCGCATTTTCAAAACTGAAACATCTTCCGCTGCTTTTCTTAAATGCATGAAATACCTCCAAACTTAGAACAAAACATTCCTTCTACATACGCTACTATTTTTCCTGATAGTTCCGTCCTAAAAATTTCTTTTCTTTCGTAAACACAGCTACCTGATGTTCATCAATATCCATCTGGATTAATTTCCGCTGTTCTTCATTTTCGATTTTATCCCGATTCAACGTAAGGATATATTGAAAATCCTGATACTGCTCTTCCTGCTTATAAATATAATTTAAACATTGAACTAACGTATCTTGATCCACATCGAAAATGTTGTCATGTACCAAAAACAACGGATGCCTGTCTCTGGTGTATTGATTAAATAATAACGCCATATCATAAATGAACACCTTTGTTCTGTCTACACTATGGCTTCCATCATCGTAAATACGAAGCGTCAACTCAACTGGTGTTTTCTTTCGTGCCTTATCAACAGTCTGGAGGCTAAACGAACATTCCTTATTTCCCATAATGGATTCATGGATTTCCAAAATGGTATCAATAAAGTCATCCATGATTTCTTTGTTTTGCTCAATCTCACTATCAATTTCCATGAGTTGCTGGGTTTTTTGTAAATTCAGCATTCTTTTCTTTTTCTCATTCTTTTCGTATTGATCAAACAAAAACTTCGTATGAGAAATGGAATCCTTCTTCGCCTCATAAATCTTTAAACTTACTTTTAGATTCTTTAGCACTCCTTTTTTATCGATGACTTTCAGTTTCTCTGAATATTCATCATCCAGTACCCGAATTTGTTCCGCAATACTTTTCAATTGGCTCTCCAATTCCTTTGCCTTTTGGTTTACCAATGTTCTTTGGAATTCTTCTATCTTGTTCTTAAAACCTACGACCTCATTTAAAGATTTTACTACTGCATTTCCCAACTCGCTCTTAAATTGGTTATAGACCAATTCGATTTCTCTGTCATCAATCTGCTCCGGCTTTGGCATTTTTCTGATTTTTTCATAGTCATATCGCAAAGCCTTTTGGCGTTTACGCAACTGATCCAGCAAATCCTCCAGTTCAATAAGGTCTGCCTCCATAGAATCAAAAGTCTCATTCGTTTTAAAACTTTCAATCGCATCTTCCAATTTTTGTAATTCATCTTCCAATGCATTTAATTCTGCCTTAACATCTGAAATTTTCTTTTTTCCTTCTTGCGTCAATTCTTTTTTATCTTTTGCAATAACGGTATTGACTGCCTCTATCTCCTTTATAGTTTCTAAAGTGTTTTTATATGCCTCTAAAGAAAATCCCAACAAAAACAAATGAGCGCTCAAATCATCCGGAATCTTTTTCGTCAAATCATGGCATTTGATGATATCTGTGAATTCCGAACGTTCATCCCGCATCAAAATTGAAAAGAGATTTCTGAAACTAGGTACTTTCTTCCCATTTAATTTTGGGAAAATAAGCCCTGTCAGATATTCTCTTGCATCCTGAAGTTTATCAAAAGATACCGTTCTCCCTTCTCTTATGATTACAGGCTGATCCGCTTGTTTCCGGTTTCTTTTTATCGTGATCGCTTCGTCCCCTATATCCAGATCTAATATTACGTTTTCTTCTAACGGAAATACTTCTTTCGGTATTTTTGCAATTCTTGATTTTTCATAATCATTCAAGAAACCAAAATCTAAAAACTCAATACTCATAGACTTTCCAACACCATTTGTTTTCCGACCTTTTACAGAACTATCATCGTATTTCTCGCCTAATATAATATTGACTCCGTCATGAAAAGAAATCTCTTCAAAAATATTACTTTCTGAATAGAGCCGATTGAGACGAATACGACTTATTTCTTTACCCATATATTCGCCTCCTCAAATTCGACAATATTAACAGAATATAAAAAGGAAAGACCCAAAATCAACTGTCTGCTGCTTGTGATCCCCGCCTTTTTCAATGCTTTAGATACATCATAAATAGAAATCTTCCCAGCTTCCTGCTTTTTTATCTCTTTGAGTATGAGATAGCCAATATACATTGCGGAAGATTTCAGTGCATTGCTACTTGCCAGCATCATACTCACTCCTTTCGTTTGGGAATACCCTACATTTAATCATTTCGTTGACAAGATAGAATTTAATTGCAGAACGGTCATACTTTTTACCATTCGCGCTTAATTTTGTTTCAAAATATGTAACCAGTTTATTCAATGCAGCAATCGGATTATCCTGCTCTTCTTCCAAAAATTGTACGCTGATATCCTGCAGATAGAACATAATAATAATGTCTTGTGCCTCATCGATCCCCAGCGTTTCATTTACAATCTTCAACGCTTCCCCATAAATGGTGTAAAGTGTCGTATATTCCGCAATCAATCTATCTGCAAAATCCCGAAACCTTTTATAAATCTTATACTCCGGATCTACCGTTGTCTCACAAGGCTTCTTTACTTTTCTGTGTTGCGAAATATACTCTATCAAATCTATGATCGTGTCCACTTCACTGGCCTGCGTTTCTTTCACTGAATAATATTTATTACACAATTCTGCTGACAGGTAATTACTGATTGCTTTTATTTGTTCTGTTTCCAACTCTCGAACATCTTGCATCAGTTTTTCTACATCCCAAATGTCTCTTTCTTTTTCAAATGAAAACATTCCCTGTGTATCAAAATTGGAAGAATATTTTTTCTTCTGTGTCAAAATCAGCACAATCAATCTATCATAGCTCTGATACGCTTTGTTTTTATTAAATTCTTCTATCGTATGCTTAATCTTTGTACTACTATTATCTGATGTGACTTGAACTGCTATCCTATTCTTTGGATCTACCAAATCAATCGCCGGGGCATTTTTCTCCAAATAGTTTGCATTTTTCAATTCATATCCATAGATAAGATTCAATAATCCGGGAAAGAAATCTTCTGCAACGATGTTAATATCATAGAGATTTACCGCATTCAAGATAGACACTTCCCGACTTAATAAGGCCAGACTCTCAGCCACATTTTTCAAATAAACCTCTTTGTTCATCATGCTCTTTCACTCTCCTCATTTGTTGCTTGCTTCATTCTACCACACTTTTTTCTAAATTACTATTGATTTTTCCAGAAAACTATGGTATACAGAATGCCTTTTTTATCATATAAAATCTACACAACTCCTCTTTTTTTATGGTTTTATAATTTTTCCCGATCTGTGTTTTGTCTCACATTCTGCACTTTTCGGATACTTTCAAACACTCCCCGGAATATACAGTTCCAGAAAGCCACCAAAGAGCTGGAAAAGCACCTGCCTTTGAACACTTCCGCCATACTACAAGATTACACAAGTTGCCACAACCTGTTGCACATCCCTTAACTTCGAACACTTTTTGTTCCGTATCGCCACTTCCCGTTGCAGCTTGTCTCACATACTGCACTTTTCGGGTACTTTTGAACACTTCCGGCAGGAGATCGATTCAGAGCACCGCAGGATACATCCAGAGAGCTGAAGAAAGTACCCACCTTTGAACACTTTTCACCTTTCAGGTTCTGCTTTTACTGCCACAAGGATGTTCCGGGCCTCCTTCCACTCATAAGAACAAGTTACCAGCGTCAGGGTTGTCTCACAACCTGCACCAGCTACCCCTGTTTCAAACAGCGACAGCGCTTTCGCCTGTGCTGCATAAGCCTCCAATTCCTGCGGACTGTGAAAAGATGTCTGTTGGAAGTCGAACATGGACACATCAGCTTTCAATACTGCCGCTATCCTGTACTCTTCCATGCCTTCCGGCGTCTGAAAGAACACCCTGGGATGTGCTTTCCAGTAATCATAGGAGGCGTACCTGTCCAGATTCCCGAACATCGCCCCGCTGTTCATGTTGTGACCGTAGATAGTCAGATTCTTTGATTCTCCCAAAATACAGTCTGCCTGGAGGAACAAACTTCCATTGATGTCGTAGTTTCCCCGGTAATCCCTCCGCAGATAATACTCCGGATCTTCCCGGCTGCTCTGCATGACCGGATAATCGATCCCAACCTCCGGGATCGTAAGCCAGCCACGAACACCCGGATACTGGCGCTGGAGGGATCGAAGGTCAACGGCAGACACTTCCGGTTCTCTTCCAGCCTGTTCCTCTTTCTCTCCTGGAGAGCCCCCGCCCGGAGGGATATCCTCCGGGAAGCAGGTTTTTAACTCCTCCACCAGTTCTCGATTCTGCCGGGGAATGACCACATAATTCTGATAAAGCAGTACCACACTGAGGATACAGACAGCACACAAGACTGCCTGCAGCATCCACAGCTTATTCTTCTTTTTTCGCTTCATCTGCTTTTTTATGTCTCTTCTTATAGAGCATGGTTGCCATGAGTCCGGCTGCTGACACGCCTAAAAGTGCAAACAGAAGGATTTGTTTCCAGTGGTCATCTCCTGTCTGCGGTACACCCGGAGTTTCCGGTGTCCTTGCATCCTTCATCTCCACCTTCTGGACTTCCATGGTATCTTCCAGTGTAAACTTCACATCTTCTGCGATCTCATAGCCTTCCGGTGCTGTGATCTCACGCAGGATCAGTTCTTCCCCTACCGGAAGTTTCTCTACCAGATGCGGTTTTCCATCTGTTACCCACTCTTCCAAAACTTCACCCTCTTTATTTAAGATCTGAAGCTTGGCTCCTTCCAGTTCCTTTCCGGTGGTGAGGTCTGTTTTGGAGATTTCCACTTTGGAATAGGTATCTTTCATCTCCACTTTGGTCACACTGCCATCTTCCTTTACTTCAAACTCCATATCTTCCGCAGACACATACCCTTCTGCATAAGGCGGCAGCTCTTCATGGAGCGTATACGTTCCTTCCGGCAGTCCATAAACTACGTGCGGTTCTTTTGTGCTGATCCACTCTTCCACGATGTTGCCATCCTGGTCGATGATCTGAAGCTTCGCCCCTTCCAGTTCTTCCCCAGTTGTGGCATCGGTTTTTGTAAACTGGCTTTTCGTTGGCTGATTTTCCACTTCTTTTGTCAGCTTGATTTCTGCAAGGTTCTGGTCTATGTAAGAGGCATCGATCTCCCAGATTTCTTCATTCGGAAGATACCCCGGCTTTCTCACTTCCTCTTTCACATAATATTTTCCATGATAGAGGTCGCTGTCAAAGGTAAGCTGTCCCTTCTCATCCGTTGCTTTCTTCTCCAGCAGAGTGTCCTTTTCTACAAGAACCTCACCCTGCTGGGAGAGGATATCTTCTTTGGCATACAATCCAAAAATCACGCCTTCCAGCTTCTCTTCTGTGACTGCATCCTTCTTTTCTACAGAAATGGAAATCTTCTGTCGCTCATTTTTATAAGCAACCCCTTCATAAACAACTGCCTGCGTATCATCCTCTGCGGTTAGGGTAAATTCTTTCTGTTCCGGGTTCAATACGAAATGGTCGCCTGCTATGGTTTCTTTCATATAATAAGAACCCAATGGAAGATTATTTACCACTGCCTTTCCTTCTGTATCGGTCACTAAAGTTGCCACCAGATCGTCTTTTTCATAACGGATGACCGGATTGCCCTGCTCATCCTTTGCTCCGTCCGGGGAATAAATGGTGTCCTTGGCATACAGTTCAAAGGCTGCCCCTTCCACACCGGATTCTTCATAGACAAAATCATGGAACACTCCGGTATTGGTATCCTCTCCGGTCACTGCATCTTTGATCTTTCCTGCCAGTCTCTTTGCCTTTGCAAGCAGGGAATCCCCCTTCACTTCCACTGGCTGTTCTCCGGTTTTTGTCAGTGTCAGGCTTCCCACCTGCTCATCGTTTGGCTGCTCGACTTCCACGATGACTGCCCCAGTATCCGGATCGATCTGATGGGCGGTATCGGAAGAAACAGTGATCACGATTCCCTCTTTGGCATTCTCTTTGTAAACACCTCTTCCTGTCACTTCTAGTGGAGAAATCACAGTTTCCCCTTCATACAAGGACATTTCATACCCCTGTCTTACAAATCCTTCCGGCGCTTTCACTTCTTCAATCCGATAGGTAGAGCATTTCAGTTCTTCCGGTGTGACCAGATAGCCTTCCTCATTGGTCTTGAAAATGCTAATCTTCTCTTTCTTCGGATAAAATACCGTCTGCTCTACATATTCCTCTTTTTCCATATCAAAGATTTTATAGGATGCGCCTGCCTTCAAGACCGGATTTCCTGTCTGTGCATCCTTTTTCACGATCTTTAACAAAAACTCAAATGGACGGTCATCGAAGATCCTCCATACCATCGGTTCTCTGCTGTCCTCATCTACCTTTACCAAAAACGGATCGATGGCTTTTAAATTCTCCGGCACCGTACTCTCTTCTACCACATAAAGACCATACGCAAGTTCCGGACTGAGGGCATATCCCTTTTTATCTGTGATCAGCTCTGGTACCGGGACAGCCTTGCCATCCACATAGGTCACTGCCACCTCTTCCTTACTGAAATCATAACCTCGGAAATCTTCCGCAGTAAACTGATCCCCATTGGATGGCTGTAATTCCCCACTCTCTACTTTGGAAAGGCTGCTGACCAGATACACCTGAAAACCTGCCCCTTCCACAAGATCTGTTTCTGTCTGGTTTCCATCTTCGCTGATCTTGATCAGCTGGAACGCCTGCTTTTTCACCTGTTCCTGTACCGTCAGATCCCTGGTTACCTCTGCCACTTCCTGTCCTTCGTAAGCAAGGTCCACCTCATACTCTGTTGGATCTACCGTATAGCCTTCCGGCGGAGTGATCTCTTTCACATACATTTTCCCCAGATACAATTCGGAAAAATCTAAGGTACCATCCTCCTTGATCACGCCCTGTGCGATGAGACTGTCTTTTTTGAACAGAACCCCTGTCTTTCCGTCCGGGTGGACGATATCCTCTCTGGCATACAGACCATACACAGCCCCGGCAAGGGAACTATCCCCCTGGGGAAGAAAGGCCTGTGTCTCCTTATCAATCTTTTGGATATGGACAGCCCCTTTCACCCTCTCATCGGTTGCTAAGATGGTGACCGTCTTTCCGGCTTCCACATCCACCTTATGGATCACATCACTCTGTGCATACTTGTCCGGAGCCTTGATCTCCTTCACATATACTGTTTTGATGGCTGCCTCAAAATAATCACTGACTGCTTTTCCCTCTTCCCCGGTGACTGGCATTTCCATCAAAAGATGCTCACACTTGCTGTCTGTATAAATGCCATACACTGCACCGTCTAAAGGATTCTTGGTATCCGCATCCTGTTTGAAAAGCTCGATTCTTGTCATCTCCAGCCAGTCTACCGTAAAACTTACCGGATTGGCTTTCTCCGATTCAAAGACTCCAATGTCCTGATTGCTGTTTCCTGTGGATAATACCAGTGTTCTCCAGGTTTCCCCTACAGAACCATGCAGCTCCCCGGAGGAATATTTTCCGGTATGAAGCATTGGGGCAGTCAAATAAAAGGTATCCCCGCCATAGATCTTCAGCGCACCATTCTCTACGGAAGTTCCCTTTGTCTTGTTATAAATGGTGATGTCTTTTGGTACATGGACTGAAATGTAGTTTCGGTGATCCCCGGACAATGTGATATCCGGTGTTTTCTGTACATTTCCATTTCGGACTGCTTTTACAGAAGTCTTGGAAAGAGAAATTTCCCCCTTCGGCGGCTCTTCCATAGCAAACAGGTGGTCAATATAGGCGATCACTCCTGCCCTTACCAGATCTTCATACTTACATCCTGTAAACCCTGCCTCACCTGCATAAGCATAGCTGGCTGCGATGTGGGTATATACATATTTCTCTTCTGCACTTTTCCCGGACAGGTAACTGCCTGTAATATCCCCGGCGCCGCCATAACCATAATACAGCACCTTCTGCAAGTTCTTATTGCTGTCCAGTACCTGTGCCACATAGTCTCCACTCGGCGGTGAGGAACGATGGGATTCCAGACAGTAAGCGATCTTTCCATTAACCGTAAACCAGCAGGTTAGGTAATTTCCAATATAACTTGGATAGTAGATGGTCTCTCCCTTTTCCAGATGTACGGTTTCCTTTGCCCGGAACGTGTTTTCCGCACCGGAAAGCATCATCACTTCCCCATCCTCAATCTTTTCTTCCAGTTCCCTTGCTGCCTGTGCATCTGCATCTTCCCCGGATACCGTCACTTCCACATCCGGGATCTCCTGCACAGGCGTCTCCGAATCTTCTTCAGAATTCGTATCCTCCTTCTGTTTCTGACCGCCATTTTCTTCTGTATGAGCCTGCCCTTCCGTATCCGTCAGGATGATCTTTCTGCTCACAGAATAGCTGTCACGCGCATCCTTTGGCACAACCCAGTAGGTTGCAATATAGGTTCCTGCCTGGTCAGGGTGGTAGCTCCCTCCATCTTCCGCTTCGATACATTCCAAGGTTACATCCTCTTGTTCTGGATTGTAATGGATGCCTTCCATACAAGTCTCCGCCATAAAATCCTTGTCGGAAATATCTTTCCTGATGTCTTCTGCTGTTACCAAATGTTTCGCAGCTTCTGAAACTTCCTTTGTCTGTTCCATTTCAGATATTTCTGCGCTCTCCGTCACTGGCTCTGACGGATTTTTTGTTTCTGCCGCATGGACATCCGCTAAGTTCCCAAGCGGACTAAGACCCATGAGCAGTGCGAGCCCAAAGGCTGCAAGTCTTGTTTTGATATTCCTGCTCTTCATTGCATTCTCCTTTTTTCGTTAAAAATACCGCAGAGGCTTTCCCCTGCGGCTTTGTTATCTGCTGACTTCTGTTTTCTTGTGACTGGGTTTCTCTCTGCCTGCTTCCTGTCTGGTACGCTTTAACGCATCGGTTATAGTTCGGCTGGAAATCCCATTCTGATGGCAGCCTTCCACGATCCCCATAAAATAAAGATCCGAGGGGATGGCCGGCTGATCCTTATAGGGTGCATTCATGGTATATGCCATGACTTCCCGTTTCACACCATCCTTTCCCTGAACAAGAACAGGCTCCTTCCCATACAGGTGGGGATACCCTTCATAAAAGTCCAGGCTTTTTTCACACTCCGGTGTGATCTTCCAAAGCACCCCTTCCACCTGGCTGCCCTCTTCCGGCAAAATGGTGGCAACACCGCTTCCTTTCCCCCTGCCACAAAAGGTCAGACGGTATCCCTCCAGCTTGACATTCTCCACTACGGAAGCTGCCGGACAGCGGTACGCCATCTGGTCTAAGTTCATGTTGCTGCCATAGGCAAAATAATAGGTTTCTTTCATCTCTTACCTCCTAACGGGCATCCTCTGCCCGATGATTTCGATTCAAACATTCATAGGTACTGCGGTCATATCTCCATGCTCTGTCACCCTCCAGATTGGCAAGCAGATGTTCCCGGACATTTTTATATTCCGGGCCAATGAGCCCCAGCCGCAATAAAAAGGTACGGAAGGTAAATGCCGGATTCTCTGTGATCTCCGTTTTCCGCATCTGGGTGCATTTCTGATTGATGGCCTGGGCGGAAATAGCAAGAGCCAGGGTAATATTTGCCCGCACTTTTCCTGCATGGAGGGTACTCTCAAAACATCTCCACTCCAAAGTTCCTTTGGAAAACACTGCATGAAGGTTCAACGCATAGTACCGGGTGCTGTCATAATGATTCTGACTTCCATCCCTGCCCCCATACCATACCCGTTTCAACTGTTCCATGGAAATGGTGCTGTTTGGCATCCGGCGGATCTTCTCCAACACAATGGGGCGCACCTTCTGGCAATACTCCTGTTCCCTTGATGTCTGTACCCTCAATGCCTTGAACAGGATGTCCTCTTTGGAATACATAATGGTCATAGCATTTTTGAGGCTTCTTGGTGTGTGATTGGAAGCGTCCACATGCACATGCTGCCCGCAGGATGCATTTACCTTTGCCCCATGATGTCTGAGACACCGCACCACTTCCTGCAGCTTTCCCATTTCTCCATAGGACAGTTTCGGACTGACCATTTCGGTGCTGTATTCACTTCCGGCACGAACCATGCGTCCACGCTCTCTGCGTTCTGTATAGATGCTCCCATCATACATGAACTTCCATTTCTTTCCTTCCTGATCTGTCACAGACCAGACCCCATAATATCCACCGTCGCAAACTGCCCTTGTCCCAAACAGTTCTGCTACTTTCTCCGCAGCCCTCTGCCTGGTGATCCCTGTCATCTCAATCTCTGTACCGAAATATTGATCCTGAATTCCAATTGCCATACTGCCTTACCTCTTTGTCTTTTCATCCTCTGCCCGGATCTCTGCATCTGCCTGCCGAAGAAGCGTTCCGATGGCTTCGATCACGTTGACGGTCACTCCATTTCCGGCTTGTTTATAAAGCTGGCTGTCCGAAGTATCCTGTTCTATGCGGTCAATCTGCCAGTCATAAAAACCCTGCAGCCGCAGACACTCCCTCGGCACCAGCCTCCGGATTCTGCCCCGATAGGCAACTCCATGCCGGTCTGTGGCAGTAATAGTGAACATCGGCTCTTCCGGCTCCTTCATCCTTCGGCCATTCTGCCGGGTTTCTTCCCTTCCCGGAGTCAGCACTGCCCTGGCACCTTCCTCTTTTAAGACACCGGAGCATTCCCCTTTATGATTATGGATGCCGGACTGTCTGGTATTCAGACACCTGCACTGCTCTGTGACAAGAGGCGGCACAGACAGATCCACAAAATGAAGCGTTCCCTGCTGAATCCCTGTGGTAAGGGTATGGGCGATCTGATGCCCCACACGCCCTCTTCTGGTGTTCATGCCTGCATATCCTAAGTCAATGCTGTCTCCCGGATACGCCATCTTATATCCCTGCTTGGTATTCTCCTTGATGGGAACACCTACTTCATATAACCCTGTCTTACCACCCACGCCTCCGGCTCCGGAAGTCAGGGTACAGCTTAATCCTTCGGCGTTGTAGATCCGTTCCCCTTGCCTTCCTGTTTGGATTTGTACAAGAGACGTTCCATTTGCTGCTGGGAAAGGTAATATTTTTCCGGCACATCTTCGATCAAGATATCCGACAATATACACCCGCTTCCTTGACTGGGGGACTCCGAAATCCTTACTGTTGACACACTGCCATTCAAGGTCATACCCTGCTTCCCATAAGTTAAACAGAACGGCGGTAAAATCCCCGCCTCTCTCGCTTGACAACAGATGCTTAACGTTCTCAACGATAAGGAAGCGGGGTTTATCTTCGGCAGGCGTGCTTTTGAGCAGACCAGCGACTGTAAAAAATAGTCCACTTCGTTCTCCGGCAAGACCTGCCCGCTTTCCTGACAGGGAGATATCTGTGCAAGGAAATCCGAAAGTCCAGATTTCAGCTCTTGGAATCTCTCCTGCTGTAAGCTGTTTAATATCTTTGGCGAACCACTCGCCCGTGCATTTACTTCCGTCACAGTGTTCTCTTACCTCCTTACTGCATATCCGGCAACAGTTTCCTTCCCCGCATTTTCCGTACTTGCAGTAGGAAAGTCCGTACATTGCCATGTAACTGATGTTCGCATACTTGTCGATCTCTACATGACCGATACATCTATGTCCGCTTCGTTCCAATCCTCTTCTAAAGCCGCCTATTCCACTGAATAAATCTAAAAATTCCAAACAGACCTCCTGTTATGGTTTGATAGGTATTCACAATTCCTTTTTCCTCTGGTTCGGTAGAATAGCATCCATATTGAATTGGTAGAATCGTTTCTTACTTCATCATGTGCCCCATTCGCTCAAAGCGCGATAGGGATAAATCTGCTGGCTCCTTGCAAAACGTATCATATTGCCCACCTGATCGACTACGCTCTGATTATTCTGGTCTTTGG
>OHCS01001104.1_pt1 | contig 12541 bp, 10 predicted proteins | sample 1566741 | NCBI WGS metagenome assembly OHCS01 (sample SAMEA3879604, study PRJEB24766) | human gut metagenome | biome: human-associated habitat; feature: feces | place: USA | collected 1985/1987 | reverse complement strand
GAGGACACCTATATTCTCGATTTTGTAAATCCGATTGAACGCATCCGTGAAGCTTTCCAGCAGTTCTATCAGGAAACCAGTCTGGATGAAGAAATCAACTTCGATTTGATTTACACAACACAGAAAACGCTTCGTGGTTTTGGCATCTATACAGATGAGGATATTGAAGAAGTTTCCAGTATTTATTTTGACCCGGATGTGCGCAAGGCAAATCTGACTCAGGGAAAGATATCCAATGCGCTAAAGCCTGTGGCTGATAAGTACAACGAACTCAATCAGGAGCAACGCTATCAGTTTCGTAGAGAAGTCCGTGCGCTCGTTAAGTGGTATAACTACATTTCTCAGATTACCCGTATGTTCGATAAAGAACTGCACAAAGAGTACGTTTTCTGCTCTTACTTGGCCAAGTTGCTTCCCTCCGATCCCGTACAGCCATTTGACCTTGATAATAGAGTCAAGCTGGAATATTATCGTCTGGAAAAGACATATGAAGGTGCAATCGAACTTGAAAGCAAGCCTGGCTCTTGGAAACCGACTCAGCCAAAACGAGCTGGCGGTCAGAAAGATCGTACCAGTCCATTGGACGAGATCATTCAGCGCATCAATGAAGAATTCTATGGTGAGTTCACAGATGCAGACCGTGTAATGGTTGATACGCTGTATCAAAAAATGCGCAAGGATTCTAAAGCCAAAAAAGCCGCAAAGACCGAGGATCGCCAAGTATATGAGAGAAGTCTTTTCCCGGGTATTTTTGATACAACCGCACAGGAAGCTTATATGGAGAACACCGCAGCATATGAGCAACTCTTCTTGGATGCAGATAAGTATCAGGCTGTGATGAGAGCTTTGGCGGATCGTCTGTATAAAGAACTGCACGACGACAAATAAGGTGGAAGATCCCGGAGCCGGAGTGCCGCCGCTTTATCGCTGATACAAAGCAGCGGTTTATCCAGAAGCGGGACCATTCCATCCGGCGCAGGCTTGCCGAAGCCAAGGCACAGGCGAGGACGGAAAAGCCACATCCCAAGAGAAAAGAGCCAGACCGGGAACGGTCATAATCGCTTCCAGAGCCGCAGCCCGTGGACTGCCCCTCTGAAAGAGGGCGCAACTATACACCACCTGAAGGTAGTGTGTTGCGCCCTGCCGGGGGCTTCCTGCGGAAAGCGGATGATTGCCCGCAGCGTTCCGGCTTCTGTCAATCATCACAGGGGAAGCTACACTTCCCCTGCGCTGGCTGCCGCCAGCTACCCCTTTGTGGACTTGCCGCCTGGGAACACCTTGCGCTGCAAGCTGTTCCCGTCCGACAAGTTTTTTACAAAAGGATATGGAAAGTAGACTTGACATTTTTCTCAAATGTGCTATACTAAAGATACGGAAAGTAGACTTTCCATAAGAAAGGAGGCTCGCATGAAAAATCGACTGGAAGAACTCCGCAAACAACGAGGAATCAAGCAAGAAGAATTGGCAAGCGCCTTGGAAGTATCACGACAAACAATTGGCTCTTTAGAAAATGGACGCTACAATCCGTCTATTCAGTTGGCGTTCAAAATTGCTCGATACTTCAATATGACGATTGAGGAGATTTTTATTTACGAGGAGGATTGATTATGAAAAAAGGGTTATTGATTTTAATGGTAGTTGCCGGAATGATTGTTTTGCTGGGAGGATTGCTAATATACGGTTTGGGAATAAATGAGATCGTTCCTGTGCCGCGTCCTGACTTGATCGTAGTAGGCACATCTCTCATTGGAATTTCACTAATTGTATCTGGTGCGTGCGATTTGCTTGGCAAGAAAACCAAGGAAATGCAAATAGAAGAAAATGATGAGAGAAATATCGCACTCGGCAATGCCGCAATGGCAAGTGGCTTCAAAGTAATGAATGTCACGATTTCTGTTTCCCTCGTTGCTTTGATTTTTACTGGATATATGACAGTAGTTCCTTGTTTCACTATTATTGGAGCCTTTGCGATTGGTCAACTTGCCTTTATTGTGCGACTCTGGTATTTGCACAAAACCATGTAAATGTATTTTGAAATATCCGCCGCCCATCAGCGGCACCACCGAGCAGGAAATCAGAAACGGTTTCCTGCTTTTTCTATGCCCGGACGCCGGGAGAAAGGAGGTCACAATCCGTCATGCCACCATGCCCGCACTTTGACCTGAAAATCGTCCAGCGCAGCAAGCGCCAGTCTGCTGTCGCTGCCGCCGCCTACCAGAGCGGGGAACGGCTGTTTTCCGAATACGACCAGAAACAGAAATACTATTCCCATAAAAGCGAAATCGTCCACACCGAAATCATGCTGCCGCCCCACGCCCCGCCGGAGTACGCAGACCGCAATACCTTGTGGAACGCCGCCGAAGCCATAGAAAAACAATGGAACTCCCAGCTTGCCCGGAGATTAGTGCTTGCCATACCGAGGGATATTCCCCCGGCGCAGCAAGCCGACCTTATCCGGGACTTCTGCCGGGAGTTTTTTGTTTCCAAAGGCATGATTGCCGACTTCGCCATCCATGACAAGGGGGACGGCAATCCCCACGCCCATATCCTCTTTACCATGCGGGGGATGGACGAACAGGGCAGGTGGCTCCCCAAGAGCCGGAAGGTGTACGACCTTGACGAGAACGGCGAGCGTATCCGGCTCCCGTCCGGGAACTGGAAAAGCCACAAAGAGGACACCGTGGACTGGAACGACCAGAAGTACGGGGAGATATGGCGGCAGGCATGGCAGGACACGGCGAACCGCTATCTGGAAGCCATCGGCAGCCCGGAGCGCCTTGACCTTCGTTCCTATGCCCGACAGGGAATTGATAAAATCCCCACCGTCCACATGGGGCCAGCGGTCAGCCAGTTGGAGAAGAAAGGCATACAGACCAACATCGGCAACCTGAACCGGGACATCAAAGCCGCCAATTCCCTCATGCAGTCTATCCGGCAGATGGTACGCAGCTTAAAGGGCTGGCTGTCCGGCCTGAAAGAGAAAAAGGCGTCGCTGCTGGAAGCGCTGGAACAGGCAAAGGAGCCGACCATCCCCGAACTGCTTTCCCGGTATCTGGATATGCGGAGCGAGGAACGCACCGGCTGGACTTCCAAGGGGAAGCTGAAAGGCACTGTTGGCGATTTCAACAAGGTCATGGAAGCCCTTGACTTCCTGCGGCGGAAAGAGATCTCCACCGTGGAAAGCCTTGACGCCTATCTGGATAAGGTCAGCGGGGAGATACTTTCCGCCAAGACCGACATCCGAAAATCGGAACGCCGGATAAAGGCCATCGACACCACCCTTTCCCATATCGCCAACCACGGAGCCTACAAAGAGGTTTACAAAAAGTACGCTTCCATCGGCTGGAAAACCCGGAAGGAGAAGTTTGCCGCCGAACACCGGGAGGAACTGGACGCTTACCTTGCCGCAAAGCGTTTTTTCAAAGCCCATCAGGAGGAACTGCCCTTTGATACGAAAGAATTGAAGAAGGAACGGGAGCAGCTTTCCGGGGAACTGTCGGAAAAGAATGAGGGCTTGCAGGCGGTTCAGGAGGACATGAAGCTGCTGCGGGATGTGCGCTACTGGATAAACCATGTGCTGCCGCCCGACCAGCGCCGGGTTGTGCCGGAGCCGGGAAAGAAGCCGTCCATCAACGAACAATTAAGCTGGAAGATTGAGGGCGCCAAACAGCGGGAAGAACAGAAACGCCAGCAGCCCCGCCGCCAGCAAAAACAGGATATGGAACTTTAACCAATCAGGCGCTTGCCATTTTCCCCGTGAGAATGACAGGCGCTTTTCTTATTTTCAGGAGGATTTGCCTATTGAACGTATTTGAAGCCGTGAAGCAGTCTGTTACCACCCGGCAGGCCGCCGAGCATTACGGTATCCGGGTAGGAAGAAACGGGATGTGCGTCTGCCCCTTCCATGACGATAAAAACCCCAGCATGAAGGTTGACCGGCGCTTCCATTGTTTCGGCTGTCAGGCAGACGGGGATGTGATTGACTTTGTTTCCCGTCTGGAAGCTGTCAGCCCCAAGGAAGCCGCCCTCATGCTGGCGCAGGACTTCTCCGTCCCCTATGAGGACAGGGAGCCGCCAAGCAGGAGCCACCGCCCGAAGCCAAGACAAAGGCAGGAAAGCCCGGAACAGCAATTCAAGCGCATGGAGCGCTACTGCTTCCAGGTACTGTCCGACTATCACAATCTGCTGCGCCGCTGGAAGCGGGACTATGCCCCCAAGACACCGGACGAGGAATGGCACCCGCTTTTCGTGGAAGCCTTGCAGAAACAATCCCATGTGGAATATCTGCTGGATGTGCTGCTGTTCTCCGACATAGAGGAACGTGCCGCCCTGATTGCCAGCTACGGAAAGGAAGTGAGGAACCTTGAGCGGAGAATGGCAGAGCTTGCCGCCCGAACTGCGGCAGGCCGTAGAACAGACCATACAAGAAGTCCCGCCACCCCGGAGCGTTGAGGAAGTCAAGGCCATGCTGGAAAGCACCGAGAAAGGCGGCGTCCGCAACAGTATTCACAACTGCCTGACCGTGTTCCAGCACGACCCCGAACTTTCCGGGGCGGTGGCGAAAAATCTCCTGACCGAGCGCATTGACCTTCTAAAGCCCATCGGCAGGAAACGCAGAACCGGCAGCAAGGCCATGACCGACACGGATATGAAATATATCCGGCTGTATCTGGAAGATACCTACGGCCTGACAAGCGAGAAAAAGATAGCAGACGCCGCCGACCTTGCGGCAGACGCCAACAGCTACCATCCCATCCGGGACTACCTGAACGGCCTTGTCTGGGACGGGAAAGAGCGTATCCGCTGCTGCCTGCGGCACTTTCTGGGAGCCGACACGGACAACTACACCTTCCAATCGCTGCGGCTGTTCCTGCTGGGAGCCATCCACCGGGCGTTTTGCCCCGGCTGTAAATTTGAGGTCATGCTTTGTCTGGTAGGCGGTCAGGGAGCCGGGAAGTCCACCTTCTTCCGGCTGCTGGCGGTAAAAGACGAGTGGTTTTCCGATGATTTGCGGAAGCTGGACGATGATAACGTGTACCGCAAGCTACAAGGCCACTGGATTATTGAAATGTCGGAGATGATTGCCACCGCCAACGCCAAGAGCATAGAGGAAATCAAGTCATTTTTAAGCCGCCAGAAGGAGGTCTATAAAATCCCCTACGAAACCCACCCGGAGGACAGGCTGCGGCAATGCGTGTTCGGCGGGACTTCCAACGCCCTGGACTTCCTGCCCCTTGACCGTTCCGGGAACCGGCGCTTCCTGCCGGTCATGGTCTACCCCGAACGGGCCGAGGTACACATTTTGGACGATGAAGCCGCTTCCAGAGCATATATCGAACAGGTATGGGCGGAAGCCATGACAACCTACAAAAGCGGCGATTTTAAGCTGTCTTTTACCCCCGAAATGATACAGTACCTCAAAGAACACCAGCGGGATTTCATGCCGGAGGACACCAAGGCCGGGATGATACAGGCGTACCTTGACCGCTACACCGGCAGCGCCGTATGCTCCAAACAGCTTTTCAAGGAAGCCCTGAACCACCCCTTTGACGAGCCGAAGCAATGGGAAATCCGGGAAGTCAACGACATCATGAACCACGGTATCACGGGATGGAAGTATTTCTCCAATCCCCGGATATTTGAAGGATACGGCAGGCAAAAGGGCTGGGAACGGGAAACCCCGGCAACGGACGCTGACAACGGGCGCGAAAAAACGCCGGATGGATTTGTGGAAGTCACGGAGCAGATGGAGCTTCCCTTCTGAAAAATCCGGGGAAATCACAGCCGGTTGCCGACCCCGTTGCTATCCCGTTGCCGGGCCGGTTGCCGGGAAAAAGCCCGTAACTGCGGGCTTTTCTCCCCTCTGACAACCAAAGCAACAGAAAAATAAAAGAAAAAGTAATAAATAACCAAACCGCCAGACAGAGATTGTTTTCGAGGTTTTTTGAAGCCCGTTGCCGGACTTCGTTGCCGACCTTCTCCTGTCTGGCTTATTTCATTTATGGAGGTAACTGCCTATGGCAAAAAGCAAAACTGAAATCCATGTCACAACGGTATTTGACGGCGAACTGGACGCTACGGACGTTTTCGTGAGCCTGATTGCACAGAAATACAGCCAGAGAAATGATAAAGAATATCTTGCGAAAAAGCAAGATTTAGGATATAATAAAGACAAGGTTCAGAGTGACCGTGTTCCGTCTGGATTGTGCGGGTAAACGGTTATGATGAACGGATACGAATACACAGGCATGGACGCAATTCTGGCGGGCAGCTTCCGGGCGGCTATCTATTGCAGGCTTTCCAAAGACGATGACCTTGACGGGGAGAGCGCCAGTATTGCCAACCAGCGGGATATGCTGGAAAGCTACTGCGAAAAGCAGGGATGGGAGGTTGTGGCAGTCTATCAGGACGATGGCTACACGGGGCTGAACATGGAGCGCCCCGACCTGAAACGGATGTTGAAAGCCATCGAGCGCAGGCAGATAAACCTTGTGGTCACGAAAGACCTGTCCAGACTGGGTAGGAATTACTTGCAGACCGGCTTCCTGATTGAAGATTTCTTCCCCCGCAACGGCGTGCGGTATATCGCCATGAATGACGGTATCGACACCATGCGGGACAACAACGACATTGCGCCGTTCAAGAACATCCTCAACGAGATGTACAGCAAGGACATTTCCAAGAAGGTTCATTCCTCTTATCTGCTGAAAGCGCAGAAAGGCCAGTTTACCGGCTGCCTTGCCCCCTTCGGCTACCAGAAAGACCCGGAGGACAAAAACCACCTGCTGATTGACGAGGAAACGGCTCCCATTGTCCGGCGTCTGTTTGCGTGGGCGCTGGAAGGACACGGCCCCAACTACATCCGGCGCAGGCTGGAAGAAGAAAAAATTCCATGCCCGACCTACTGGAACCGGGTGCGGGGCTTTCGGAACGTGTCAACCAAGTGGGAAAAGAAAGACCCGGTAAACGGGCGGTATATGTGGGACTTCTCCGTGATTAAGGACATCCTGATGAACCCCGTCTACACCGGCGCTATCGCTTCCCAGAAGAAGGAATACCGCTTCAAAATCGGCACCATCGGGGAGAAGAAGCCGGAGGACTGGATTGTAGTGGAGAACCAGCATGAGCCGCTTGTTGACCGCAAGACCTTTGACATCGTGCAGCGCAAGCTGAAATCCCGGCAGCGCCCCCGCCAGACCGGGGAAATCAGCCTGTTTGCGGGGCTTATCAAGTGCGGCGAGTGCGGGAAGTCGCTGACGATCCGCTACACCAACGACAAGCACCCGAAGCAGATTTATTCCTGTAAGACCTACAACGCCTACGGCAAGCAGCACTGTACCCAGCACCGGGTTGAGTACGACACCCTTTACAGCCTTGTGCTGAACAAAATCCGGGAGTGCGCCAGAGCCGCCCTGATGGACGGGGAAGCCGTTGCCGGGAAGCTGACCGACACCTGCGAAGCCGAGCAGAAAGGCCAGCGGGAAGCGTTGGAGCGTTCCCTTACCAAAGACGAGGAACGGATTGACGTTCTGGAAAAGATGGTGCTGCGGCTGTATGAGGACATGGTTGCCGGGCGTATCAGCGAAGCGAACTTCAATCTGCTGATGGAAAAGACGCAGGCGGAACAGGCCGAGTTGAAAGCAAAGGTTGAGGAAGGCCGGAAGAAGCTGGCCGATGAAATCCGGCTTGCGTGTGACGCCCGCCAATGGGTGGAAGCCATTCAGGAATACGCCGACATCACGGAACTGGACGCCGCCACCCTTAACCGCCTGATTAAAGAAATCGTTGTCCATGAGAGCATAGACGACGATAAGACAAGACACATTTCTATCGAAATTCATTTCAATCTCAAACCCATCCCGGAGGTGGAGCAGGTCACGGCCTGACCTGCCCCCGCCGGGGCGGTTCTTAAAAACTCCATAGATATTTCTTGACACGCCGCCGCCCGCCATCGAGCCGTTTTCCTACACCTATTTGGGGATAAAACAGCTTATGAGTGGCGGTGGTGTGATCCTGATCGGTACACAGTTGATTCCGCTTTTGAGTGGATTATTTGGTTAAAAGAAAGGAGTAGAGATCCATGTTCAATCAAATTTTTGATGCGATTGAGGAATGGATGAGGGAACTTCTAACAGGTATGATCAGTTCTAACCTGGACCGTATGTTTACGGATGTCAATCAGAAGACAAGTGAGATTGCGGACCAGGTTGGACAGACGCCACAAGGATGGAATGGCAGTATTTTTAGTATGATTGAAGGACTGTCAAATTCAGTCATCATGCCGATTGCAGGTATCATCATAACATTTGTACTGTGTTATGAACTGATCTCCATGCTGACAGAACGAAATAATATGCATGACGATGTATGCTAATAGCGAGGACTTTCAAGTCCTCGCTATTACAACGATGGTCAGCTCATTTGTGGCAGAATGGAATGACCAAAATATGAAATTACATCACAAAAAGGGGGCTACATAAAAGTATTTTTCCTGCGGTTTAGCAGGGATACTGGCTGCGCGGAACTGTGCTATGCTGGTGGGCGATTTGCTTGTCAATCATATGTGACAGTATAGTCCAACTCTCCAAAAGATGAGAGCTTAATCGTTCTTAGCGCAAAGTCTGTATATGCCAAGCTCGTTTCTTCACCTACTGCTAAGTCTTTTTCGTCTGAGCCAATCGTAATACGCAGGGTGTCCTCCCCGTCATTGCGGATCGTCACAGATGTAAATTTGTGCGTTTCATAGAGCGTATATGCAACCCGCAAACAGTTATCTGCGAAAAGCAATTTGCCGGAAGCAACTATATCGTCACTATTATACGCCTTTTTGACGACCCACAGGCATCCATCCGTTTCGTTAAGCCGGAGTGAATAGTCATATTTTCCGCGATCCTCCAACGTGTAGCTTGCGCCATTTGCATAGTCGTAGACAATAATACGGCTGTCAATGATGCCGGAACCAAAACTGAGCGTAGAACACAGGTCAGGGCGTCCATCGCCGGTAAGGTCGCAGAAATATGTGTTCCAGATGGGCATTCCGGTATAAAGCTGCGTGACTTCGTTTCCCGTCACGGCGTCCATCTTCTCCGGATACCAGCGGAAAGTCACGTCTGGATATTCCGGAAGTTCGATTTCAAGGTTTCCGTCCCAGTTCATTTCATCAGGCTTTTCAAGGTAGTCGAACCACTTCTCTACTGAACCTGTTGTAGAAGTGTTCGCCCCATAAAACAGGTGAATTGCTTCATCTCCGCTTCCATTATAAGCTCCGTTGACTTCATGCAACGGCAGCACTTCCAGATGAATATACCAGCCGTCAATATCCTTTAATCCACTGGCGCTGTATGTCAGCACACGTTCATAATCACCGGGAGTTCCGTCAGCCATCTGAAGTACGGAGTAGCCATCGGCACCTTGAGATAATTTGCGGATTTCTTCTTGTGGCATATACTTCAGCGCATTCAGATAATCTGATAGCTTGTAAATCTGATCCTGTTCGGCCCATTTTGTGCGTTCCGTTATGTAATACTGCTTTTTGGTGTGAAACATTCTTAGCTGTGCGCTGTAAGTGCTGTCCGTATCCGTATAAAAGAAACGAATTGCACCGTCATTCGCCCATTCAAAGTCAGAAGTGAATTGAAGATCAAAATTATCCGCATTTACGCAAAGTAAAGAGCTGTCTTTCAATCCTTCAACTGCGGCAATTTTTTCTACGATTTGCGCCGGTTCCATATCGGACACGTTTTCACCGCTGATGGGAAAGCGCCGTTCTGCTTTTGGGTTTGTAAGAAAGCAAACTGCAACCACAGCGCAAATGACAACAGACACCAAAACAATCCAGAAGGTAGGTTTCTTATAGTTCATCACGGATTTTACTCGCTCCTTTACTCCCACTTCACCAAAAGCAAGAGGACACGCTGCAATCAAACGACGATCGACGCTGCAAGCCAGAAGTGCCTGTGTATAATCGGCTCTTTGTTCATTACCCATTTCCCTGATAACCTTTTCATCACATGCAAGCTCAATATCCCGGCACAGCAGTATATAGCTGAGCCACATCAGCGGATTGAACCAATGAATTGTCAGCAGCAGAAAACCAAGTGGCTTCCACCAATGATCCCTTCGGCGGATATGCGTCTGCTCATGGGCAATCACATGATCCATCTCGCGGCTGTCCATATGATACGGAAGATAGATTTTGGGGTTGATGATTCCCAGCACAAACGGAGAGCAAACATTTTCGCTTTGATAGATATTATCCCGCAGAATCACCGCTTCGCAGACCTTGCGGCGCAAGCGCCAGTAACTCGTAGCAGAATAGAGGAAAAGTGCTGCTACTCCGAAAAGCCAAATTCCCGTTAAAATCGGAATCCATATTTGCAGCGGATTTGCACTGGCGCCCCGTGCGGGCGTGAACGAACCGCTGATTACTGGGTTGATAACATGATTGAGAGCAGGAACACCCGTCTGGACAGAAGGTGTCTGCTCCATCATAATGGTTGGGCTGATTGTTTCTGCGCTCGGTATCAGGCTCAGTACACTTTCAATCGAAAACGGGAAAACCATCCGTGCAGCGACAATGCCCCAAAGCAGAACATTTACCCATTTGGGAGCTTTTTTCAAGCAAAACCTCAATGCCAAAACCGCAACCACGATCCAGCTTGCGGATATGCTCATATTGACGATCTTCAGAAAAAGTTCGCTCATGTCACTTCCCCCTTTCGGATCCGGTCAATCATCTGCTGCACTTCGTCAAGTTCGTCATTAGATAAATCCTGCCGTTTGGTAAAGGCAGCAATAAAAGCAGGAAGAGATCCTTCAAACTTCTTTTCTACCAGTTCGTCGATCTCACACGCCTGTGCTTCATCCTTTGATACAAGAGCGGTCACAATGCCATCTTCATTTTTCAGTACGCCGCGTTCCCCGAGGCGTTTGATAACGGTATAAGTCGTGGTTCGCTTCCATCCCAACTGTTCCTGACACAGCTTTACAAGCTGCGCGGCGGCGATTGGTTCATGTTCCCACATAATCAGGCAGAACCGGTATTCACCCTCATGAATCTTTGGTATCTCCATATGCAAGTCCTCCTTGTCTACAGCGGTAGACTTCGTATATAGTCTACACGATTAGACATTCAAAGTCAATAGAGTTCATAGAAAAGTTACACAGGCAGCCGCAGAAAAAGCGGCTGCCTTTTTTATCTGGACTTTGCCAAAACGTCCACGTCAGACCGTAGTAGTGGTGAACGGCGGGCAGGATGGTCTATCCCAAACGCTTTATTTGCAGAAGTGGCCAAAAAGCGTTTTTGAGATTGTAGTAAGGATAGAGAGAAAGAAAATCTCAGCGGTCAATGTTCCCAATGGTGTTACCGATGTTCCCATTGGTACGTCGTAATCCTGCCGCTGCTGCGCTACCATAAAAGCAGAAAAAGTCTCAGCGACGAATGACAGGCTGCTGTCGCTCGTTCACAGAATGTTTACAAATACATACCCTGCTTTTTGCCGAGAAAATGTCCGTTGTAAAGTGAAGGGAGATTTGGAGCAGCAGAGAGCAAGATTCTACCAAGGTGCCAGATTTCGCATTTCGCTCATTCTGCCCCATCGGAATCTTGTTGGGGAGTGCCTTCCCCAAACCCTGCTATACGCAGCCTGACGGCTGCGGCAACCTCGCCCAGCGACAGAGCTTTGCAAGCTCTATCGCTGCGCAAGGTTTTGAAAATCACCTGAGCTGAAACCGGCTCCCGCAGAAAAATTTTTCTCACCGGCATACTCAACAAACGGCAGATTTCTGTCCGTTGAAAAGTAGAAAGGGAAATTTTCCTGAAGCTGCACCCCCTAATTCGCAAAATAATTGTCCGTTGTAAAGTGAAAGGGCAAAGCATTGGGACAAAAACGGGAGCTGATTCACTTAGTAAGGTGGAGCGGTTTTCAGAAATTTTTTCTCCGGCAGTACCAAGTTTTCGAGAAAAAATGTCCGTTGTAAATTGAGGGGCTTCCAAGCCGGAAAGCCCTTCCCGTGCCGGAGCCGGTAACAGTTTGACCCCGGCGGGACGGTGTTCCTTGACAAGTGAATAGCTTTTTCAGGCAACAAGCTCTCTGTGATAGCCGAGCCGAAGGACGCGCCAAGACCTCCCGCACGGGAGTGAGCGATCAACATCAGCTTCGGGAAAGCCGGGTCGTTCCCGGTGGGCGATGACAGCAGAGGGCAGCTACTCCCCATTCGGGATCGTCCGAGCGTGATAACAACCGTCGCAGACCATCCGATGAAAGGCCGCATCAGTAAATTGCGGGCGTGAAGCGAGTGCCGAGAACGTCAGGCAGTCTGAAAAGGCAGAGTTGAAAATAAAGGTCTTTCCGCTTTGAAAAACCCTTGTGAGTTTGAGCCGGTAATAGGGTGCAAATTTGCCCCGAAAACGGCGATAAGTGAAAGGAGATGAAGCCAATGCCCCGCAAAAGGTACGACACGCTCCACCGCAGCCGTGTTGTCAAGACCCGCATGACCGAGGAAGAATACGCCGACTTTACCGAGCGGCTGAAACACTATG
>OHCS01001100.1_pt1 | contig 12596 bp, 9 predicted proteins | sample 1566741 | NCBI WGS metagenome assembly OHCS01 (sample SAMEA3879604, study PRJEB24766) | human gut metagenome | biome: human-associated habitat; feature: feces | place: USA | collected 1985/1987 | reverse complement strand
AAGGCGATCGAGCTGGCACAGCCGGGCGACGTCATCGTCGTAAACGGATTCGGCGCTGAACGGGCCCTATGCGGCGGCCTGATGATGGAAACGGCGCGCCAGAAGGGCATCAGGGGCTTCGTCATTGACGGGTACATCAGAGACAACGACGATATTTTAAATATGACTGATTTTTCGTGTTATGCGCGCGGCCTGACCGGGAACGGTCCCTACAAAAACGGCCCCGGGGAGATAGGGGGGCCGGTCGCATTGGGCAAACAGGTCGTAATGCCGGGGGATATTATCGTCGGAGACGCCGACGGCATCATCGTCGTTCCCAAGGATGACGCGGAGCGCATCGCTCTTGAGTCCAGAAAACTCCATTCTCTGGAGCAGGAAAAACTTGCGGCTTACGCCAACGGTAATGTCAACAGAGAGTGGCTCTATGACGCTTTGAAGAGCAAAGGATGCGAGATCATAGACTAGTGTACTAAGACAGCCGCCACAGAAAAATCTTATTTTTTGGCGGCGGCCGTTTAGCGGCGGTTCGTAATGCTCCCAACCATTACAGGCCGCCTGTACACGGTCTAAACAAAAATACCGCCGGCCCCGGTTAAATCGGAGGCCGGCGGTATTTTGCGGTGCAGGGCCGGTTACATAAACCCCATCAGCTTGGGAAGGAACATCGTGATCTGAGGGAATATGGAAAGGACCGCCATGCCGCAGAGCATCGAGAAGAGCAGCGGCAGGACCGGCGGCGTCAATTCTTCTATCGTCAGCCCGCTTATTCGGCAGCCGACAAAGAGGCTGACCGCTACCGGCGGCGTCACACAGCCGATCGCCACCATTATCGCGAGCATCACGCCAAACCACACCGGGTCCCAGCCAAAGTTGGCCATCACCGGCATGATGAGCGGCATGAATACGTACATCAGGGAGACGGCGTCCAGCAACATGCCGCCGATGAAGAGTATTATGTATATCATCAGCAGCGTCACATATTCGTTGCCGGAGATGCCGATGAGCAGCGCCGAGGTCTTTTCCACCAGCCCGACGCTGGCGCTGACCCACGAATAGAGGCCCGCGCAGGCGCTGATGAACATCACTATCGCGGAGCCGATGAGGGTATCAACCAGCACCTCATAGATCACCTTTATTGTAAGGGAGCGGTATACGAACACCCCGACAAAGAGTCCGTAGAAGCAAGCGACGGCCGCCGCCTCCGTCGGGGTAAAGATCCCGCCGTATATCCCGCCGAGGATTATCACGGGGATGAGGAGGGCGAATATGGCCTCCTTGAAGGCCGCCCTGAGGTCGCCCGGTTTTCTTTCGATGTTGTCCCCGCGGTATCCGTGCCTGCGGGAAGATAGGTAGACCGAGACGATCATGCAGAAGGCGATGATGAAGCCGGGGATGAAGCCCGCGGCGAAGATGGCGCCGATAGAGACGCCCGTGATCACGCCGTACATGATGAAGGCGATGCTCGGCGGTATGACCGAGGAGAGGCCGGAGGAGACGGAGACTACCGCCGTCGCAAAGGGCCTGCTGTATCCGGCGTCGACCATTCCGGGAATGAGGATGACGCCGAGCGCGGCCACCGTAGCGGCGGGCGAGCCGCTTACGGCGCCCCAGAAGGCGGCGACGATGACGGTCGCTATCGCCAGTCCGCCGGTGAGCTTGCCGAAGGATATCCGTATGAGGTTTATGATCCTCGTCGCGATCCCGGCCCGGCTCATGATGTTGCCCGCAAGGATGAAGTAGGGGATTGCCAGAAGCGGGAATTTAGCGATATTAGCGAAGAAGTTATAGCTCGTCATCGGCAGGCCGAGATCGCACTGCCACGCCACCGCCAGCGAAGCGATCCCGATCGATATCGCGATGGGGACTTTGATCAGCAGCAGGAACAGAAAGATCAGGACCGTCCATAGGGCCGGATCATATAAAACATCCATGAAGAAACTCCTCTCTAATAATTTCCGTTTCTGAGGTCAGAAACCAGGCGGACGGAGATGCGCACGACGGTGAGAATGGAAAGTATCGGCATCGAGACGGTGAAATAGCAGACCGGCAGCCCCATCGCCTCGGTTATTACCCCCATCTGCATCTCGTCGCAGACCTCCACATAACCCCAGTACATCAGGGTGAGGAAAAAGATTATGCTCATGAGCATCAGAAATATATAGAGATACTTTCTGACGGCCTTCGGAAAGCGGTCATACAACAGGGACACATCCATGTTCGCCCCATGCTTGAAGGCCAGCGATACGCCCAGCATCGTCGCCCAGACAAACATGTAGAGCGTCAGCTCCTCGGTAAAGGCCATGGAGAAGTGAAAGAAGTACCTGGTTATCACGTTGAAAAAACTTATTGAGACCATGAGCGCGAGAAAGAACGCGCCGAGTATCTCTTCTAAGTTATCTAGTATCTTTTTCATTGCAAATCCTCCCATAAATCCCGGCGGCGCCCGACTGTCCGCGCCGCCAGGATTTTACGCAGAAACGGCCGTTAACGGACAGAGGCCATATCCTTTTTGGCGAGGTCGATGAGATCCGCGCCGATGATCTTCGTCCATTTGTCGTAAACGCTCTCCGTCTTATTCCGGAACTGTTTGATCTGGTCGGGGGTGAGCACGTTCACCGCGGTCCCGTGGTCCTTGAGATAGGCTCTGGGGTCGACGGCTCCCGTCTTATTGTCGGCGGGCATCAGCCCCTTGGCCTTGAGCCAGCGCTCGGAGGTGCCGTCGTCAAGGTTCAGTCTGCTGAGGCATTTATTGTACATGCCAGCCTCGACGGCGCATTCGGCGATTATCTTCTGAATATCGGCGGGGAAGGAGTTCCAGACCTTTTTATTCGCCACGTAGACGAGCGGGTCTATCCAATAACTCCATTCGGTGACATACTTCTGGAACTCATAGACTTTGTAGGAGATGATGTACGAATATGGATTTTCATGGCCGTCGACGACGTTCTGCTGCAGCGAGGTGACGGTCTCATTCCAGTTGATGTTGACCGGATTGGCGCCCATCGCCTTGAATACGTCCATGAGCAGCGGGCTTCCCACGACGCGGATCTTCATATTTTTGAGGTCGTCGGGGGTCTTTACGGGACGGACGTTGTTCGTAAGCTCGCGCGCTCCCTGTTCACCCCAGCCGATCACCTCGACGCCCATCTTGCTGAGGCGCTGTTTGAGCTCCGCGCCGGCCTTTCCGTTCTCTATCGCGTCGAGCGCCTTGTATTTATTCGGCTCGGAGGAGACGAACCAGGGCAGGAGGAAGAGGTTGCCCGCGGGGAACTGCGGAGCCCAGTTCATGAAGGTCGAGATCGAGAAGTCGCCGACGCCGTTCTTCATCAGCATGAACTCGTTCGAAGCCTTTCCCGCGAAGAGCTGTCCGTTCCAGTATATTTTGATGTTCACCTTTCCGTCGGTGCGTTTCTTCACCTGTTCGGCGAAATATGCCACGGCCTTGCCGGGAGGCGTTATCTCCGAGACGTTCGTGCTCATCTTATATTCCGGCTTGAACTGCCCCGCCGCGAAAGAGGCGGAGACTGCGAACAATAACAGCATGACCACCATTGACGCTAGACTGATTTTCTTGAACATACTCATTACCTCCTGTTTTAATTATATTGCATTTGCATGTTTATGGTATATAAACATCTAGCCTTTGTAATCGATAATATTTCTTAACGGTCTGCCAGCGGAGAGATTCTCAATATTCTTCGCGATGACGCCGTACCTTCTCCACATCAGCTCTCTAGTCCAGGCGGAAGAATGCGGCGTGCAGATGACGTTGTCCAGCGATTCGAAGGGAAGCTCCGCGGGCGATATCTCGTCGTTCCGGTTCCTGGGATAACGCCACCACACGTCAAGCACGGCCCCGCCGAGGCGGTTTTCCCGGAGCGCCTCATACAGATCCGCCTCAACGATCAGCGGCCCGCGGGAGACGTTGATCAGCACGGCGCTATCCTTCATGACGGCGAGGCGTTCGGCGTTTATCATCCCCTCGGTCTCCGCCGTGAGCGGGCAGGCCAGCACCAGATAGTCCGCCTCTTTCAGAACGCGGTCCATCCCGCCGTTGTCCGTCAGAAGATCGGCTAAGCCGTCCGGGTCCTTAGCATATTTATCGACCGCCGTTATCCTCATCCCGAAGGCCCTCGCCCGCTTGGCGATCTCGCGCGCGATCCCGCCGAAACCGATCAGGGCCAGCGTCTTTGTGTAAAGCTCCCCGTGCGGCACCCGTGAATAGTAGAGCGACGCCCACCGGCGCGGGTCAAAGCGGCGGCGCATCTCCGAGAAACGAAGCTCGCACTCCAGCATCGCCGTCATGACATATTCCGCGATGGGGATCTGGTGCTCGTAGACGTTGCAGAGCAGGGAACCGGCGGGAAGAGAGTTCGTCTCTATCCCGTCCAGCCCCGCGCCGGGAACCTGGAGCACCCGGAAATCAGGGCCTTCGCCCGCCGGACGCCGGTATTTAAGTGTGATGACGACGTCGCTGCCCGCTATCTGGGGGTCATACTCCGCGGAGTAGGCAGCCTCCGCTGGAAGCTCTCTTATCTCAAGCTCCGCCGCGCACTGCTTTATAAGCTCCTCTTTATGTTTACAGGCTTCGCCTATCATGGATATCTTCATCGCAGACATGATCCCGTCCCCATTAAACGCGGTCAACGCCGCGGGCGCTCCCCGCCCCACATCTGAGCGACGATTTCCGATACGGCCTCTTCCGTGACCGGTACCGGGTTATAGCCGTTATCCGTCTCGATAGTGATACGCACGAGCTTATCAAGGTCCTTTTCGGCAAAGCCCGTCTCCCGGAGGCTGCTGGGGAGGCCGAGCTTCGCGCGCATATCGTAGATCGCGCCGCCGAGGTCGGAGACATCCGTTTTCAGCGCCGCCGCGATCGGGACAAGGGCGTCGGGGACACGGCGCGCGTGGAAGGCCGCGACATAGGGCAGCACAAGGGCGTGCGCCAGCCCGTGTTCAATATGGAAGGTGCCGCCAAGCACATGGGCCAGCCCGTGCTGCAGCGCGAAGCCGCCGGTGAGGGCTATACCCGCGAGATACGAACCTAACAGAAGCCTCTCCCGCGCCTCTATATCATCGGGAGCCGCCGCCACCGCCGGAGCCGCCTCAAAAACATGTTTCGCCCCCTCCGCCGCGGCGATCGCCACGACGGGGTTCACGGTGGAGACATAGACGGCGTCAACGCAGTGCGCGAGAGCGTTCATCGCGCTCGCGGCGCTCACCTTCACCGGCAGCGAAAGCGTAAGCTCGGGATCGTATATCAGCGTGCTCGCAAGCATGTTGAGGCTGATGTGCATCTGCTTCACGCCGTCGATCGTCATGCCGCAGAAACCGGTCACCTCGGAGCCTGAATATGTCGTCGCGATATTTATGATGGGAAGTTTTACCTCGTAGGCAATGCCTTTGGCCAATCCAACCGCGGCGCCGCCGCCGACGGCGACGAGGCAGTCCGCCCCCATCTCTCTTACCTTTTTCCTTCCCTCTATGGCCAGCTCTATCGGGACCTGCGACACCGCTTCCGGCAGGATGCCGACGCAGCTGCCGCCGATAAGCGCCGCCGTTCTCTCCGCCAGAGGCTTTCTGCCCGGCGTTGAAATTACCAGCGCCCTTTTGCCGCCGAGATGTTCGACCTCACCGGCGACATCTTTCAGCGATCCCCTTCCGAAGAGGATGCGGCCCGGTATCGCGTTATAGACCCCTCCGGGACATTTGAATGAAATCATCTTCCGTTCACCCTCATTTACCAGTTAGTTACCGTTCCGTCGCCCAGAAGCGCGGAGGCGGAATGGAGCACGTCGTCCTTGTAGGGATGTTTCGCGGCCTCTTTCTCATCAACCTCGATGCCCAGCCCCGGCTCGGTCGGGAGGCTCCAGAAGGAGCCCTCCCTCTTTATCGGAGAGGCGGTGACGACGTCGTCATACCAGGGAACGGCCTTGCTCATCTCTTCCTGTATCACGAAATTGGGCACCGATACGTCATAATGGAGGGCGACCGCGCCCGCGATGGGGCCGTTGGGATTGTGCGGGGCGATGCCGATCATATGGGCGTCCGCAAGCGCGGCGATCCTCTTACCCTCAAGGAAACCTCCCGTGTGGCTCAAATCGGGCTGCGCCACATGGAGGGCGCGCGCCGTAAAGACGGGGACAAATTCCTCAAAACCGATGAGACGTTCGCCCGAGGCGATCGCGCATCCGGCATGTTCCGTTACGAAACGAAGCGACTCCGTATCGCCGGGCTGCACCGGTTCCTCGCAGAACATCGGGGCATAAGGGACAAGCTCCCTGATATAGTCGAGGGCGCAGGCGGTTGATTCCGGGCGTCCGTGAAAATCTATCATAATATCTATGGAATCCCCGACGGCGCCGCGCAGGGCCTCCATCAGGCGGCCAACCTGCTTTCTCTCCGCGTTCCCGGCCAGATAGCCGCTGTAGGGAATGAATACCACCTTCAGGGCGTCATATCCCTTCTCTATTACGGCCTGCGCCTTCTCCACCAGGCGCGCCGTTTCAAAGGTCTCGTAGACGGAGCGCATGTCGCCGAGGCCAAGGTGCGTATAGACGCGGACCCTGTCGCGGACCTTGCCGCCCAGCAGACGCCAGACGGGAACGCCGTAATACTTGCCGCAGATATCCCACAGCGCCTGCTCGATGCCGCTCATCGCCGTAACACCGATGATGCCCAGGCGGTAGTAACTCTGCTTTTTCATGCACTCCAGACAATATTCGATATCCCGCGGGTCCTTGCCCACGACCATTCTCGAGAGATCGTCCACGGCGCTGACGACGGTCTTCGTCTTCCAGTTGAGGCTCGCCTCGCCCCAGCCGTATAAACCGTCCTGATCCGTACAGACCTTTACGAAGATCCAGTTGCGCATCTCTGCGTTGACGACGATCGTCTCTATCTTTGTGATTTTCAGGGATTCTCTGTTCCCGAAGTTGGAGGCCATTTTTTCTTCTCCCCTTTATTGCGCGACTTTGTGTCTTTTTTAACGTTGCTGATCAGCGTATTAAGGATAAAATCTTCAAACGAGTATGTCCAATTATTGTTTTGCATTGTATAATAAAAAAAACTTATTATTAGAGAGACTGACGAGGTATGGCAGGATGAATACAAGACAGATGGAGTGCTTTATCGCCCTCGCGGAAGAGCTGAATTTTCGCAGGGCGGCGGAGAGATCGATGCTGACGCAGCCGGCGCTGAGCCAGCAGCTGAGACAGATTGAGGCGGAGCTCCAGGCGACGCTGCTCTTCCGCACCAACCGGCAGGTACGGCTTACGCCTGCGGGCGAGCTGTTTCTCGTCAGGGCGCGTGAGATCGTTGAAAGAATGCGGGAGACGGGCAATCTCGTCCGTCAGATCGAAAAGGGGATAAGCGGCAGCATCACGATAGGCGCCACCATACCGGCGATATACATCCTGCTCGCCGACATCATCTCCGAGATGAAAAAGACGCTGCCCAACATCAAGGTGATCGTTCACAAGATGGATACCGCCGCGCAGGAAGAGGAGCTGCGGAAGAACCATATAGACATCGGCCTCGGCCACCCGCCCTTCGAGGACGAAACGCTCGGATCCAGCAACATCGCCAAAATTCCCTTCGAGGTGGTGATGTCCAGGGAAAATCCCCTCGCGGGCAAAGAGGGGCTGACGATGAAGGACCTAAAGGACGAGACCTTTATCCTCTTCCCGCGGCGGATGGGGCCGCTTCAGTATGACAATATAATTTCGCTCTGCCTGCAGGCGGGGTTCAGCCCCAAAAACATCATCGAAGTCTCGCCGGCGCAGGCCATCATCGCCTTCGCCGGCTCCAGCCTCGGCATCGGCTTCATCGCCTCCAAGCAGCAGCAGTTCCAGCATCCGCACGTCGTCTACCGCCCGCTGGAGGGCCCCAAACCCTGCTTCACCCTCGGCACCGTTTACCGGAAAGAAAACGTCAGCCCGGTGGTCATGACCTTCAAAAAGATCGCCGAAGAGGTGGGAAAACGCGCCTGCTGAACGGCTGCGGTTCCGTTAAAAACACTTATGCCGCTATCAGGTTACATCTATCAACGACCTATATGAAATATGGAAAAGATTGCTTCTTTTTACCTTTTCTTTCTTACAAAAATCAACGGGACACCGGCCAGCAGCGCTGCTGCGGCGATACCGCCCGCGCAGCCGCCACTGCCTGAGGGCCGCGGTTCCGGCGCATCATCGCGCAGATCCAGACGTTCGAAGGCGTCCTCAACGCCGCCGAAGAAATCCGTTATCGCCGCTCGGTAGAGGTGATCGCCGACGACCACGGAGGCTCCGCAGTTCCTTGACGCCGTACGCCCCGTAGGCGCTGGAAGCCATCTTTTCCCGTCCATATCATAATAGGCGCCGCTGCCTATCGCGGGCGGCGTGTTCCATGTGCCTTCAAGCAGGAGAAGAAATCCGTTATAGATACCGCAGGCCGCGTATTTCCAGGTAAACTTACCGGACTCTGGCAGCGGGCACGGCGTTCCCGTCCAGGATCTCTCACCGTCGCAGAAGAGGGGAACCGCCGCGGCGTCACCGGCGCCGCCAGCTATCGCTATCACGCCGTTCGAGGCCGTTATCGCCGCTCCGTCAAGGTCCCTGCCGCTGAGTTCCGGCACCGCGGCCATCTTTTCGGCTTTTCCTCCGTCCGGGTCCACACGCCACAAAGTACCGCTGCTGAGAAGCAGCAGGATCGACTTTCCGTCTTTTGCCGGTGTGGCGAAAACCGCCTTATCATACCAAGTCGGCTTTTCCGTGAAGCTTTCGATTTTTACGCTCTTCCACGCGCCGTCACGATACGTCGCCGCGATGATAGCCACCCCGTCGTAGTTGCGTATTACTACGGGAGCCCCCTTGTAGAGGGTAAGCGCCGCGCCAAGGCTGGCGCTTATCGAGTTGCCGTAACCGTCCAAATCGGCGTATATCTCTTTAGGAAGGGACGCAAGTTCCCACCAGCGGTCCTCCGCGATGTCGTAGCAGGCAAAGAGTGATGTCATCTTCTCTTGAGAGAAACAGCCCGCGAGGTATATCAGCCCTTTTTCCTCATCCGCGGCAAGCCGCGCTTTATGCATATAAACCGGCAGAGCGGCAAGGCTCTCCCACTGCGCAGCGGCATGTGAAAGCTCAGTGATCTTTCGCCCCCAGTCGCCATCCGCGCGTCTCACGGTGATTTCGCTCCAGCCGACGGGAGGCTCGGGGAGCGCCGCCGTGATTCTTCCGTCCTCCCATGAGAGAATTTTAAGCTGTTGTTCTGTTCCTCCGGCATTCAGCGCAAGCGTTCCGGCTTTGCCGAAAAACCAGCCCTCAAGCGTCAGCACACCGCCCGCAGCCAAGGCGGTATTTACTACCGGCGAGGGAGAGACAGTCGCCTTCTCAACATCAAACCGGCCGCCGCTCAGCAATTTATCTTTCATTGACGGTATCTTCACCGCTCCGCCGATGAGCCGCGCGCGCAGCTCGGCCGGCGTCATCCCTGGATATGTCACGGCGAGCAGCGCCGCGCATCCGGCAACCGTGGGGGCCGCCATCGAGGTGCCGTCCATATGGCGGTAGGGAGCGTCGGCGTCGTACGGTTTTCCCTTCGTGATTGCAATTTCCTTGATTTTTATCGTCCGCTCTTCACCCGCAGCCATCTCTATGGACAATTCCACATGTACCTCCTGGCTGTACCAAACCTGTCTCGCCGGAGTAATTTCGTCCCACCACTCTTCTTCTTCCTCGTTGGGAGCGCTTATCGGTCTGACGCTCCCGGACCAGGAGTTACCCACGTCGCTTGCGTTCTGGGGTATTTTATGCGTGTCCCGGTTGGTCCCGTTTTTATCATCTGAGGCACAGAGAGATATATTCAACGCTTTGTCGCTGACTGAGGCCGTGCTGAGATGAAGGGCATAGCTGTCCGCGCTGACGGCGCGCAGGTCGAATTCTTTATCTATCGTGAAGGCAAAGGTACCGGCCCTCTGCGCCGAAATTTTCCACTCCAGATAGCCGTCATCAGTCGATATGCTCTGCGTGCCGTTCTCCGAACCTGAAAGGGTAAGCCCCTCGGCGGAGACGAAATCTCTGTAGTAGACCAGCTTATCGTCGGATATGAGCGGCTTTGCAAAGGAATTTTTCAGTATAGATTCTTCTTTTTCAGCTTTCCGGCTATATGTGCTCAGTATCCAAGCGCCGGGCGCGGCAAGGTGCACGGAGCGTTTTCCGTAGTTGGAAAATTCCGCAATCTCGTCCCATGGCGTGGAGGCCGCGACGACCACGGAATAATCGGAGGGAAAGTTAAAGGGAAACCCCATCGTCGTATCGTTGTCCGCGTGATCGTTTGCAGCAGCGACAACGTTGACAACCCCCGCCCTGCCGAGCGCCTCCATCGCCTCCGCCGCCGTCTTTGAGAGTATAGGGGCTGTCCAGGAGTTATTGGTCGCCACAAGCTTAACGCCGCTTGCCTTCAACGCCAGCAGTTTGCTATAGGCGTCTACTACAGAGGAGGAAAACCCGTCGCTGCGGCCGAAAACTTTGACGGCGATTATCTTAGTGCCGCGCGCCGCCCCCGCAATCCCGATTCCGTTGTTTGAGCTGGCGGCGACAATCCCGGCGACGTGCGTACCATGTCCATCTCTGTCCATCGGGTCGTTCGTATCAAGCGCGCTGTCCCAACCATGCTTTGGGTAGCCGTATTCGCTGCCGTCCCACATATTGTCTTTCAGATCCGGATGTTCATAATCCACACCCATGTCCACAACCGCGACCGCCACCTCAGCATTGTGAGAGGCCTCCGCTCTGCCCCACGCACTCTGTATATTGACGGTAGCTGCTCCGCCGGCTGGGCTTTTAATTTTATTGCTGTAAGCCCACTGTTCGGTTACCGCGGGATCATTCGGCAGTGACGCCGGATATATTTTATAGTCCGGTTCGGCGTAGGTTATGCTCGGTTCTTTCTCCGCCGCCGCAAGCATCTGTGCCGTACTCATAGTCCCTGAAGAGAGCAGGGCTATCCTTTCGCCGCCCTCTGTTCCGCCTGCGGAGAGAGTTCTTCCGCCATTTTCAGCGCTCGTCTTACTTGCCGCAAAATCCCAGCTTTTTTCTATCTTCATTCCGGCGATCTCCGTCGATGAGGCTGACGACAGGGAACGTCCCTTCAAAGCACCTTGAGGCGCGGAGACAATTTTTACGAGTATACGCCCCTCCGCATATTCGCCTTTCACCACATCGGCCGACAGGCGAACCGGAACCGCTAAAAGCAGCGCCGCCAGCACGGCGGCCGTAATCTTCCATAAATTAAGTTTCATTTCAGACATCCTTTCCGCCGCGCATCCCGCGCGGGGCGTCGTATATGGCATAAAAATAATACTATTACATTACTTCATGGAGAAAATATTAACCGCCATATATTTTACAGTAAGTCCGGCCAATTTCCCCAAACTATGAAACCGCCATAATAACAAAACGGCTTCCAATATATACTTGAAAGCCGTTTTTATTCTTTAAATTGGCGGGCCCGACCGGAATTGAACCGATGACCTACTACTTAGGAGGCAGTCGCTCTATCCAGCTGAGCTACGGGTCCGCTTGCACGAATGTTAGTCTATCACGACTTCCACGGTTGGCGCAATACTTTTTTACAAAATTTTGCGCGGCGCCGTTTCCCCTCCGCTCACAGGCGGAGACTTATCTCTGCCGCCTACAGTTTGATCTGGGCCGTCTTTTGTTTCCCGCCGTCGGAGAAGGTGATCTCCACCACCGCGTCGGCGGCGGCGCGCCCCTCAATATAGGCGTTCATCTGCTCAACACCGACTTGAGCGGTGCTGTAGCCGTCGACCTGATAGAGCACGGCTCCGTTTTTCAGCCCCACATAGGCGGCCGCCGTCGCCGGAGTCACGTCGCGCACGAGCAGGAAGCCCTCGGGGCTGCGGGCGTCGTCCGCTACGGTGAAGCCCATCACTTTGGCGGCGGCTTTCACCGGCGCGGCCGGAGCCGGCGGCGTATACTGTGCGGTGCTGCTCTCCGAGATGTCGTACTGGGGAGCGTTTACCGTCACGGTGACGCTCTGCCGCGACGGGTCCACCGTGTAGAGTATCGTCAGCTCCTGCTGGAAGCCCGCGACTTTGAGCACGCTGGGAGTACGGGCGTCAAGAAAGGTCGCCTGTCCCTGTGCCTGCCAATAGCTGTTGAGGTCCTGCAGAGCGTATTCGGGGCCGACCTGTGAGATTATCTGCATCACATGGCTGCTCTGCGCCGCGGCGATGTCGCGCGGGTCCTTCTCGGGCTTGGAGAGGTTGATGGTGATCTCCAGCTTCCCGGCCTCGGTGTCCTCGAAAAAGCGCATGTTCTTGGCGATGCGGTCCACCTTGATGTAGTCGCAGTCGCGGCAGAGCTTGTAGAACCACTCCGTGGCCGCCACGGGGCCATTTTCCCTGTACAGGGCGAAGAAGCGCTCGCGTACGCGCTGCGGCTCGGGCGTGAGCAGGCCCATCAATTTGGCGGAGAACAGGTCGCGCCGCTCGCCGCTGTCCTCGATGACGCCCCGCGCCGCGGCGTCGTCGGCCAGCGCGTCGAGCATCTGCGTGGCCGTCTCCGGCGCGGGGACGGCAACATAGTCGA
>OHCS01001099.1_pt1 | contig 12612 bp, 7 predicted proteins | sample 1566741 | NCBI WGS metagenome assembly OHCS01 (sample SAMEA3879604, study PRJEB24766) | human gut metagenome | biome: human-associated habitat; feature: feces | place: USA | collected 1985/1987 | reverse complement strand
CGAGCATCGGCAGCCCGTAGGGGCTTATGAGGAAGGCGACGCCCAGCACGATGACGCCGTTCACGGCGTTGTCCAGAAGAAGGATGAACAGCCCGAGCAGCCCCAGCACCACCGCCGCAATGCCGAGCACGGCGGCGGAAACGCTCAGCAAAAACGTGAAGAACCAGCCCGCCACCGCAAGCACAGCCACAACGGGCGCGCAGAGTATTTTCAAAAGGATACGCATTTTCCTCACCTCCGTGTTTAGGATACAATGATTCACCGGATAGCGCAAGGATGCGGCGCGTCATTACCAGCGCTCCGCAAGCTCCGGGTAGAGCATAACGCGCTTGCCGCATTGCCGCGCATATTCGAGCGTCCTTGCGGCTCCGCCCCACTCGTGCGTCACATAGGCCACGACCACATCGGCGGAGTCAACCATCCACTCGTTGCGCTGAGGTATGGCAGAGCGCTGTGTCACGTCCCTGAGCGTCGGGTAAATCATGTAGTCGTAGGATTCTCCGTCAGCCTGTCTGCCGAGATATGCCGTTACGAGCGCCATTTCAATGTCCGGCCTTTCATCTTTCTTTGCCCTGACCGCCTCGGCAGCCATGCGGTCAAAGTCCCCGTAGCCTCCGAGATAGAACCTGTCAGCGCCATCGGAAACGAGCAGGTTCAGCACCTTGTCCTGCCACACGCTCAAATCAGCCGCATCGCTCACATGTGAGTGGCCGCAAAAAGTAACTGTCATAGTATCACCTCCGTCATAGTGATAATAACCACTATAATGCTTTTTCGCAATCCCCATATAATAGCGGCAGAGGTGATGAAATGCCTATTACGTTTGAGCCGATGCGCAGGCTGATGCAGACAGAGAATATTTCGTATTACCGGCTGGCCAATGAGGGCATAGACGCGCAGACGCTCCAGCGCATAAGGCATGACCGGCCCATAACGACGGAGACGCTGGGCAAGCTCTGTGCCATCATGCACTGCCAGCCCGGCGCCCTCATAGAGTATCTCGAAGAAGAAAACCAGATAAAGAAGTAGACCCCCGACGCCATAAAGCGCCGGGGGTTATTATTTGAGCTTTGCCAGACTGAGCACCAAGTCACGGACGCTTTGCCAGAGTTTCGCCTGCGATGTCTGTATATCCTCCAGGTCGGCGGCGTAGACGCGATGCGTGGAGTTTACGCGCTTGGCGATTTGGTTCAGGTTGCCGCTGTACCGGCGCATGAGCGAGAGCAGCTCGCGCAGCTCAGGCAGGTCGAGTTTCAGGATGCGCCCGTCTATGGCCATCTTGCGCAGGTATGCGCTGAGGTTTTCCGTGCCGAGTTCAGACATCTTCTGCTCTATCTGCGCCTTCTCGTCGGGCGTGACCCAAAACTCCAGCTTGACGTTTCGCTTGCGCCTCACAGTTCCGGTACTGCGGCCTTTGCCGCAGACCTCGTCGGCGTTTCGGCGCTTTGCAGTTTCTCCTTGACCGAGGGCTTCCTCTCCAGCTCGCGGCGGGCGTGGGTGACGAGGGCGTCGGTGAGGACGGGGTGGGCCTTGTCCACGACATAGCTGCAATACAGGCCACGGTGTTCCGGGTCGGGCGGGAGAGGCTGGGTCTTTGCCCAGGCTTTATTCTCGCGCGAAAAGCGCCCGTCGTAGTCTTTCTCTCGCACGGTCATAGCGAGGACAAAGGCGGCGCGTTTGCTGCCGAACTGAGCGGTGACGTCACGCCAGACGGCGTCGGTGTCGAGGCGGTTGTCCTTGTAATTGTCCCGGACGGTCTGCTCAATCGCCTCCTTACAGAGTACGTTCAGGCGCTTGGATTCGCGGTACTTGTCCAGCTCGCCGTGTTCGCGGGCGTAGTCCGGCGGCTGGGTGTAGACCGGGGCCGTGCGCTGAACGGCCATGGTATCATCGGCGCAGGTCTCCATGGCGTCGTGCATTTCTATCATCAGAAGGTCGCTGTCCGTATTGCGGTAGGTCTCGAACACTTCCTCAAGCGGTGCTCGTGAGTGCAGCAGCGTTTCGAGCTGTGCCGGAGACAAATCCACGGACTCCGCGTGCATCAGGATGTCCTGCTTGGTCGTGTATTGAAAGGCGTTATCGAGTATGACGCTCGCCGGCTGCTGCAACAGCCAGGTTTCATACTCGGCAAACTCAGAATGCATCTTGGTGAGCAGCTGCTCCAACTTGTCCATTTATCTGCAAGCCTCCTTGCTTGGTGCGTTTTTCGGTTCGTATAAGGGTATAGGCTCCTTGAGTTTGGCGAGGACCGAGGGTTTTTCGGCCTCCGGCGGCTCGGAGTTGTTCTCCATGTCCAGCTCGGCGTTCAGCTCGACCAGCCGGGCGGATTTCTCGCGCAGCTCGTCCTCCTGCGGGAAGGGCTTCCCCAGCTCCTCGCGGGCGTTCTCGACCTGACGCTCAAGGTCGGAGAGGCGCGTGTTGAGAGCGCCCAACTTCTTGTCCAGCGCCGTCAGCGTGTTTTCAATGCGGCTTATGTTGCCTCTCGCGTCCGCGCCCAGCTCGACGTGGTGCTCAAGCGCTCCCTTGAGCGTGAGGACGTGCTTGCCGAAGGCCTCCAGTGAGACCTCTACGTCGAAGCCCCGGAAGGAGCCGACGTGAACGGGCTGCGTGTCCTGCACCGTGGGCAGGATATTCAAAAGTGCTTCGCCCGCGGCGACGCGCTCGTCGTAGTGCTGCCCTTGAAGTTCAATGCCGGCGAGGCCGTCAGCTGGCGCGGGATGGGCGTCGCGCGTCTTTATGTCCGCCTCGCAGCCCGAGATGGCTGCTCTCGTCGCGGCTATCTCACGCGGGTAGTATTGCAGCAGCCTGTCCTCGAGATGGTACTTCTGGCTCTGGTGGCTGGACTTGAGCAGCCGCAGCTTGGCGACCTGCACGTCCAAGTCCATCTTCTCCCTAATTCTTGGGTCGCCCGCGCACAGTGCCTTGACCTCGGCGTAGGACAGCGTGGTCTCGTCCGCGTCCTCGCAGGAGCGAACGGGAGACTTCGAGGTCATTATCTGAGAGATGAACTTCTGCTTGTTCTCAAGCGTCTGCCAGAGGTAGGCGTCGAAGGTGTTCTCGGTGACATACCTGTACACATGGACGGTCTCATTCATGTTGCCCTGACGTGCGATGCGGCCCTTGCGCTGTTCGAGGTCGCCGGGACGCCATGGGGCATCGAGGTCGTGGAGGGCGATGAGCCTGTCCTGCACGTTCGTCCCCGCACCCATCTTGGCCGTACTGCCCAAGAGCACGCGCACATTGCCGGAGCGCACTTTGGCGAACAGCTCCTTCTTTTTCATGTCCGTGTCCGCCGAGTGGATGAAAGCTATCTCGCTCTCCGGGACGCCCCGGGCGACGAGCTTTTTCATTATGTCGTCGTAGATATTGAAGCCCTTGCCGGGCGTGGACAGGTCGCAGAATATGAGCTGAGTCAGCTTTTGGTCCGCGCCCTTTTGCCAGAGGCGGAACACGTTGTCCACACAGCGATTGACCTTTGTGCCGTCAGCGTCGGGCAGCAGCGGGTTCACCACGCGCTGGTCAAGGCCGAGCTTGCGCCCGTCGTTTGTGATGGCGAGCATATTGTCCTCGCTGGGGTCCACCATCCTTGCGTGGACTTTCGTTGCGCGCTCGGATAGCTCCTGAACGAGCTTCTTTTGTATCTCCGTCGGCTGCGAGACCTCGTTGTGGTATATGACCTCCGGCGTGGGCAGGTTTAGCTGGTCGGCGGTCTTGATGTCCGCGGCCTCGCGGAACAGGTTCATCAGCTCCGGCAGGTTAAAGAACTTGGAAAACCGCGTCCGCGCCCGGTAGCCGGTGCCTTCAGGCGCAAGCTCAAGTGCGGTGACGGTCTCGCCGAAGTTCGCCGCCCACGAGTCGAAGTGGCCAAGGCCGAGGCGCTCCAGCGTGTCGTGCTGGAGATACCGCTGCATCGTGTAGAGCTCCGTCATGCTGTTCGAGACCGGCGTACCAGTCGCAAACACGACGCCGCGGCTGCCGGTCAGCTCGTCCATGTAGCGGCATTTCATGTACATATCCGAGGACTTCTGCGCCTCGGCGCTCGAAAGGCCCGCGACGTTCTGCATCTTCGTGTGGTAGTAGAGGTTCTTATACGAATGCGCCTCGTCCACGAACAGGCGGTCAACACCGAGCTCCTCGAAGGTGACGACGTCGTCCTTGGGACTGTCCAGCAGCTTCTTGAGCTTCGCCTCAAGGGATTTCTTCGTCTTTTCCATGGACTTTATGCTGAAGCGTTCGCCGCTGCTGCGCTTTAACTGGTTTATGCCCTCGGTTATGTCCTCTATCTCGCTCCGCAGTAAATGCTCCTGGCGCTCCTGCGAAACGGGTATTCGCTCGAACTGGCTGTGCCCAATGATGACCGCGTCGTAGTCGCCGGTGGCGATGCGGGCGCAGAACTTCTTTCGGTTTGCTGGTTCAAAGTCCTTCTTCGTGGCCACGAGCACGTTCGCGGACGGGTACAGCCGCAGGAACTCCGATGCCCACTGCTCCGTGAGGTGGTTCGGCACGGCGAACATGGGCTTGCGGCACAGGCCGAGTCGCTTGGCCTCCATAGCTGCTGCGGCCATTGTGAAGGTTTTCCCGGCCCCGACCTCGTGAGCCAGAAGCGTGTTCCCGCCGTAGAGGATGCGGGCGATGGCGCTGCGCTGGTGCTCGCGCAGCTCTATCTCCGGGTTCATACCGGGGAATGTGAGATGGCTTCCGTCGTACTCGCGCGGGCGCGTCGAGTTGAACAGCTCGTTGTACTTGGCGACAAGCGTCTCGCGGCGCTTCGGGTCTTTCCACAGCCAGTCACGGAAGGCATCCTTAATGACCTGCTGCTTCTGCTGGGCGAGGGTGGTCTCCTTGACGTTGAGGACCCGGCGCTCGGTGCCGTCCGAGTCCACTATCTTGTCGTAGATGCGCACGTCGCGGAGGTTCAGGGTGTTTTCGAGTATCTTGTAGGCGCTTATTCGCGAGGTGCCGTAGGTGCTGAAAGCGTTGACGTCGGTTGCACTGACAGCGCTCTTGCCCTCGATGCGCCACTCGGAGGTGTAGGGCGAGTAGTTCACGCTCATGCTCCGCGAGGCCCAGTATGTGGGCTGGAAGGTCTCGACCATGAACTGCTCAATGCAGCGCGGCTCTATCCAGGTCGCGCCGAGGCGCACGTCTATCTCGCTCGCGGTCAGCTCACGCGGCTGCGCAGCCTTGAGTGCCTCAACATTTATGCTGTATGAAGCATCATTCTTCGCCGCCGCCTCTGCCTCGCGGAGCTTTACCCGCACATTGCCGGAGAGATATTCATCGGCGGTTACGTAGCGTTCGGTGCCGGGAACGCGGAAGATTACGCCGGAAAGCTCCGCGGCAATGCTGTTGACGTCTTTGTTTTCAGCGGGTATACTGCTGTTAGAGTCAGTCGCGGTATAACTGGCAGCTCCCGGTGACGGGTTTGTGCTTCGCCGCGGCTGGCTCTTTTCATTTGCCGATGATGTGTCCCTGCCGCAGAGCCGCGACATATATGCAATATCTACTCGGCCCAGCTCATTGAGAGAGACGGCCAGCGCCTCCGCCGCCGTCTCGGTGTGCTCCACCGGGCGGCGCGGCTGGATGGTGCGGCGAGTGAACATATCTGCCTTGCGTTCAAGTTTGCCGTCCTCGTCGAGAATTTCGAGCGAGCAGAGGAGGTAATACGAGCTGTCGTCCGAAAACGCGCGCTTGTTCTCACGGTTTGAGATTAGGCCGTGTTTGGCAGTGTATGCGTCGTAGAGTTGGTTTAAGCGCTGCTGCTCGGCCGCTATCTCGGCGTCGCTCGCGTCCTCGGTTTGCAGCTGTATGAGCCGCCGGGTGCAGTCCCGCAGCTCCATCAGGCCCTTGATTCGCTCCGTCATGGCGGCGCTCACAGACTGGCGAACCATGATGCCGCCCTCGCGGTAGTACACCTCGCCGTCCACGAGGGTGAAGGAGTAATTTCTAACATCCGGGTCGGCGGGCAGGATGTCCGTGTTCTCCGCTTCCTCAACGTCGCGCTCGGTGTACTCACCGTGGATGTTCTGCACGGCCTCGTGAAGCAGCTCGGACAAGTCTGCGCCCTCGATGGGGGCGACGGTGTAGTCCTGCCGCCCGTACTGCGTGCTCTCGGCGCTGGGCGTGCCGAGCACCATCTCCGGGTGGTCGAGGAAGTAGCGGTTGACCGTGAAGCCCTCAGGCGTCGTGCCGACGTGTACCCACTCAGGCAGCTCTGTCGCCGGAGCCTCGCGTCTTTGGAGAAAAATGATGTCCGAGACGACGTCCGTCCCGGCATTGGCACGAAAGGCGTTGTTGGGGAGCCTAATCGCGCCGAGCATCTCGCCGCGCTCGGCAAGGTAGCGGCGCACGCTCTCGTCCTTGGCATCGAGCGTGTAGCGCGAGGTGACGAAGGCCACGATGCCGCCCGGACGCACCTGGTCGAGCATCTTGGCGGCAAAGTAGTTGTGGATTGAGAAGCCGAGCCGGTCGTACTCCGGGTCGTGTACCTGGTACTGGCCGAAAGGCACGTTGCCGACGGCAAGGTCGAAGAATCCAGGGCGGTTGGTCGTCTCAAAGCCCGCGACGGTAATGTTGGCCTCGGGGTAGAGCTGCTTTGCTATTCGCCCGGTGATACTGTCCAGCTCCACACCGTAGAGCCGGCTGTTTGCCATGCTCTCAGGAAGCAGGCCGAAGAAGTTGCCGACGCCCATCGACGGCTCAAGGATTCGCCCGCCCTCGAAGCCCATGCTGCCCACGGCCTCATATATGGCGCGGATGACCGCGGGCGAGGTATAGTGCGCGTTGAGCGTCGAACCTCGCGCGGCCTCGTATTCTTCCGGCGTGAGCAGGGCTTTCAGCTCTGCGTATTCCTTCGACCACTCGCTCTTGCTCTCGTCGAACACCTCGGGTATGCCGCCCCAGCCGACGTAGCGGGAGAGCACATCCTGCTGCTCGGGCGAGGCCTGAAAGCCGTTTCTCTCAAGGTATTTGAGCAGCTGTATGGCCTCGATGTTCGCCCGGCATTTCGTCTTGGCCCCGCCCTCGCCGAGATGCTCGTCCGTGATGCGGAAGTTCCGCGCCCGCCTCCGCGTCTCCTTTTGGAACTCCTCCAGCGCCGCCTCCTCCGCCGCCGCGACGCTCGGAAAGCCCTGCCACTCGCCGTCAACAGGGATGTATACCACGGGCGTCGGTTCATGTGATGTCTCGCTCTGTTCCACGTCAACATTACCACGCTCGGACACTTCCTTGTACGCCGCCGCAAGCACATCGTTGCGCAGGCCGTTGCGGAACTCGGCGTTGTCGTTGTATAGCTTCAGAAAGTGAATATCCGTGCTCTCGGCGGCTATGCGCCGGATGGCGGCAAAGCCCTCGTCGCGGGCGTTTTGCGAGTCTGAATTACGCACCGCGTTCACATAGGCGCTGTCGTTTGCAAGCGCCTCCACAAGCTGCTTCTCATACTTCTCGCGTTCGGCGTCCGAGACGACGAACGGAAGCGTGTGCGCTGCACCCGCCTCGTCCACATAGCTCACGGCTCTGCGCCAGCGCAGCTTTTCAAGGGCAGTGTCGAGCTGCTCACCGGGAATGACGACGTAATACAGCCCGCCCGCGTGCTTTACCCGCAGGTCAAGCGTACGCGAGATTTCCTCAGCGTCCGGCCTGTAGGCATAATAGCTTCCGCTATGCTCGACGAGCACAATGGCATCGGAGTTGCTGGCCTTGACGTCCCTGTACTTGGCGTAAGCTGCGGTGTGCAGGTCGTACTCTGCCAGCTCCGTCTCCGTCATGTAGCGGTCAGAGGCTATGAGCTCGTCTATGCGCCTTGCAACGGCGCTCCACGTCAGGTTTACGTCCTCGCAGCCGCGCTTTTCGAGGCGGATGCCTTTGGCGTCATACGACTCGTTGCTTCCCGATGCACCTGAGAGCGCGTGACCTCGCCCGCCGGTGCCGTAAAGCTCTTTGAGCGCAGCGGCCTTCTCGCTCCTTGAGTGTTCCTCGGTGAAATACCTGAAAATGCGCCACTTGCTGCCTGCGCGTCCGCCGCCTCGGCAAAGTACCTTGTCTATCTCGTCCTGCGTGATTAAACCATAGGCATTGGGCAGGCGCTCCATGTCCGACGCAAACTTGCGCCGTTCGAGCAGCTGGGCGGCGAGGGAGACGAAGATGCCGTCAACGTCGTGGTAGTGGGCGTACAACACATCGGGATCAGCCTTGTAAGCCTCGCGGAAGTCGAGATAATCGCCCAAGACCGCCTCACGGCCCTCCGGGTCTGCGAGCTTGGCAGCTATCTGCTGCACGGCCTCCGGGTAGCCGCCGCCCACATCCGCAAGGCTCGGGAACAGGCCCTCGTTGCCTTCGCTGAGGTCTCGGCACAGGTGCCAGAGCTTCTGTGCGATCAGCTCGTGCTCGTAGTCCTCAGCCCCGGCGACTTCGTCCTTTGTGGCGTAGCGCCCGGCATCCAGCAGCTCGCCTATGCGCACAGCGGCCTCCGCCCACGGTATGAGCTGTGCCCCGCGCTCGTAACGCGCCTGCTCGCCCTGGGCAATGCGGATGCCGTCATCGGTGTACCACACGGCGTATTTATCTCCATTAACGGTAAAGCCGTTGCCGCCTCGGTAGACCGTCGGTAGGAAAGCGGCTATTTCATCTATCGAGCGACGCTTTTCTAACTCCGCGACGACGCGCATACGCAGCCCGTCCGTGTTGCCGCCGAGCCGGAGCACGTCGTCCATGACCTCCTGCGGAAAAGAGAAAGCGGAGGGCGCTTGCGCGTCCTCCGCTTCGTCGAAAAGGTTCAGCTGTAGATTAATTCGCTCAGAACTACTTCTTCGGCCTGAGCCTTGCAGCTGTTCATGAGCCCCGTCCACTTCATCGGGTCGGCTGCTTTCAGTTCCTCCGTCGCGCCCGCTTCCGCCGCCAGCTTCGGCAGCATCAGGTCTATCCGCCGCTGCGCCGCTTCCTCCGTCTCGTGCAGGTGCGGCCACAGCGTTCCGTTCAACAGGAGCTGGTTCCACAGTATTGGCCGGTGCTCCCGCAGATACTTCTGGCGCATCCTCCCGTAGCGGCCTACTGGCTCTGTCTCGGGCAGGGTGAGGTTCGGCAGTTGGACGCCGTTCACGGTCGTATAGGTTATCTCTGTCATGGTTTTGGCTCCTTTCGTAGCTTCGTATCGTGCGCTCGATCTGGCGCAGCACCATCTGTGCATTCTCGCTGACCGCCGTGCCGAGTGCTGTCACGGCCTCGGACGTATTCCACTCACTGATGAACGCGAAGTCCGCCTCATCGAAGTACGCCGCCGGGTCATAGCCGCAGCGGCTAAGCAGGGCGTAGGCTGTGCTGGCATAGGCGGCTTTTGTGAAGCTGTCTCTCAGCTCGCCTTCATCATACCCGGCCATCAATGAACCATCAATGATACCGGCTATGTCGTGCCGGTGTGCGTCGAAATACATCTCGGCGAGGTCGCGCGCCACGTCTTGCAGCTGGCTGGAGAGCCAATCTCCCTCGGCGTTGAACGCCTGCCGCAAGCCGAGCTGGACTTCGGCGAGGTTCCCGTCGTTTATCTCCCAGGGCGAAAACGGGCGCGAGCTGCGCCGGGTGCCGGTGTCGGCGATGTCGAAGACGTAGCGGAGCCTCGGCGCGTCGCCGGAGTTGTCCACAAGCGCGATGCCCTTCGCGCCGCGCCGGACATAGCGGCGCATGGTATCGTTCCACACCTCGTAGCTCGCGCAGGCCGTAGCCCCCGGCCGCTGGGCGTGGATCATGAGCTGGTCGGCGAACGGGTACTTGTACAGCCGCGAGATTGTGCCGAGCAGCGATGCCCACTCGGCGCGCGAGTCCACAGCCCGCCGCAGCGACTCATCCGCGAGCGCGGCAATGCTGGTGAGTTTGTCTGGCGTAGTCAGGCCTCCTTTCTTTGCATAATAAAAAGCGGCCCGAAGGCCGCTTCATACAATATCCATATTACTTGAGCAGTCGGGGATAATCCGTCCTGCCGTTTACAACACGGTAAATGGTCACGACACCGTCAATTAGGCGGTAGACAGCGACATAGGTGCGCGTCAGAACCAGCTTGCGGAAACCTGCCTGAGCGAGAATAGGGTCAGGATGCGTCTGTCCCATCAGCGGGAAATCCGCGAGAAGTCCAAGCGTATGCCGCATATCTGCATATATCTTCCGCGCCGAGGCAGGGCCGACCTCATTGATGTGGAACTTGACTATTTCCTCCATGTCGTCCAGCGCTGGGCGGAGATAGGTAATCTCAGCTTTCGGCGGCATTGAAGATCGCCTCCATACGCTCATCCAGCTCGGACTGAGAGTACACCGGTTCTCCGCTAAGGCGACTCAGCTCAGCTGCATAGATGGCGTCGCGGTGACGAAACATCTTTTCACGCTCTTCGAACGCCTCAACGCTCATAAAAACGCCGTCGCCCTCGCCCTTGTTTGTTATAAACACCGGTTCACCGGTTTTCCTGGCCAGGTCAGATATGGCGCTGTAATCATTGCGCAGCGCCGACGAAGGTCGAATCTGCATAGCTCCATCTCCTTATCTTAATTATGATATTATTATATCACGATTTGCGTAAGATGCAACGGCTTTCTTCCTTCCTCCCAAAATCCAGCCAGTAGATCACTCTCTCGCCGTCGTCCTTGAGGATGAGGTCGGCGGGGTAGTAGGTGTCGCGCTTGGCGGAGTAGACCTCGTTTATATGTATCCGTCCGTCGCGTAGGAGCTGGGCGGCCTGAGACTTGCTCAGGCGGATGCGCTTGGCGGCGAGGAACTTGTTGTCTGTCCAGAGGGCAAAGCGGCAGATGCTGCTCTCGCAGAAATAGCCCTTCTTGCCCGTCACGACGTTGCAGCCGCAGCGCGGGCATTTGCCTATTACCTCGCCCTGCGTGGGAAACTGCGGCGTGGCCAGCTTAGGTGTGTAACTGCCGCACAGCTCGCGCACCATGCCCTCAATGCCCGACATGAACGCTTCCGGCGCAAGCTCGCCGCGCTCGACCTGGCTGAGCTTCTGCTCCCACTCGGACGTGAGTTCCGCCGAGGCGAGCTGCTCAGGAAGCACAGCCGTGAGCGCCGCGCCCGTCTGCGTAGGTATGAGAGACACGTTCTTCTTTGCCTCCTTTCGCTCTATGAAGCCCGCAGCCACCAGCTTCTCTATGATGCCGGCCCGTGTCGCGGGCGTACCCAGGCCCTTGCGCTCGGCTTCCTCCGGCGTCTCCCCGGCGTTCTCCATGGCCTTCAGGAGTGTACCCTCAGTGAAATGCGCCGGGGGCGAGGTCTGGCCCTCCTTGACCTCGGCGCTCAGGACGGGCGGTTCGTCGCCCTCGTGCAATTCCGGCAGTGAGCTGTCCCGGCGCTCGGCGCTGTCGTAGACGCGCCAGCCGGGGTCGAGGACGGTCTTACCCTTGACGCTGTATGTGAATCCGCCGCAGGTAAGCTCGACGCTCGTCTCCAGCCAGCGGTGGGGCGCGCAGACGGCCCGGAGCACCTGCGCCGCCATGAGCCGCAGCAGCTCGCGCTCGCCCGCAGGCAGGGCGTCAAGCTCGCAGTCCGCGGTACTCATGGTGGGAACGAGCGCGTGGTGGTCGGAGACCTTGGCGCTGTCGCAGACCTGTTCAGCGTAGACGGCAAACGGCGGCTCAAGGCCGCAGATGCCAGCCGCGCAGAGGACGAGGGACTTCACGCCGTCTGCCATGCCGTCCGTGAGATAACGGCTGTCCGTGCGCGGGTAGGTGCAGAGGCGTTTCTCGTAGAGGGATTGAAGATAGTCCAGTGTCTGCTGGGCGGTGTAGCCGAGGACGCGGTTGGCCTCGCGCTGGAGCACGGTCAGGTCGTAGAGCACGGGGGCGTTCTCGTACTTCTCCTTGGTGCTGACGGATGTAACGATGCACTTGCCGCCGGCAGAGACCACAGCTTCCTCAGCCTCGGCCCTGTTGCTGAACCACTTGCTCTCAGCGGAAAATTCTCCGAGGTGCAGCTGGGCGGTATAAAAGGCTTCGGGTACGAAGCCCGCGATGTTTGCCTCGCGCTGCGTGAGCAGGGCGAGCGTGGGCGAGACGACGCGTCCAGTGTTCAGGGTGCGGTGGTAGGTGACGGAGAGCAGCCGCGTGGCGTTGATGCCGACTAGCCAGTCGGCGCGTTCCCGACAGCGCGCTGCGGCAAAGAGCCGGTCATAGTCCGAGCCGGGGCGAAGGTCTGCGAGGGCGCGGCGTATCTCGGCTTCCTTCATGGAGTTGAGCCAGAGGCGCAGCGTGGGCTTTGTGCAGCCCGTGAGTTCGTAGAGGTTGCGGAAGATAAGCTCGCCCTCGCGTCCGGCGTCGCAGGCGTTTATGACCTGGGAGACGTCGTCTCTGAGCATCAGGCCGCGCAGGATTCCGAACTGTCTGCGCTTGTCCTGCGGCACTCTGTAGCGCCAGTCCTGGGGCAGTATGGGCAGGTCGGCTACGCGCCAGCGGCTGAGCTGCGGGTCGTAGGCCTCGGCGCTTACGAGCTGCGCCAGATGCCCAAGGCACCAGCCGACGAGATACCCGCCGCCCTCAAAGTACCCGTCCTTACGCGCCAGCGCCCCGACCACCGCGGCAATAGCCTGCGCGACGGAGGGCTTTTCGGTTATTATGAGTTTGTTCAAT
>OHCS01001098.1_pt1 | contig 12613 bp, 13 predicted proteins | sample 1566741 | NCBI WGS metagenome assembly OHCS01 (sample SAMEA3879604, study PRJEB24766) | human gut metagenome | biome: human-associated habitat; feature: feces | place: USA | collected 1985/1987 | reverse complement strand
GTTATAGAGGTTGATGCCGAAACGCCCGCTCCAGGTGAGGATGACGCCGAGGGCGATGACCGTACCGGGAAGCGAGAAGGGCAGCATACCGAGGAATTCGAGGAACCATTTGCCGCGCACCTTCAGCTTGACGAGAACGTAAGAGATGATGCCGCCAGCGATCATCGTTACAAAGGCCGCCGAAAGCGAGAGGTAGGCGGAGTTCCAGATCGCGTCCTTCGTAAGCTTCCACTCAAATAGGACGTAGCGGTAGTTTTCCCACGACATATTCTCCAGCGCCAGCGGCAGGCCGTAGGTGTTGAGGAAACCGACGAGGAAGATCGTCACCGTCGGCATCACAACTGTAATGAGCAGGTAGACGCAGCAGAAGATGAAGAGCGGCGTACGGAGGCCGCGGAGTTTCAGCACTGTGGGGCGCACGCTTTTGCCCGCGATTATCTGGAAGCGCCCCGACTTGATGACCTTGTTCTGCGCGTAGAGTATCACAGCGGCTGAGAGAACGAGAACGACCGAGAGCACCGTCGCGGCGCGAATGGCGGTAAAGCTGCCCGCGCTCTGGTGGATGAGCTCGTAGATCATCGTCGGGATCGTGTAGATACCGACCTCGGTGCCGAGTATGGCGGGCGTTCCGAAGTGCGAGAGCGAGTAGAGGCAGACCAGCAGCGCTCCCGCGACGACGGCGGGCATGATCAGCGGTATCGTGATCTTGCGCGTAATCGTAAAGAGCCCAGCGCCGGAAATGCGCGCCGATTCCTCAAGGGTCGGGTCCATACGCTCAAGCGCGCCGCTCACCTGGATGAAAACGAAGGGGAAGAGGTACATCGTCTCAATAATGACGATCCCCCAGAATCCATAAATGTTAAAGAGCGCGTGGCGCGTCCCCGTTATCGCCATCCACAGCTGGTTTATATATCCCGCGCGCGGCGAAAGGAGCATCTTCCAGGCCAGCGCTCCGATGAAGGCCGGCAGCATAAAGGGAACGGTAAAGAGGACCTTCATCGTCTCTTTGAAGGGAAGATCCGTTCTCGTCACGAGCCAGGCAAAGAGCGTGCCCACGAATGTACAGGTGACGGTGACGCAGGCGGCGATCATGATCGACATTTTGAGAGCCTGGAAGGTCTCCTCCTGCATGATGGTGTCCATGACGGCCTTCATGTTGAGATGTCCGTCAACGATGAATGACGTCCAGAAGATGAGGACGACCGGAAGGGCCACGATCACGACAAGTATCAGGACGGAGAGGAGAAATATAAATTCCGCCATTCCGAACTTTTTTGTTCCGGCGTTAGGCATCCTCTATCACTCCTTCCATAGTTCTTGAATCAAAGAGCAGCTGGTTGGCTAGCCTGATGCCGACGCGGTCGCCCTCGTTGAAGATTAGATTGCCGTCGACCGCCTTATGGGTATCGATCTGGGAGCGGAGTTCCATGCCCGCGAATTCAAGGCGCTGGTCGACGATGGGACCGAGCAGGTTGACGCGTTTCACGACTGCGGTAGGCACTCCCGGCTGCGGTTCACGTAAGAGGTCGATATCCGAGGGGCGGCAGCCTAGAACGGGATTCTCCGGAACCTCGCCCTTCACCTCTTCGGAGAGAAGTTCGTCCGTCCCTTTCGCGTATAGTTTGCCGCCGCGCACTTCGACGGGAATCATGTTCGATATGCCCATGAAACGGAAGACAAAGGCGTTGACGGGGTTTTCAAAGACGTCCACCGGCGTGCCGATCTGGCAGATGTTGCCGTGCTGGTCGAGCACCGCGAGGCGGTCAGAGATGGCGAGCGCGATCTCCTGGTCGTGGGTGACGTAGAGCACGGTGACGCCCGTCCTCTTCTGCAGGGCCCTGATCTCGAAGCGCATCTCCTCGCGCAGGTTCGCGTCAAGGTTCGTGAGCGGTTCGTCAAGAAGCATGATCTTCGGCTCGGCGACAAGCGCCCTTGCGAGAGCGACGCGCTGCTGCTGTCCGCCGGAGAGCTGCGAGGGCAGCCTGTCCTCCAGCCCCGTGAGGTTGACGTTCTTGATGGCCTCCTGCGTCCTCCTCTCTGCCTCTCCCTTCTCCACCTTCTGCATCTTGAGCGGATAAATGACATTTTCTTTGACCGTCATGTGGGGCCAAACGGCGTAATCCTGGAAGACGACGCCAAGCGAGCGCTCGTCGGGCGGAACCATTATCTTATCCGCCGGCGAGGACTGCATGACGCCGCCGATCTTTATCGTTCCCGCGTCGGGCGACTCAAAACCGGCGATCATGCGGAGCATGACTGTCTTACCACAGCCGGAGGGGCCGAGCAGCGTAAAGCACTCGCCGTCGTTTATCGTCAGATTCAAATCTTTGTAGACGACCTTCTGCCCGTAGGCTTTGCGTACATGTTCGATTTTTACCTCTGCCAATCAAGACAACTCCTTTCGTCATAAGATAGGGGAAGGTCTGTCGCCAGCCCTTCCCCGGGAATCAAAGTAAATACTTGCGAAGCTGCGGCCTAAGACCGCGGCCTCCGGGCGCTCTTTACTTGCCGGGGCGCATTGTTTCTTTGAACTTCTTTATCGTGCCTTCCTTCTCGGAGCTCATGTTCTGGAAGTCAAGCTTGATCGCGTTGACGACCGCTTCATGCGGCTTCGGAAGGGGGCTGTCCTTGGGCATTACGACGTCGTTCCTGACGGGCAGCGTGTAGTTGTTGGCAATGATCTGCTGGCCTTCCTTCGAGAGGAGGAAGTCGATGAATTTCTGCGCCGCGGAGAGGTTTTTCGTACCCTTGATGATCGCTACGGGGCTCGGAAGCACGATCGTCTCTTTCGGATAGGCCATCGCGAGCGTCGCGCCCTTCTTTATCTTCGCCATCGTAATATAGTCAACGCCAATGCAGGCCACGAGGTCGCCCATCGCCGTGTCGTCGATGACCTGACCCGAGCCCTTGCCGAGGATGCCGCCGTTCTTCTGGACATCTTCAAAATACTTCCAGCCATAGAGCTTCACGAGCGCCGCTACGCTTCCGTAGGCGGTGCCGGAAAGGGCTGGGTCGGCTACGCCGAAGGCATCCTGATAATCCTTGCCGAGGACGTCTTTCCAGTTTTTGGGAGCCGTTTTGATGAAGCGTGTGTTATAGACTATGCCGAGTGTTCCGTTGCGGACGGGGGTGAAATATCCTTCTGGTTCTTTGACGGGGCTTTCGACATACTTGAGGTTGGGCGACTTATAGGGCTGAAGCACACCCTCCTTCTTGAGCTGGTAGAAGTCGGGGACTTCGCTGTGCCAGAGGACGTCGACGACGAGCTTGCCTGATTCGCGCTCGGCGGCGATCTTGGCCATCAGCTTGCCGGCGCCCGCGACATAGGCGTCGAACTCTATATCGGGGTTCTTTTTAAGGAATTCATCCTTCAAAGCTCCGATGAGGGAGTCCTTCATCGACGTGTAGACGGTGAGCTTTTCTCCAGCCATTGCCGCGCTTGAAACAAAAATCATAGAGACCAGAAGTGCTGCCGCAAAAAATTTTTTCACGATGTTACCTCCTTGAATTTGTCCGGAGGATCCCTCCTCCGTATTTCTTAAATTCCGCCCGCCGCATCCGTTGACGGGACGAGGCGGACAGAAATTAATTCTTTATTGATATGAAGATATAACATAAACACATAATGTAACGTACCAAAGCTAAAGACGAATCGTTACATAATTAACTTGCTTTTTTCAGATGTAAATTATATACCTAGAAAGGGAAAAATAAAATAGAAAGATTTTAATATTTTACAATTGCCGAATAGTTAAATGTAAAATTATTATTCAAATGATATCCAATTCATGAATAAACTTACGTAATATAAAGCGGAAGGAGCTTTCTTAAGATTTCCTTAACACTCTCTTCCGCCATGTTTTCACCGTTACCGTTTATTTTTAAGTTTGTCCAGGCTCAGCTGGCAGGCTTCGACGACATGCTTCGCCAGCACCGCCGTGGTGACGCGGCCGATCCCTCCCGGCACCGGGGTGATCGCCTTCACACGGCCCTCCGCGGCGCCGTAGTCCACATCGCCGCAGAGGTTTCCCTCTTCGTCAAGGTTGATCCCGATGTCCACAATCACCTGTTTCGGCGAGAGGTAATCCGCGCCGAGCAGCTTCGCCTTTCCGATGGCGACGACGAGGATGTCTGCCTCGCGGCAGATCTTCGCAAGCTCTGTCGTCCGCGTGTGACAGGTAGTGACCGTCGCGTTGCGCCGCAGCAGCATCATCGCGACCGGCTTGCCGACGACGAAGCTGCGACCGACGACGACGGCGCGCCTGCCCTCGATCTGGATGTTATAGTGGTCGAGCATGTCGATGCAGGCCTCCGCCGTACAGGGGGCAAAGCCGATCTTTTTATCGGAGTAGAGCCCGGCCATCGAATATTCCGTGATGCCGTCGATGTCCTTCTCGGGCGCGAGGGCGCGGCAGACGGCGCGGTCGTCTATGTGCGCGGGCAGCGGGCGCAGGATCAACACGCCGTGAACGGAGATATCGGCGTTTATCGAATGAACCAGCCCTATGATCTTCTCCTGTGTGACCGACTCTTCAAAATGAAATTTCTTTACGCCGACCCCCGCCGCCTCGCAGCACTTGACGGCGCTGCGCTCGTAGGTGATGTCGTCATTGTTCTCTCCCACCCTGATTATCGCGAGCGTCGGCTCCGCGCCCAGCGCGCGCAGCTCTTCGCTCCTGCTTTTCAAATGAAGGTTCAGAGAGTCCACAACAGGCTTTCCCTTTAGAATATCTGTCATTTACCTATTCCCATCTTTCATTAAAGTAAAACAATAATATGCGTCATATTTTAACATATAGCCTCTAATCTTCGCCAAATAGCGCCGTATCCACACTGACGCGAAAATTCTCGCCAGGCAGCACATCATGGATATTACAGCGTTTCAGCGTCTCCATCACCTTCGGATGGACTCCGCAGACAATCACAGAGGTCCCGGCAAGCTGCCGTTCCCTGATGATGCCGATCAGCGTCGACGCACCGACAAAGTCTATCAGCGGCACGCCGCGCAGCGATATTATCACCTTGTCGCAGTGCGGCAGCTCACGAAAACTCTTCACAAGCTTGTCGTCGTTGGAGAAAAAGACGACACCGGTGACATAGGCAATATAGGCGACTCCGTGCATCGCCTCCACATCTTCGTCGCGTCCGTGCAGTTTGCTGTTGAGAACTTTCGAGAAATATATGTTTATCTCCGCCGCCTTGAGGATGAAAACGATCATCGCGAACTCTATCCCGATCACGATCGCCACCGTGAGGTCAAAGACCACCGTACATACCATCGTGATAAGAAACTGCATGACCGCGCTCTTGAAACCGCTGGAGAATATCCTTCTTATCGCGTGCCATTCGTTCATGCGCCAGGCCGTCACCATCAGTACTCCAGAGAGCGCCGACAGCGGCAGCGCCGACATCACGGGGCTGAGAAAGAACATCGAAGCAAGTAGCCCCACCTCGTCTGGCAGCCTGACTTTATCGCAACGCTGGTACGCGCGATCGCCGCCGTCGCCGGTACTCCTCCCAGCAGAGGGATGATCATGTTGCCGATACCCTGCGATATGAGCTCCTGGTTGGCGTCAAATTTGCCGCCCGTTATCTGCTGGCCGCTCGCGCCGCACAGCAGGCTCTCGATCATCCCCAGCGCGGCAATCGTAATTGCCGGAGAGATCATCGCAGGAAGCCGGAAAAAATCTATGCCCGAAAATGACAGACGCGCGTCGGAGACAAGCGAACGCGGAATGGCCCCGACGGTGGGAACATCGAAACCACACACTGCGCTGATAATCGCAGCTATCGCAATGGCGGCAAGCGAGGAGGGGAGCTTTTCCGCAAGCTTTTTGGGCCAGAAGACCATCACCCCAATGACGATAAACGCTATGAGGAGCGCGGCGTAATTTATCTCGAAACCAAGCGTGTAGTAGGAGACAAGGCGCTCCAGCGCCGTCTCACCCCTCGACACTGTGCCGAACATGTTATCTATCTGCCCCAGCGCAATTATCACGGCGATTCCGGATGTAAATCCAGTGATTACAGGCGCAGGGATCAGAGAGATGAATTTTCCCAGCTTAAAGATGCCAAGCAGCAAAAGGATGAGGCCGGCCATAAAGCTGACGGCAAAAAGACCGTCTATGCCATAGCGCGCGACGACGATGGCAAGCACCGCCGACATCGCACCAGTAGGACCGGATATCTGGAAGGAGGCTCCGGAAAAGAGGCTCATCACCATCCCACCGATTATCGCGGTGATGAGCCCCGCCGCGGCATCCGCGCCGCTCCCCACGCCAAAGGCCAGCGCCAGCGGCAGCGCGACGGCGGCGACCGTCATTCCCGCACTGAAGTCTTTGGCTAATCTGTCGGCGTTGTAGCCACGAAACTCATTCCGAAGTATCTGAACGTAATTATCAAACATAAAATACCGTCCTCCTGCAAGTAGCATCTTATAAAAAACACATTTGTCTATGATACGGAAAAGTATTCATTTTATCAATATTTTAATAAATTAAAGAAAAATATAACTATGGCCAGCGGCGGTTCCGTCAGAAACGGTAAAACCCTCCGTTCACCATCACAGGCGGTAAGAGGTATAATTTATCAGGAAAATCAAGTGCAGGAGGTTTTTTTATGGCACATAACCACACTCATGGGTCGCCCTACTCCCGCCTCGCGGAGAGGCTCAACCGATTCCCGCAGGGCGCGCCGGAATCGAAGCTGCTTTTTGATATATTGAAAATTCTGATGACGGAGAGGGAGGCGGGGCTGATGGCCCAGCTTCCGATAAAGCCCTTCAGCGCCCATCAGGCGGCGGAGATATGGAAACTTTCGGACTGCGAGGCGCAGAAAGCGCTTGACGAACTGGCCCGCCGCGCCATCATCGTCGACATCGAACAGGACGGCAGGCAGGTCTACGCCGTGCCGCCGCCGATGGCCGGATTCTTTGAGTTCTCTCTGATGCGCGTGCGCGATGATATCGACCAGAAGACCCTCAGCGAACTTTTTTACCAATACATCACCGTCGAGGAGGACTTCATGCGCGACCTCGTCTGCGGCGGCGACATCCAGATGGGGCGTATCTTCCCGCAGGAGCCGCAGATACCCGACGAGTACGCGCTGCACGTGCTCGATTACGAACGCGCGACAAATGTCATCGACACCGCCTCGCACATCGGCATCAGCATGTGCTACTGCCGCCATAAGGCGCTGCACGCCGGCACGGTCTGCGACGCGCCGATGGACATTTGCATGACCTTCAACACCACGGCGGCGACGCTGATCAAGCACGGCCACGCGCGCCAGGTGGAGGCCGCGGAGTGCCGCGACCTGCTCGCGCAGGCCTACGACCACAACCTCGTGCAGTTCGGGGAGAATGTGCGCCGCCGTGTCAACTTCATCTGCAACTGCTGCTCCTGCTGCTGCGAGGCGCTGCTCGCGATCAAGCGTTTCGGCGTCGCGCAGACGATCTGCTCGAATTACATCTCCAGAATCGAAGAGTCCAAATGCGTCGGCTGCGGCAAATGTGAAAAAATATGCCCCGTCAACGCCATTGAGATGACGGAGGATAAAAACGCCGCCTGTTCGTCCTCCGAGGGGGCGGCGCGCGAAAACGGCGTGAAAAGGGCGCGCGTCATCCCCGAACGCTGTATCGGCTGCGGCGTCTGCATCAAGCACTGCCCGACGAAGGCGCTACAGCTCGAACCGCGTCCCAACCGCATGATAACGCCGCTCGACACGACCCACAAAGTCGTCGCGATGGCGACGGAACGCGGCAAGCTGCAGGAGCTGATCTTCGACAACAAGGTCCTTTTCAGCCACCGTCTGCTCGGCGGCGTCCTCGGCGCGATCCTCAAACTGCCCGGTCTCCAGCGCTCCTTCGCGCAGGCCCAGCTCAAGTCCAGATACCTTGAGACGCTGATCTCGCGGGCAGCTGGTGAAGAGCCCCCCTCCGACAGATAGCGCGTAATGAAATACCGTATCGGGCAGATATCAAAGCTCCTCGGACTCTCCGCCGAGGGTATCCGCATGTACGAACGGGACGGGATCTTAAAATCCCATCGCGAGGGTACGGGCGGATACCGTTATTACGAACGGCCGGATATCGTCTCCCTGATACTGGCGAAGGACTATCGCGGATATGGGTTTTCCGTTTCGGAGGCGGAAAGCCTGATCAACACCGACGACCTTGATTTTGTGAAGAAAAGCTTTGCGAGGCGCGGGGCTGAGCTTCGCAAAGAGATCCTTCATAAGAGGCAAATACTGACATGTCTGCATGAAAGGGAGGCCTTGCTGAAAAAGGAGACGCGGCCTGTGACGGCGCTGGCCTATGGCCTGGGTCACGGGGGGATCGAGGCAATGCTGATCACGGGCATGACTATGGTGAACAACCTGATCGTCGCCGCCGCCGTGTCCGGCGGAAGGGAACTGGCGCCGGAGTTGGAGAGCGCGGCGGCGGTACTGGCTGCCACGCCGGCCACGCTGTTTCTCTGGGCGGGGTTTGAGCGGGTAGTGGCCATTGCGCTCCATGTGGCCAACTCTGTGCTGGTGTTCGCGGCGGTGCGGCGGCAGCGCTATGGACTGTATCTGGCGGCTATTCTCACCCATACCGCCGTCAATTTCCTGGCGGTAGTGACAAACGCCTACTGCTCCGTGGCCATTACAGAACTGGCGGTGCTGGCCTTTACCGCGCTGGTGGCCCTGGCCGCCGCCCGGGTGTACCGGGGACTTACGGAGGAGGGTGAGCACCTGTGCTGAGGATTGAGCATCTGACCAAGCGCTATGGGGAAAAGGCCGCGGTGGACGATCTGAGCCTGCACATCGCCCCGGGGGAGATCTACGGCTTCATCGGCCACAACGGCGCGGGGAAGACCACCACCATCAAGGCCTGCTGCGGTATCCTGCCCTTTGACAGCGGTGAGATCTATGTGGACGGCGTGTCCATCAAAGCTGATCCGCTGACCTGTAAAGGGAAAATCGCTTATATTCCGGACAACCCGGATCTCTACAACTTTATGACCGGCATCCAGTATCTGAACTTCATCGGGGACATCTTCGCCGTCCCCGCCGCCCACCGGCGGGAGCGGGTCCGCCGGTACGCCGACGATTTCCAGTTGACGGAGGACCTGGGCCAGCCCATCGGGGCCTACTCCCACGGCATGAAGCAGAAGTTGGCGGTGATCTCCGCCCTGCTCCACCAGCCGAAGCTGGTGGTTATGGACGAACCCTTCGTGGGCCTGGATCCAAAGGCGGCCCACATCCTCAAGGGCATCATGGGGGACATCTGCCGGGAGGGCGGGGCCATCTTCTTCTCCACCCATGTGCTGGAGGTGGCGGAGAAGCTGTGCCATAAGGTGGCTATCATCAAGGGGGGCCGGCTGGTGAAGGCCGGACCCATGGAGGACGTAAAGGGGGACGAATCCCTGGAGTCGGTGTTTCTGGAACTGGAGGAGGAGAAATGCTGAGGGCGCTGCTGAAAAAACAGGCTCTGGAACTGGGGGCCTTTTTCTTCCAGAGCGGGCGAAGCGGCAAGCGCCGCTCCACCGGGCGGATAGTGCTGTACGCCCTGCTGATGGTCTACGTGGTAGTGGCCCTCTGCGGTTTGTTCTCCATGACCGCCTATACACTCTGCGGCCCCCTGGTGGGGGCGGGCATGGGCTGGCTCTACTTTGCCCTCATGGGTATCACCGCCACGGCTCTGGGGGTGGTGGGCAGCGTATTGATGGCCTACTCTGGCCTCTACCAGGCCAGGGACAACGAACTGCTGCTGGCCATGCCCATCCCCGCCTGGAAGATTCTCCTGGCCCGGATGACGGGCATCTACGCCGTCTCCCTCCTGATGGAGGCGGCGGTGTTGGTCCCGGCCATGGCGGTTTACCAGGTTGTGGCGGGCTTCAGCGCGGCGGCTCTGGTCTGCGGCGTGGCGCTGCTTCTGCTGCTGCCCCTGCTGGCGGTGACACTCTCCTGCCTGCTGGGCTGGCTCATTGCCCTGGTCTCCGCCCGGATGCGGCGGAAGAACCTGGCGGTGCTGGTGCTGTCCCTTCTGGGACTGGGGGCCTACTTCTGGGGCATCACCAGGATCAACAGCCTGCTGGCGCTGCTGCTGGTAAACGGAGAGGCCGTGGGGGGAGTTGTCCGGCGGGTGCTGTACCCCTTCTATCAGATGGGCTGGGCGGCCCTGGGAAGCTTTGGGGCGCTGACGATCTTTACCGCACTGGTAGCGGCGGCGTTTGCCCTCACCTGGGCCATTCTCAGCCGGGGCTTTGTCCGGCTGGCCACCGATAAGCGGGGGGCTGTCAGGGTGAAGTACCGGGAGGACAGGGTGCGGGTCCGCAACCTGGACAGGGCCCTGCTGGATCGGGAATTTGCCCGGTTCTGGGCCACCCCCATTTACGCCCTCAACTGCGGTCTGGGCTCCGTCTTTCTGCTGGCCGGGGCGGTGATGGCTCTGGTGAAGCGGGAGATGCTCCTGGAGATCCTGGCCCAGATCCCCGGCCTTGCCGGGGCGGGGCCCCTCATGGCCTGCGCCGCCGTGGGGCTCATGGCCGCCACCGGTACCGTCACGGCCCCCTCCATCTCCCTGGAGGGAAAAGCGGTGTGGCTGCTCCAGTCCCTGCCGGTATCCTGCTGGCAGGTGCTGCGGGCCAAGCTGCGGCTCCATATGCTTCTCACGGGGATACCCGCCCTGCTTTTCGCGGCGGTTCTCTGCTGGGTTCTGGCCGCTGGGGCGCTGGTATCGACCCTGACTCTGGCGTTCTCCGTTTTGATCGTTCTGCTGCTGGGAGCGGTGGGATTGGCGGCCAACCTGAAGCTTCCCAACCTGAACTGGACCAACGAGACCGTGGCGGTCAAACAGAGCGCCAGTGTTATGGTCACACTTTTTGGCGGCTGGGCGCTCCTCTTCGGCCTGGTGGGGCTGTACCTGCTGGCGGGAGAAATGATGGGGGATACCTTGTTTCTGGCCCTGGCCACCCTGGTCGTGGGGGCGGGGTCCTGGGGCGTCCTTGTCTGGCTCCGCCGCCGGGGCGGAGCCATCTGGGCGGCTCTGGCTTAAAAGCCCATTCAGGTGGATGAAAATGGGGGAGACGTCTTGACCTTCCCCCTGCTGGAAGGTGTATAGTAGAGGCAGAAAGGGAGGGAGATCGTGAAGATCAACGAGGTGGAGGCCCTGGTAGGGGTCACAAAAAAGAATATCCGGTTCTATGAGGAGCAGGGCCTCCTGTCCCCCCGGCGCAACAGTGAGAACGGCTACCGGGATTACAGCGAGGCTGAGGTGGAGACGCTGCGGCGGATCAAGCTGCTGCGGAAGCTGGGGGTACCCATTGGGGAGATCCGGCAGATGCAGTCCGGTACCCACACGGTGGGGGACGGAATGCGGCGGCATATGGTGACGCTGGAACGGGAGAAACGGAATCTGGACCAGGCGTCCCAGCTGTGCGCCATCCTCTGTGACCGTGAGGAGCGGCTGGACGATCTGGACGCCGCCGGCCTCCTGGATCAGATGGAGCGGATGGAGCAGGCGGGCACCACCTTCCAGGATAAGCAGCGCCAGGACATCCGTATCCGCTATGTGGCGCCGGTGGTGATGGCGGCGGTAATGGTGGCGCTGATGGCGGGGATTATGGGCCTGATGGTGTGGGCGTTCGCGGAGGATCCCGCCGGGGCGCCGCCCCTGGGGCTGATGGTGATCCTGGTGGCGCTGCCTGCGCTGGTCATTGGCGGTGTGCTGCTGGCTCTGGCCCAGCGCATCCGGGAAATTGATAAAGGAGAGATCGATGGTGCGAGACAATACTAGAGGAAGTAAGCGGGCGGCTCCCATTGCGTGCGCTCTGGTGGCGGTGGTACTGCTGGCTCTGGTGCTGGCTGTGCTGGTGGTTCCCCTGGTGGGGGCCAGCTATGGCGACAGGGTGGCGCTGGTATTTTTGGGCGTGTACGCCCTGGTTGTCCTGGCGGTGATTGGCGGTGTTCTGGCGGCGCTTTTCCAGCGTCTGCGGGAGATTCAGGGGGGCGAGGAAGAGGATGCGAAACAATACTGACAGCGCAGCCCAGGCCGCCCGCCGCCGGGAGGCCTGGCAGAGCGTGACCGGCACGACTCTGCTGCGCCTGGCCACGGGGGCGCTGCTGCTGAGCCTGCGCTGGTACTACCAGATGGCGGGGGTTGCCTCCGCCGTGATGCTGATCGCGGCGCTGCTGGATCTGGGGAGTATTCTCCCCGTCTGGATACTACTGAGGCAGAGACTGAAGGAAATTGAAGGAGGAGAAGAAGATGCTGCTGCTCAATATTGACTATATCCCGGGCCGGGAGTTTGAGGCGCTGGGGATTGTAAAGGGAACTGTGGTCCAGTCCAAGAACTTTGGAAAGGATTTTATGGCGGGGATGAAAACCCTGGTGGGCGGTGAGATTACCGGCTACACGGAGATGATCACCGAGGCCCGTCAGATCGCCACCAAACGGATGGTGGACGAGGCCGAGGCCATGGGGGCCGACGCCGTGGTGAATATGCGCTATGGTTCCTCATCCGTTATGCAGGGCGCTGCCGAGGTGATTGCCTACGGCACCGCGGTGAAGTACAAATAGGCCACGCAGGGGTGGCAAGCCAAGAGAAAAAGGCCTCCTGGTCCAACGGAC
>OHCS01001084.1_pt1 | contig 12713 bp, 12 predicted proteins | sample 1566741 | NCBI WGS metagenome assembly OHCS01 (sample SAMEA3879604, study PRJEB24766) | human gut metagenome | biome: human-associated habitat; feature: feces | place: USA | collected 1985/1987 | reverse complement strand
CAAGTCGTCGATGCCCAGCCCCCGCAGGTCGAGCCCCGGAAACTGCTGATGGCTGCCGTCGTAGCGTGGACGGACATAACAGTTGAATTTGCGGTTGTAGAGATCGGTCAGCCGCTCCTTGAAATCGTCGGGCTGCGCATGCAGCCATTCGACGAACACCTGCCGGATTTCGGTGATGAGCGTGTCGGCCTTCTGCCGGGCCTCGAAGTCGGGAATCCGGATGGTCTTGCCGTGTTCGTCCTTGCCGCCGTCCTTGTTGATGTTGGGCAGCGTGTTGAGCATGGCATGATGCAGCAGATCCATACCGTCGTAGACCTCGAAGTCTCCTTTGACGACGTATTTCTGGGAGATCAGTGGGCTGTACCCGTGGTTCTCGATGCCGAAGGCATCCATCTTCGCCGAATAGCTTACCGATACGGGCACCTGAAAGAAATGCTCGCAGAAGCCTTCGTAAATATCGGTCGGTATCCATCGCTCGCCGAGGTTGAAATCCAGCTCCTCGAACTCGATGCGTTTGGGTGCGGCCTCACGAAGCAGCGCGAGCGAGCGGCGGCTGGCATCGTCGTCGGGATTCTCTTTGAGGTAATCTTCGATCCATTCGGCTTTGGCGACGACATTCCCTGCCGCGAGCCGTTCGCGGATTTCATACCCCTTGACCATCGGATTGTAGAAAATGCGATCACCCAGCTCGTCGATCAGCTCTTGCCGGGAACGCGATGCGAGCGACTCCATATAGGGAAACTCCACCCGTCCGAACTTGTTGAGCGAGGCGGCCAGCGCTTCGGCCGCCGTATCGACGTGTTTGATCTCGTTAGGGTCGAACGATACGGGGCGTCGGAGGATGTCGGAGAGCTGTTTTCGGCCTTCGACGAAGCGTTCGAGTCCCAGCACCTCCCGCCCGCCGGGATCGTTCAGGATGACGGCGGCATTCTCCTTCTTGTTCAGATCGCCCAACAGAGCCGTGAAGTTCTCGTAACATCCGTTGAGTTTGCGCCGCAGGCCCTTGTATTCGATCTCGTTCTGCATTTCGAGCCGGTAGAGCAGCTGGTAGGTATCCCGCAGCGGGATATAGCGTTCGGCCCGGTATCGGGACAAGGTTCCCAGCTCTTCGGGATGGAACGTGCAGCCCTGTCGTGTCAGGCCGCCCAGACGCCCGACTTGCCCTTCGAACAGAACCAACGATCGCTCTTTGTAGTGCGGAAGCATCGTGCCGGTAAAGGGCCGCGGATCTTTATTCTCCGAAGCCGGCGCAGCGATTGCTGCCGGGGCATCCGCAGCCTCCGCTGCCTCCGCCGGTTGTGCGAACAGATTCCCCTGCGTGAAGAGATCGGACATGCCGGTCGTATCCGTATTGCGCCCCGCTCGCCGCCGCTGTCCCAGCGGACGGCGGGCGATCGGAACGGCGGCAGCGCTGCCGAAAAGCGATGCGGCCGGAGCCGATACTTCCGGAGTCGGTGCAACGGATGCCTGCTCTGGTGTCAGCATGGGCTGCGGAGCCGCGACCCGATTTTGCCTCCGTGCGGTCGGCAGCATGGTTTGCGCCTGCGGGATATGGAGCGGACGGAGATATTGCGTATATCGTTCGGTGTCGAGGCGGGTTGCGAAATCATGTGCGAGGATTCCGCGCAGCCGCTCGGCGATCCGTTCCGGGCCTCCGTCGTAGTGCAGGACGAGAGAGGATTGTCCATAGAGACCTTTTTCATGCGAAACCGTCGTATGGATCGCGTGCTTGAAATCCTGGTGGTAGTCGTTCAGGTAAATTCCGTTGCCGATCTCGGACGAATTGACGAAGCGTTGCTCGTCGGGGGTAAGCTCCCGCTTTTCGCTCTGTTTCTGTAGGACGACAAGATCACTGGCCACTTCCGTGCCGGCATACTCCGTAAAGAGATTGTTCGGCAGCCGCACGGCCGAAACCAGCCGCGCATGCTCCATCAGATAGCGGCGGACGGGTTCGTTGCCGGGAGCGTCCATGACGCCCGCCGAGGTGACGAACGCCAGAATGCCGCCCTCGCGGAGCGTATCCAGTCCCTTGATGAAGAAATAGTTGTGAACGGCCTTGAGCGCTTGTCCTCGAACCGGGTCGTCGCTCTTCCGAAAGGATGCGTCGAAAATCCGGGTATCACCGAAGGGAATATTGGACGTTACCACGTCGAAATAACTGTCATAGGCCGATTCGATGGTTTGGAAACCGTCGATGACAACCTGCTCTCGTTCCCGGGCCAGTGCAGAGAGCACTTGTCCGGTCAGCAGGTCTTTCTCGAAAGAGAGGATTTCGACTTCGCCGTCGGCGGCTTCCCGGAACGACGAAGGGAAAATCCCGGCCCCGGCGCTGGGGTCGAGCAGCCTGCGGGGAACGACTCCTGCATCCCGGAGCGCCTCGGCGAGTGCACGCACGATGGCCGGCGGTGTGTAGAATGCCGTCAGCGTAGAATTGCGCATGCTCTGCACGAGGTCTTTATACCGCTGTTCGCTGCCGGCATAATGGCGCAGCAGTTCGTGCAGTTCCCTCACCTGCGGGAAGAGTTCCCGGTCTGTCTTTCATTGCGTGAGGTCGTCGTCCGCAGCGGCCGGCTGCAAGACGCATTTCAACGCTCCGAAGCCGCTGTACGCAGCCAGGGCATCTCGCTGCTGCGGGGTAAGTACCGTCGATGGAGCGAAAGCGATACGCAGGGCGGCGATGTTCGCCTCCAGATGTTTCCTTTTATTGTATGCCATGCAGTTCGATGTGAGTTTGGATGAGTCCGGTAAGTTCCAATAGAAGATTTTTATAGGACGGGCTGCTCTCGAAGTCGTCGGTCAGGTCGTACATCTCGAATGCCTCTTCGCAGACGGGAAGCAGTTTCAGGCAGAAAGCAGTGCGCTGCCGGGCTGCGACCTCCGGGAACCATTCTGACACGACCTCGAAGATCGCATCGTATTTCGAAAAACGCAGGTCTTGGTACAGAACGGCGTTCGAGAGTTCCAGAGCCTCGTAGACGCTGTTGCCGTTGCGAACGGCACGTTCATAGGTCTGCGCCGCATGGTCGCTCCGCTCGGCGATGAAGTGTTTGTCGGGAAGCAGTTCGGGATGGCTTTCGCGCAAATAAGCGGTAAGAGTTGCCGCGAAGTACGGCAACTCTTTCTCTTCTACGTGTCGTTTCATAATGGCTAACCGATTTTCATGCCTTTGGGTTGTGCGCCGGGAAGCGACGGAAGACGCCGGCGGACGCGCTGGCGCGGACGCGGGTTCTCCTCGCCCAGACGCGAACGGTAATTGCGGGCGTTGTTGCCGAACAGGGGCCGGCCCGTGTCGCTGTAACGAAGGTCGGTGCTGATCGTCTTGCCGCCGACTTTCATGCCGGGGATGAAGACGACCTCGTGGTTGGCCAGCTTCGCCTGGATGTCTGTACTTACCTTGACTCCGAAAACCGTATCGTGGATGCGCAGATGCGGATTATTGTCGTTGCGGAACACCACGTCTCCGCGGTTGGCGTCCACGCGGGCATGGCCCGAGATGACCCGGCCGTCCTTGAGGTGGATGTCTTCGACGAGGATCTCCTTGCCGGAGCGCAGCGCCTCGATGTCGTCGCCGATCTCTTTGCCGTAAATTCGGGTGGGGAGCGTCAGCGCATCGACCGGAAGCGTCGTCAGGCGGTTCGTCGCCTCATGGACGCTGACATAACACTCGCACTCGCGGCCCGAGGTAAAATCTTTCATTTTCTTGGTGGAACCCAGATGCCCGTCGGTTTCAAGACGCTCGATCTCCTTGTCTGTGAAAAGCTCCTTATACGGCGATATTTTGTACTGCGGCTCGTCCAGGCGTGTGAAGATACGGAGTTGGACATTGCCCGCATCGTCGCGGATCGGCGAAATCGTGCCGAGGCCCAAATCGACCCAGCGGCCGTCCACCTTGTGTTTTAGCGGTACCAGTTTGTTGGGGATACGTCCCTTGAGGATGTCACCCATGCTTTGATTCTCCAGCAGGATTTCTTTGTTCAGGCCCAACGCCTGAATCTGATCCCACGGAAGTTCCCGTTCCTCGAACTTATAGCGGTCGGCGAACTTGGCGATACGCCCCTCGTTGTTGAGTTCGTAGTCGGAGACCTCTTTGGCCAGGGAGCCGTCCTGATCTTTGCCTTCACGGACTTGGATGATGGAGTCGAGGGCTCGGTCGAGTTTTTCGATTCCGATCCGAAAGAAACTTCAGCCCAGGTCGGACGGGCGTCCGTATTGGTTGCGAAGGTTCTCGAAAAAGGTTCCTAAAACCGTTCGGCTGTCGAACGAAAGGGCTCTACGCCGATCGCCCGGAGCCGTGCTCACGGTGTTGAACTCTCCCGTCTGCTCGTTCATCTCGCTGACCAGACGCAGATCGTTCGTCTTTTTGTCGAGGACGGCCAGCACGTCCTTCGATAGCTTTTCCTGTTCTCTTGCCATAATGCAGATAATTAAATGAGTAAATTGAATGGTGAAAATCCGGCGGAAAGATAAGACCTTTTTCCAGTTCATAACACCAAATGCGCCCCTTCTGGCGGGAAGAGGCGCGAGATGGCGGGAAATGGCAAGTATAATTTTGATATTACATTGAATTAATGTATTTTTATGCATAAATTTAATATTGCCATGAAATTTGAAGAAGCCATACAAAAAATTCAATATGGTAAATGTTTATTACTTACAGGTGCAGGATTTTCTCTTGGTGCAAAAAATTACAAGCAAGATAAATCTGCATTTCGTATTGCAAAATATATTGCACATGAACTATACAACGAATGTGATGTTCCTAAAGAAAATCGAGATGACGATTTACGTCGAGCGTCACAATGGTATATTCGACAGTATGGAGAAGATAAAATCATAGCCTTTCTCCAACGGGAATTTATAATCAAGGAAATTTCTCCGACTCAAAAAGAACTCGGAAATTTTCCTTGGCGACGATGTTATACGCTAAACTATGATGAAATTTTAGAACGAGCTTACCTCGAAAACAATAAACTATTGTCATCAGTCACTCTTTCCGACGAGAGTGAACAATACCGCACTTCATCAGTTTGTGTTCATTTAAATGGAGTAATTAGTCAATTATCAAGAGCAACAATTGATAATTCTTTCAAATTGACATATAAGAGTTATAATAAAGATTACATCAAAAATACAGGTTGGTGGGAGATATTTGAAGATGATTTATTGTTATGTGATGCAATATTTTTTGTAGGTTGTTCTCTTCAATCTGATACTGACCTTATTCATTTATTGGATCGAACAAAAAATATCAAAGAAAAGACATTTTTTATCGTTGGCCCCGATGAAAATGATATTGATTTGATGCAATTAGAAGATTTAGGTACACCTCTTAAATTGGGGACAGAAGGATTCGTGAGAGAATTGCAGAATGTACCTATTATAAATGTGGATATACCATATACATTTCATCATTTTGTTACTCCTCGAATAACTAATCAAAAGCCTGAACGTAAACGCATTAGCTTTATTGATTTGTTAGTCAAAGGAAATGTCGATGAAAATTTGCTTGCATATTCAATAAAAAATGCAGATTCATTTCCTTATTTTGTTTTCCGAGATAAATTAGAGGTAGTTCTACAAAAAATACAATCAGGATGTCCTTTTATAGTTGTCCTCTCTGATTTAGGAAATGGTAAAACGCTATTTTTGAAAGCATTATCTATATGTTTATTAGAGAAAGGTAAAAAAGTATTTTATCTTGAAAGAGACGCACTATCTGCAATTGATGAATTAGATTACATTTGTAATCAAACAGATGATCCAACTGTTATAATTATTGAAAATTATGCAGATACAGTCAATCTGCTGAAAAAAATTGGACGTTATAAGCATAATCACATTTCATTAGTATTGTCAGAAAGGACTCCTGCCCATGAAACAGCACATCTATTTTTGCGTGACATAATGCTTGATGATCCTTTTGAAATAGATCTTAATGAGTTGACTGACAAGGAAGTTGAGTCATTAATTCAAGTGGTCGAAAAGAATGGATTATGGCAAAAACGCTCCCACTTTACAGTCGATGAGAAGATACAATTTATTAAAACACGATGCAAACGTCATCTAAGTCAATTTATAATTCAGTTAGTTAAATCAGATGATTTAGGAAATCGCTATAATGAGATCGTAACAGCGATCAAACACAGAAGTGATTATTATCAAGCATTATTATACTTACTAATTGGAGCTGTTTTAGATTTCAGATTAAGATTGGTAGATATTGTAGATGATTTAGGATTAGATTCATTAAATAACATATCTTTTAGGAAAAATAAATTTTTAAGAGAATTTATTGATTTTGATACAGAAGAAATAGTTTTCAAATCTTCTGTACTCTCAAATTATATATTGAAAAATCTTTTGAATTATTCAGATATTGATACTCCTTTAATTCAAATTTATGAACGATTACATGAAAAACGTTCTCATAAACGAATTCGTAAATATCTGAAAGAAATTATGTTATATCAGAATCTAAATAGAATATTAAAAAAGGATTCTGATCAGAGAGGACTTAATAGAGCTATTTTTAATATTTATGAAAAAGTCGCATATTTAGAATATAATAGAGAGAATCCTTTATTTTGGTTACAGTTTGCTATTGCTCGTTTAGCTGATGGTGAGTATTCTGATGCAGCAAGATGTTTTGACAATGCATACTCATATGCAAAAAATACAAATTTTGATACCTTCCAAATAGATAATCATTTTGCCCGCTATCTTTTGGAAGATGCAAACGAAAAGAAAAATGTAATTGAGCCAATTGAAGTTTTTAAACGCGCTCATAGAATGCTCATGGCATCGCAAAAGGGAAATCAATACAAACATTATAGTTTCCGTGTAGCAAGACATTATTCTACTTTTTATTCTATATATCACAAAGATTTTTCATTCCATGAACGCTATGATTTTTTTATAGCTTGTCACGAAATGTTAGATGCCGTAGAGAAATATCTTGCATTGCCGGGAGCTTCAAAAAAAGACATGGTCGAAGAAACAAGAAAACAATTAGAAGAACTTCTTATAAATGAAAATTAATCGAGAAGGGAGACTGAATTTTTCAGTCTCCCTTTATTTTACAATAATTTCTCCGCCAATTTTTCATCCTTCTCTATGCGTTTCATCTCGGCTTCGATAATGTCGAGTGCATCCTGCTTGATGCGGCGGTAATTCTCCTTGATTTTCTCCTGCATGATGTCCCGTCCGTCGGCGTCGAGGAACGACGATATTGTGGGTATGGGTTTGTACTCCGCCATTTCTTGTTTCACGGCGTCGTTGTCCACGACGATCCGGGCATGGAAAATCTTCTGCTCGATCTCCTCTCCGAAGTTGTCGCTCACGGCTCCGACGAACACGCCCTGCGAGAGCGTCGAGATTTTCGACGCAGGGATAAGACTGTCGAGCTGGGTGTTTATCGACGTCGAGGTATCGCTGCGGTTGATGCTTACGGATTGTCGCTTCTGCACGATCTTTCCGAATCGTTCGGAGAGTGTCCGGGCCGTTTCTCCTACGACCTGTCCGCTGAAGATATTGCCTACGGTATTCTGAATCACGGCGGCTTCCTTGTCTCCGTAGTCGCGCTTTAGCTGGCTGAAATCCTGAAACCCCAGACATACGGCGACCTTGTTGGAACGCGCCGTTGCGATCAGGTTATCCAGCCCCCGAAAATAGATCGTCGGCAGCTCGTCGATCACCACGCAGCTTTTGAGCTGCTTCTTGCGGTTTATCAGCTTGACGATGCGCGAATTATACAATCCGAGCGCCGCACCGTATATGTTCTGCCTGTCGGGATTGTTTCCCACGCAAAGAATCTTCGGTTCCTCGGGGTTGTTGATGTCGAGTGTAAAGTCATCTCCCGACATGACCCAGTAGAGTTGCGGTGAGATCATGCGCGAGAGGGGAATCTTCGCCGAGGCGATCTGCCCCATCAGCTGCTCTGCGGCTCCACCTTTCCATGCATCCACGAAGGGCGAAAGATAGTTCTCCAACTCCTCGTGAGCCATCAATACGGTGAATAACTCCTCGTAGGGTTTGTTCAGCAGTTCGATGGCATGGGGAAAGGTACAGTATTTTCCGCCGTCGTAAATCTTCAGGAACCAGATGATCGCCGCGAGCAGCACGATCGGCGATTCGACGAAGAAATCTCCCTGCTTCTGTATCCACGAACGGTTGAGATTGAGCATGATGACATAGCTGGCCTCGTATGCGTCGGTAATGTCGGACATGAGATTCGGCGCGAGCGGATTGCATCGGTGCGAACGGCGCGGATCGTCGAAATTTATGACATAGAATCTCGGCGGCGTCGCTCCGTAAGCCTTGAGGTTCTTGCGCAAATGGTTGTAAGCGATAACCGACAGGTCGTCGAACTTGAAGTCGTAGACGTAGAGCGCATATCCCTTTTCGATGGCCTGCTTGATGTAGTTGTTGATGAGGGCATAGGATTTTCCCGAGCCGGGCGTTCCTAAAACGATACTCGCCCGGAAGGGATTCACGACGTTGATCCATCCGCTGTGCCTGCGTCTCCGGAAGACGAACTCGGTCGGGAAGTTGAACGAATCGTCGTTTTTCAGCAGACGTGTCTCCTGCATGAAACTCTCGTTTTCGGCATTGAACGGATCATCCGTCATACGGTTTTTCAGCAGACGGCTGCTCCATAGCCCGGCCGCCAGCATTCCGAGGAATCCCACCAGCAACGTCGCCGTATAAAGCGCCGCCCGCAGGGTCGTAGCGACATTCATCCCGAGCAGCCAGCCGTTTCCGTAGAATAGCAGTATGCCGATGCCGCCTGCCACGGCGATATGCTTCCACGATATTTTCTCGTCCTTCACACCACGGTTTCCCATGCACGACAATGCGAGAAATACCGTGCAGAAGAGTTTGGTGCAGAGCGTCGATGAGAACAAGGCAGCCGTCCGCTGGAAATTTTGCAGGATGCGGTCTGCGACGGAAATCGTTCATCCCGTCTGCGCAAACCACTCGTAACAGAACCAGTAAATGTGAATGGCGAGAAACAGAAAGCTGATCGCCCGCATGAAATCCGCGACTTTGGCCAAGCCGCGCAGATCGTCTTCTTCTTGCATGATCGTAACGTATCGAGGTTGTTAAATTCTTTTCCGGATTTTCCGCCGCCGCTTCTTCCTGCGGGGGAAGAGCCGGTATTCGGGAGCTGTTTCCCACTCCTTTTCGGGCGTATATTCCATGAGTTCGCCTATTACGTCGGGCATCGAAACGTAATGGGTATCAATGTACTCCTCGAACTCTTCGACCGAAGATAGTCCCGGCAGGGGCGGTTCGAGGGGCGGCAACGGCCGTAACTCTTCCGGCATGGGTGTGGACGACTCTTGCTCCCGACCGTTGAACCACGCCTCGAAAGCGTTGGCCGCATACTCCTTTCCGAGCCGGGAGCCGTTGAACACCTGATGTGTCGTGCGGTCGATGAAGGTGACTCCGTAAATCCGCCCGGCATCGTTCTCCCGGAAAACTGCGTCGATACCGTTCTCCCGAAGTTCGGCCGTGAATTCCTCGCGGTTGCGGCTTCCGCTCCGGGCACGGTCGATCTCGCGGCGTGTGCGGTCGAGCGTTTCGGGATGTTGCCGAAGCCGTTGTTTCGAGGCGTCGAATTTTTCTTCCAGCGCCTTCCATCCGAAAAAATCGCCCAGCCGGGACGCTTTGACCGCCGCTCCCGTGCGCTGCCCGTCGTCATCGAGCACGTGGTAAACGAGCCCCCGATACGGTCTGCCTTGCACGTCGCCTCGGATCTCTTCGGCTGCGACGCCATAGCGTTCGAGCAGCGTGTTGAACTCCGCGAGGGACTGGAATCCGTACTGCTGCTTGAGCGTCATCACGACGTTACGCAGCTGATGCTTCAAATCGCTCCGACGGTAATCGACCCGGCGCAATTCTTCCGGTTCTGTTTGCACGCCGCCGTCTTCGGGCACATGCAGACCGTACTCGTATTCCAACTCTCTGCAAACCGCCATGGCGCGCCGCAGTTCGTTGTTGTGGTCGATCTTCCGGCCCTGCTCGTCCACCCTCACCGAGACGACGTGCATGTGTCGCCGTGCGATGTCTTCGTGCAGAAAGACGACATAGGGCTGGCGACCGTATCCCATGCGTTCCATGAACTCGGCGGCAAGTCGCGTGAGCTGCGCTTCCGAAAGCCGGTCTTCGGGCGAGGGGTTGAGCGAGAAATGCACGACCGGTTTTCGGACACGGGGATTGAGCGCCGTGTAGTACCCGAAAGCTTCCGCACACTCCTCGATACTGAACCTGCCGTCGCTGCGTTCGGGTATTCCCTGCATGTATAATATCCGGCCTTCGCCGGCTTCGACCTTAATGCGGTTATACTGGAGTACGCCGTAGACGTTGGCCCCGGAGTTTACTTTCGGCACCATTGCAGCAACTCCTTCGTAAGTTCGACGACCGCCTTCACGAGTTGTTCCAACCGCTGCGTTTCGAGCGTCAGACGGTAGAGATAGGCCAACGCTTTCTTATCGCCGAAGGTCGTGTGTATGGCTTTGATGCACTGGTTGTAGTTCACCCCGATAGCCCGGAACTGGGCGTAAAATCCCGTCAGCCGGACATAGAAATCGTAGGTGTTCTTGTCTCGGACAACGACCGTAAAAGGTCATCCGAAGATGCGGTGGCAGATGAAATCGGCTTTATTCTTCATCCCGGACTGTTCGTACATGTGCAGGAAACGCTCGTTCTGCTCGCTGGTCAGGCGAACGTAATAGCGGTGTATGCGCGGGTCGTCGAGGGCTTTGCGGCCCGCGGCGGAGGTCGGTTTATCGGCAGCATCCATAGGGCATCCGTGTTTTGAGGTTACGACTCGGGAGTAACCGTCCGCCGCGCCGCAGGTTGCGGCAGCACTTTCGGCGGCTCGGAATATTCCGAGCGGCTGAAGGTACCCCTTGCTATATGCGGGCGCATATAGAAATCCGGCCAAGGGCCGGATGAAGGTGCGCGCCTTCGGCGTCGCAGCGGGATTACTCCTTTCGGAGGCAAAGGTAGAGCGTTTTATTTTATGTTGTATCAGATATATACCTGCCAACGGACGCCGATACGCGTCTTTGGGCGCCACCCGTTTTCGGAGCCGTCGAACGAGGGCGTTTTCTCATTTTCTTTGTGCGCGGATCACTACTTACGAATCTACCTGCCCGCGTAGCCTCTTACTCCCGTACATCCGTCATTGTGCGGCTATGCGGATACGGATATAGATGTCTGCATAGATGCCGAAGTTTGTATGTGACAGCTTACATCCGTATCTGCCGACAAAAGTATGTGAATCCGCAAAGGCGTATGAATCGCCGAAGATACGTAAATACGCAAGTACGTATCCGCGTATCGGAACGAGTTAAATATTAATCGCTTAATTATTTTTGTATGGAACAGAATCCGTTGTGCATCGCTTTCGCCTCCCAGAAAGGGGGCGTCGGCAAATCGACCCTCACGGTGCTGGCCGCCTCGTGGCTGCACTACCTGCACGGCATCCGCGTCGCGGTGGTGGACTGCGACTACCCGCAGCACTCCATCCTCAAACTCTCGAACCGCGACAAGGCCACCGTTCCCGGGAGGTCGAACAGCACGACATCGTATCGTTCTTCAGCGACGGCGGCCCATTTCCGCCATTCCGACATCGCCTCGGAAGGTTTGCAGCAGAGAATACGATAAGGTTTCACCCCTTTGTTCTCGGCGAGTGAAACGAGGAGTCTGCCGTAGATCGCCGAAGATTGCACGGTGGGCAATGAAGGCGTGCTCTCCACGATCGTCGAGTTGGACTACCTTTTCATCCCGATGAAAGCCGACCGGATCGTGCTGGAAAGCACGCTCAATTTCGCCTCTGTTCTCAACGACCGTCTGATCAAGACGGGACGGGCGCATCTTCGGGAGCTGTTCCTGTTCTGGAACTTGGTGGATCGCCGCGAGCGGACGCCGCTCTATGAACAGTACGAGAAAGTCCTCGATCAGTTGGGGCTGCGGCATCTGCGCACGCATATTCCCGTGCGGAGCAACTTCAACAAGGATATTCAGGAAGCAGGCGGCCCGGTGTACCGGTGTACGCTGCTGCCGCCCGACCGGGCTTTCGTCGCCGAGTGCGGTTTCGACCGCCTGATGATGGAGATCTGCGCCGTACTGAAACTTCCGAGCCATGAGTAGCAGGAAGGCTCCTGCCCAACAGGAGATCGACGAAGAGTACCTGCGCAGCCTGATGGCGGCCCCGGAGCCAGCAGCTTCTTCGTCGGATACCGAAGCCCCGGAGCCGGCGGAAGCGTCTGCTTCGGAGCCGCGCGTCAGGCGTTCGGATGCGGAAGACTATGCGTCGCGGTTTCTGAAGAATACTCCTTCCGAAGCCCGGCAATGCGTCTATATCGACCGGCGGCTGCACCGTAAGATCACGACCCTCGTGGGCGTTGCGGGCAACCGGCGTTTTACGGTCGGGAACTTCATCGACAACGTATTGGAACAGCACTTCAATCGGCACCGGACGGAAATACGGTCGCTCTGCTCCAAAGGACTCAATAAAATTCTATAAGGATGACACCCGTTATGAAAATCACGGAAACCCTCGTCGTGCTGTTCCTTGTGCTGTTCTGCTACCTGTTTCTGGATAAATTCCTCTTCCGGGGCGAGTTGGGCGAGATTTGCTTCGGGCCGACGTGCCGGGCGCTGGCGCGTTGGCATCGACGGCAAGCCGACCGTCTCGACCCGCC
>OHCS01001079.1_pt1 | contig 12752 bp, 8 predicted proteins | sample 1566741 | NCBI WGS metagenome assembly OHCS01 (sample SAMEA3879604, study PRJEB24766) | human gut metagenome | biome: human-associated habitat; feature: feces | place: USA | collected 1985/1987 | reverse complement strand
TTCTTTTTCGTACTCTACATTTTCATCTTTAGCTTTATATACACGCTGAAATTCATTTACCACATGAGCAATCACTTTTTTCTTTTGTTTCAATACATTTGTAAAATATTCCTGCAGAACTTCAATGAGTTCTTCCTCGTCCACAACCGTTTTATTGGGGCAACTATCTGCTCCCCGGCCGTTTCGCCCAGAGCATACCCAGCGTACATACGTGTTCTTATAAGTACGAACCGTTCTCCGGAAGGACCAGCCACATTCTTTGCATTTAATCAGTGTCGAAAACAGATGTTTATTACTCTGCCGTTCGTGACTAAGATTAAATGCATCATGTCTGTCTCTTAAAATCTCCTGTGCTTTTTCAAATGTCTCATCTTCTATGATTCGAAGTTCCGGCCGCTCCACAACCATCCATTCAGTCTCGTCCTTGTCTCTTCTCTGACCTGTCAGAAAATCACTGACTTCTTGCTTGCCATTGATAATTTTTCCAGTATATATTTCATTTGTCAAAATACGGCAAGTTGCATTCTGACTCCATTTGCAATTTCGTTTTGTCTTATAACCTTTTTCATTTAACATATTTGCAATCTTGGCCGCACCGTAACCTTCTTCTGTATACCACTTGTAAATCTGCTGTACAACTTTAGATTCTTCTTTATTGATTGCAAGATTAAAATAATCTCCGATTGTTTTATCGTATCCATATACAATATTAGGAACTCGTCCTTTTTCTGCGTTCATCTTCTTGCCGAACTTTACACGCTTGGAAGTATTTGCACTTTCTTCCTGTGCCAGAGCTCCAAAAATGGTGAGAACAAACTCGCTGTTTCCCATACTGGTCATATTCGCTGTTAAGAATTGTGTCTCAATTCCCAATGATTTCAGCTTACGGACATTCTGTAAAAGATCTACAGTATTTCTTGCAAAACGAGAGATGTCTTTTACAACAACCATATCAAATAATCCATGCTCTGCATCAGTCATCATGCGAAGAAATTCTTTTCGATTTTTAATTTTAGTTCCGGAAATGCCTTCATCTGCATATAATCTTACTAAAGTGTCCCCTGTGCGTTTTGTGTATTCTGAAAAAAATTCCTTTTGGGCTTCCAGACTGTTGAGCTGATCGGCTTTGTCGGTAGAGACTCGGCAATAGGCTGCTATGTTCATAGTATTACCTCTCTGTTATAGTTGTATCGTTCTGTTACATCTTTTATTATATAACAATTTGATGGTTTGTAAATATAGACAATGCAGGAGATTATAAAAATACTCCTGCATTGTCTTTCTTAAATACACCAATTAAAAATTACCCAATTTTACTATTCCCAAAAATTTTAATGCATCAATCATGCATGAATCAGGAAGTGGAAATTTAGGAAGTTCCATTAAATTATATACTAAAGCACCATAACCACCTAAAATTAGTTTCGATGGATTTATTCCACCTGCATCTAATATTACTTCCGATGAAAATATCAAACTTTTTCTATATAAATCAAAAATTTCTGAAGCAATACTCACATTATTCAAACCTCTCACTTCCGTATATTTTTCCTCTTTCCCTTTTATCCCGGTAATCTGCGAAAAACCTACTGCACTTAATATCATCAGCTGTCTATAAGTTAAATCAGATGATATTTTTATTAATGTATCTGCCATTTCTCTACTGATGTTTTTGTCAAATGCAATATTGGCATACAGATTAGCAATATACGGTAATTTTCTTTCCTCATACTCTTTTTGTGCAACAAGTAAAGTACCTTCCAAAATTTCTTCTGCCGTTGATCTAAAAATCATCATCTCTCAATTTTTTATTATCTTCAAAATTATTTTCTATTTTTTTCTTTGCTAAATCCATTACATTAGTAATTCTTTTTTCTTCTTGTTTGGATAATAAACGATTGCTTATTTCATTTCCGGCCCAAGAAAAGATTCTTTCTACTATGTTCCCAGTGACTGCTCCACCAATTGCACCTACTGGTCCCGCTACTGCACTTCCTATCACTGCTCCTACAGCCGCACCCGCTGCCGAACCACTCACCTCCGATATTGTATTTATTCGTTCTTCTTTCTTCATGCACTTATACACTCCATTTTCACTACACTATACATTAAAGTTTTACATTAGATGCAGACTCTTTATTATCATCTCTCGCATCAATTAATATGATATCTTCGCATGACACCAGTTCTAGTTCATTTAATATTGCACATATTTTTTCATATTCTTTTTCTGAGAAAAACATTATTACCTTAATTGCTCGCTCTGTTTCTGATGCTGCTTTATAAACTTCCACTTGTTTAGCCAAGTTCTGTTTTAATTTCGAATTTGATGCCAGTTTAAACTCAACTAACGTAGAATTTTTCTTTCCGTATGAAATTTTATAATCAACAGGCCCACGTCCATTATTAACTTCCCTATTAACATCTAAAGCCGACCCATACCAAACCAATCGATATATTACTTGCAAATCAGCTTCGCGTTTAATTGGTTTCCCTTTAGCATAAAATAATTTATATCCATCTTGTTCTTCAATCACATGCTTCAGATAACCGACTCTTAACTTTGCTTCATCATGAGCATCAGGAATTCTATGATAAAACTCTGTTTTTTCATTCAGTAATAAAACTAATTGAGATATTTGATCATTAAACAACATCTCTACTTCTTCTACTTTTTCTTTACTAATGGATGTAGCTTCAGCTTCATTATCTTCCTTATATTTCATGTAATAATCTATAAGTTCTGGATGCTGTTTAATCAACCTAGTAGCAATATCATTTTTTTCTGTTTGACTTAATTCTTTTTTCTTCTTATGCAAAACTTCTTGAAAATATGTTTCAAGTTCAAATCGTAATGCATCGTCAGAAATGGCCGGTGCAATTTCTTGCAAATTTCGAATCATATCAATTCTATTTATAAAAGTATCATCTCTTGTAAGCATTGCCTTTGGTGTCAACAACACATAATCATCTGCATAGCATGGCAAATAATATTTCTGTGCTTTCCAAGAAGTAGTTTCCCAATTAAAACATACTCTGCCTACTGAAAATTCTTTGCACTGTTCTGGTCTCAAATATGTTTTGGCGAAATTCTGTGTATATTCTAATAGGTATTGTTTAGCAAAATTAGTTGTAAAGTCACTAATTTTATCACGACCTACTCTTGGACTTATTAGACAAAGTTTCTCCATATGGTGACCTTTTGTTATTTTTTCTTTACCAAAATTTTTAAATATTGAATTCAAGCCCTCATATAAACTGTTCGCAAAATCATTTCCCATTCCACAACCATCATTGCCAGATAGGCTAAATCCAAGCCAAGTTTGTTTTACTTCAGAAAATGAAAACCATGCCTTTTTCATTCCAGATGTAAATTTTGATGCTTTTTCAGCCTGATCTTGTAAAAATGACAGATAATCAATCATTTCTTTGTGTATCTTTTGAAAATCCGGATTTTCACTATTAAATAACAAAAATGGATCTATAAATAATGGTAGGTCATTTATTAATGATATATTTATAGCACCATATTCCTCAATAATATCTTCATCAACTTCAAAAAAATCCGAAAAATAAACTTTTATATTTCCCAATTGCTATTCCTTTCCTCTAAATAAAACTCGTACTTTCTCCGGCAAATATTTCGCCAGTTCTTCCACCAACTCATACACCTTCGTTCCAGGTGCTATTTCCGCCGGTGTTTTTCCTTTCCCATTTTCAATAATCCGTTTCGCATACCGAATTGCCAACTTCGGATTTCCGCCATTCATCAGCGTTTCAAATATGTTATCCATATTCTTCTCATACTTCCCAATTCCAAGTTCTTGAAATTTCTCATTCAAAAACTTCTTATACTCGAACCTGTGATTATTCGCTGTGTAATATGCAAAATGTAACATGAACCAGAATTCGATACACTCGTTACTCCACGCCGCATGATACTGAATATCCGGATTCTTTTGATTTAATACTTCTGCCCGCTGAACTACTCCATTGACATCACTGGATGGAAAGCTGTCTTTATCATAGACACACCATATCTGCCCTTTCGTAATCTTATTTTCACGTACATACTCTTCAGCCTTTCCGATTACCCGCATCGTCTCAGCCTGGCAGCCTTCAATTTCAATCAAAACCATATCTCGATAAATGGGATTATCTTCAATATACCGTTTGAATCCTTGAAAATACTTAGGTTCCGTTGCTTGTCCCTCGCAGAAAATATAGTAGCGAAATTCTTTCTTTTCCAGATATTCCTGCCGCCGTTTCTTCTTCCAGTTGTCTTTCTCTTTTCTGCCTCGTTTAGCCATTCACCGTCCCCCAATCTATAATCTTTCTGAGGTATGGATCTGCACCATATTTTCCTTCCAGATACTGTTTATCAAACTTGGCATCTTTACGTACAGATTCACCTTTCTTATTTTTAAATTCTACAAGAGAATATAATTTTGAATTCTGACGGTTTCCTTTAGCTACAAACCAGATTTCATCTCTTCTGAATACTTCACTGTTCATAGTGGACAGATCATGTGATGTAAAAATCAACTGAGCACCCTTTTTATTCTTTTCCATATTGCTAAACGTCATAATAAGATATTTAAGCAATATCGGATGAATCTTTGCATCCAGTTCATCAATCACAAGTGTCGTTCCTCTCAATAAACTTTTTGCAATAAGTGGAAGTAATCCGAATAATTTCTTTGTTCCACTGGATTCATCAAATAAATTCAATTCTGCTTCATATTCATCTACTACGTGTTTTGTAAACACTTCAATCCGGTCATTCTCCTTTTCTTCTACACGGAAATCTACAATATCCAAATCCATCTCCTGAATCATCTGAAGCATCAGTCTTTTTACATCCTCTGACTTAGAAATAGCCATTCGTAATTCCTGCATAGGATTTCCATAATTCAAGAAATCAATCTCTTCATCAAACCAGTCAAGCACATCCTGTACCACTTCATTTTTGCTGTAAGTAATTCCAAGATACGATAACAACGGCAATGTATCGGATAATTCATCACTGGTTTTCAATCTTGCAAATGCACCTTTCAAAGTAATTTCATCTTCATCTCGTTCAAAAAGTGCTGATTTCCGCCCTGTTTCTAATTTTATACGATCCAGCCTTTCGTATTCGATTACTTCTTTTTTTACAGTTAATTCATAGCGATACTCTGCCATTGCTGTTCTAAAAAACAATTCAAATTCTGTTGGCTCATTTCTTGTTCCTTCTTCAAAAGCAAATGGCTCTATCACAAGCTTTTTCATTTTCATTGCAATCTCTTCGTTATTGCTTGTAGCATATAATGGTCTCAATACTTTCGTAACCAGACTATGCAATGCTTCAAGAACATTAGATTTTCCTCCGCCATTGGGTCCGTATACGGCAGATACCGGTAAATACAATTCCCCATCTGCATCTTTTATAATTCTGTCTTCATGCTCAGAAATGGCGGCAGCCTGCATGTCAAATGTTACCTCATCCCGTATGCTCTTAAAATTTTTCACTGTAAATTGGCATAACATCTTATTTACCTCCATTAGTCCAAACTTCTTGCCTATATCTTTATTATATTTCGTTTTTTTATTTTTGCAATAGTTTTATGAGGTAAAATCTCATATTTTATATTGTAATTTACATTTTAGCAATTTTCGACAAAATTATACACCTTATACTTCCTGTTAGTGCTTTTCAATTCCTTACTCATCTATCCACTTTGTTCCGATTCACATTCATTTACTTCCACCTGCACCATATTCTCCTGCAATATTTTCTCCACCTTCTCAGTATTCGCTTCTATCATCACTTTCAATATGTAATCGGCGGTTACTTCCACCGGATTTGGATTATGAAATCGATAGTTCAGTTTTCTTTTCGCCACGGTGAAGTTTCCACCTCCTCCCTGCTCACTCTTTGTCCATTACTATGAAAATTCCTCCTGAAATAGTCCTAGATTTTCAGAATGTTTTTCATAGTCTGCATATTGTCATTTGCCATGGCTTCTCGTCTGCTGACTCCATCAATTTTTACCGGAATACATCTTTCCAGAATTCTGTCATAAATTCTTTTCTTCTCAATTTTTGTCTCTTGTTTTAATTGTGCTAAAGGAAGATTTGTTGTGATAATCAAAGGTTTCCCCGATCGATATCTCCAATCAATCACACTGAAAATATTTTCTAATGCATACTCACTGCTCCGTTCTACACCAAGATCATCAATAATTAAAAGCTCATATCCATTCAATGATCTGATATATTCTGTCTTGTCTTCAGCTGCAAACAAATCATTTAATATGGTGTTGAAATTTGTCATTTTCACGGTAACTTCTTTTTCCAGCAATGCATTCGCAATACAAGTAGCCAGATAACTTTTTCCTGTTCCGGCACTTCCGGTAATAAACATGTCTTTGCGTTCCCTGACAAACGTCAGGTCAGCCAAACGCTGGGTAAGATTCTTGTCCAGCCCCCTTTCCACTGAGAAGTCTATTTCTTCAATGGTGGCCTTGTATCTGAAGGAGGCCTGACGGATAGCTCTCTCTACCGCACGGTTTCTGCGGTCATCCCATTCACTTGAGACCAGCCATGAGACGAACTGGTCGGTAGTCATGCTCTCTGTCCGATGTGTTTCCAAACTTGTTTTAAAGGCATAATACATACCTTTAAGATTCATTCCTAACATCTTTTCCAATGTGTCCTGATTCATTTCCATATTGCATCTGGTTGGTTTATTGATAATATTCTTTTCCTCTGATATTCTCATGGGAAGGCATCTCCGTTTCTTGCCCGGCACTGTCTTCCAGCGGAAACTCATCTTGCCGGTTGTTAAGTATGCGTTCGATGATGGGATAATTGTACAGCCCGTAGCTTGTGGCCCAACGGCAGGCATTGGTCAGTCGGGTATTGCCGACCCTGCGTGCGAAGCTAAGAATGTCCTGGCATGATTTATAGGCTTGCTCCGGATGCTTTTTCTCTTCCATAACCTGACGGATATATGCCTCCACATCCGGATGAATAGCCGCCGCTTCACGTATAAATTTATCCGGGTTCCATTCCGTGATATAGCGATGATGTGAGGCCAGGTGCTCTTCCAGGGTCGTGTACCGGCAACGGGCTCTATTACGAATATGGGAAGCGATCAGCTCGTAACCGCAATAGATGCATACCTCGCGTGAGCTATACAGCAAGATGACCTTCTTGCCTATATAACGGCAAGGCACGCTGTAGTAATAGGCGTCTTCCCCCAGGCGGACATGGCCGTTTTTCATGACGGTAGCCCTATAACGCTGTTTTAGCTCAAAGCGGATAGGGTTAAGTTTGCGCAAGGAATCCCGTTCTACCTCCTCGAACTGTTCCCGCCGGCTGCATTTACGACCTGTCAGGGGAGCGTTGTTGTGGAGTTCCAGTGCAACACGGATAGCCGCGTTCAGTGAATCCAGGTCATAAAACTCACGTTCCTGTATCTTGGGATAGATACTGCGGTAGATTAGCTTGACCGCGCCTTCGACCAGTGCCTTGTCACGTGGCTTGTAAGCCCTGGCGGGGATTACGGTGCAACCGTAATGTTCGGCGAAGGTTGCAAAATCCTCATTCAGGATCGCCTCGTATTTACTGCTCTTGGTAACAGCGGACTTGAGGTTATCCGGGATGATGGCAGATGGAACTCCCTGGTAGTATAACAAAGCGTTTTCCGAAGCACGGATCAAATCCTCCTTTTTCTGGCTCATGACCGCTTCCACATAGGTTAACTGGCTGCAGGGCAGAATCGAGACAAAAACCTCGACAGGGATGATTTCTCCCGTATCAAGATCGATGATGGAGAGTTTGTCCCCGGCAAAGTCTATGAACACTTTATCACCGGCCTTGTGTTCAAGATGCATGATGGGACGGCTGCAGGCTATATGCTGCTGAATCAGAATATAGAAGCGGGTGCGTCCGTAACCATCCGGATGGGAAGACAGGTACTCGCGATGTAAAGACTCACGGGTAACACCTTTCTTCTGAAGCCGCTTGCAATATTCGGGCAACAACGACTTTAGTTCTTCCATCCGTTCGCTTTCTGTCTTTACTCTGGTCTTTTCGTGGAATAACTCCGAGAGTTCCTGGTCCGATAGGGACAGTACTCCTTCATAATCCAAACCGCTGCGCTGAAATACCTGTAAGTATTTCTTGACCGTGTTGCGCGAAACGGTTAACATACTGCTGATACTTTTAGTCCCATGACCCTGGGAGTAACAACGTAACATTTGACGAATCTTTTCCATTCCTAATTGTTTATTGGGCATAACTGACTTTTATTTGTTTTTAACAAACAAAATAGAATTATAGGCCGGATAAACAAGAATGATGCGCAATTTCTAGGGGATCACTTTCGAGTGAATTTAAGGGGGCACTTTCGAGTGAATTTAGGGGATCACTTTAAAGTGAACAGAGGGGGGCAGCTACGAGTGAATTTTCCAATTGATTAACAAACTTCAAACTTTTTTACTGGAATTAGGTAAAGGTTTTACATTTGTCGGAAGACAAGTCCGGTTTACTTTTGATGACGAACATTTCCGGGTAGATCTTGTTTTCTATAATCGTTTATTAAGATGTTTTATTTTGATAGATTTGAAGATCGGTAAACTTAAGCATCAGGATCTCGGGCAGATGCAGATGTATGTGAATTATTATGATCGTTATGTAAAACTCGATGATGAAAATAAAACAATAGGAATTATTTTATGTCGTGATAAAAAAGATACACTGGTTGAAATAACTCTTCCTAAAGATAACAGCCAGATCTTTGCAAGCAGATATAAAACAGTATTACCGAGTAAAGAAGCATTAAAACAATTGATAGAAGGTAAAACATCTTCATTATAATCCCATTTTCTTTTAAACTCCAATCGCATCTGTTAAACCAATAACAGATGCACCGATCGTTACGCAGCCCCCTGTCGGGGGTTACGCAGCTTTTCGTGTGCGTTTGTGTAAACAGCCACCCCGGGACAGTTTCCCGGCTTTGTTCCGCCTCAGGGCGGGCATTGTTCCGCTTCGCGAGCGGAGGTGGCTACTAAACATAGGCTGCCAGCGGGCGACCACATTCAACAGGCTCCGGCCTGAACGATCTTTGACATGATGAGATTGATAGGAAAAAGAAAATATTCTTGCCATCTTTTTTTTGTCTGTTACTTATTATATTTTGTTCCTTTACGAACGTTTAATACAAAATATACAAGCTATGGCAAAAATTACGGTAAAAGACACCGAGGTAGCAGTTATCAAGGTGAATGACGAGGATTATATCTGTATTACGGATATAGCACGTTTTAAAACAATCGAAACTTATATTGTTATCTGTAACTGGATGAGAAATCGTAATACGATCGAGTATCTCGGCATTTGGGAAAGTTTAAATAATCCCGGATTTAAACCTATCGAATTCGATAGGTTTAAAAAAGAAGCAGGATTAAATGCTTTCACACTCTCTCCTAAAAAATGGATTGAATCAACCAACGCGATCGGTTTAATTACCAAATCAGGACGATATGGCGGAACGTATGCTCATAAAGACATTGCTTTTAAGTTCGCCAATTGGATATCTATTGAATTTGAACTATACATAATCAAAGAGTTCCAACGCCTCAAAACCCAGGAACAAGCCCAACTCGGATGGAGTGCCAAACGTGAACTTTCTAAGATCAACTATCATATACACACGGATGCCATCAAGCAAAACCTGATTCCGCCGGAACTTACTTTGGCACAGGCGTCTGTTATATATGCCAGCGAAGCTGATGTACTCAACGTGGCCATGTTTGGTCTTACCGCCAAAGAATGGCGTGAACAGCATCCCGATCTGAAAGGAAATATCCGCGATTACGCCTCCATAAACGAACTGATCTGTTTATCCAATATGGAGAACCTGAACGCTGTATTCATTGACGAAGGACTGAGCCAACAAGAACGTCTTTTAAAACTCAACCAGATAGCCATCTCACAAATGAAAATTCTGGAAGTAACAAGCAACAAGCAACTTCTGAAATAACCCTCCCTTTTCCCTGTCAATCGCATCTGTAACCTATAGCAGATGCACCGATCGTTACGCAGCCCCCACGGCGGGGGTTGCGCAGCTTTTCGTGTGCGTTTGTGTAAACAGCCACCCCGGGACGGTTTCCCGGCTTTGTTCCGCCTCAGGGCGGGCTCAGTTCCGCTTCGTGGGCGGAGATGGCTACTGAATAATTATTTAAAAAGACTGAATATGTTGTACGTAAAGTTTATTACCGGATGTCTGGCCACCGCCTTATTACTGGGTGGCTGCACGAAAGAGAGAGAACAAAAGGGCACAGCCCCTGTCACTCCCGACGCGGACAATTCCCGCCGGGAAGTTTTGATGACTTTGAAAAATAAGTTGTCGGTTAAACCCGTAACGTCGAAAGCCGCAAGCGCTACTGCCGGTACGAAAGCAGAAACACCCATCGCCACCGCCGCCGAAAACGCCATTTCGACGCTCGACGTGTACGTCTTCGGAGCTACGCAGGAAAACGGCAACTACACCTTCCTCGAGCGCTTCGCCTACCGCGCCGATGCCAACGACAAACTGCCCCAAGACGCCACTGAGCTGCAACTCAACACCACCGATGCCGACGGCAACGAAACGAACGGGCTGCTCAAACTCAAAAAAGGACTCTTCGTCAAACTGTACTGTATCGCCAACAATACCGCATTCATCGACCCGGCAAACAATAAGGAAATCAAGCCGGCAGACTTCACCCCCATCACATTCGCCGAGGGCGAAGACGGCAACCCGAAGCTAGCCGCCGAAGGCTCGCCCCACGAAAGTACCTTCATCTCCTGGCACACCCGCCTGCTGACAGCTACTGTAGAGGCAGATACCCTGGCGACACCGCTCGCTATGGCAGGCGTTTACACCACCCCTATCGACCTGACAAGCTTTGATAACTCAGCACGCGTACAGATCGGCTTCAAGCTGACACGCCTCGCCGCACGTTTCGATATAGACAATAAAGCGGGAGACTCCCGCTTTATCATCGAGACTGTCTCGATAGGCAATGGCCGACGCGGTTCGGGCTTCTTCCCCATACGCGTATACGGCGACCTGCCCAAAGCCAAACCCGACGAACTCATCACCTATCCCGAACGTGCCTTCTATGGCGACAACGCAAACAACGGACTTTGCACAGGCGCTTTCTACGCCTATCCAAGCCCCAAAGACGATAAAGCGTTTCTGATTCTCAAAGGCAAATACAAAGTAAACGAAACAGAAATGAAAAACGTATCCTATCAAATACCATTCACCCAGCAAGCGCCCGACGGCAATGCTGCCTGGCTCGATATAGCGAACAACCATCGCTATACCATCGCCATCACGCAGGCAGCCCCCTACCACCTCGACGCCAATATAAGCGTGGCAGACTGGGCGAACGACGGAAGCATCGACGAGTTTAAGCCGGAAACAAACTTCGGAGATATGGAAATCGACATACCCGATCCGTTTAAAGTCAACACAAAATACGATCCGGATACGCGCTCCGTCAGCATGTCAATAAAAGCCGGAAGCACGTTCGACGCCACAATCAACACCCCGGCAGCTCTTTTTGTCGATAAGAAATATGCAGGAGGACCATCGGCACAACAATACGACTGGCTAAAAATCTCCGAAACAACAACCGGACTGTCAAGTAAAGCAATCCAAACAAACTATACTTATACATTCGAGTTGCAGAAAGACTATAACAAATCACAATACCCACGTGCCATCGTACGCTTCAGCAACACAATGACTAGTGCTGAAACGGTACTATTCGTCGAAGCGATTGCCGCACCGCAAGCAATTAGTATTCAACAGGAAGCAGGAAACAGGAACACTATCGATACTGATTTGCTGAAAGCCTCGATGTATAGGGTTAACGGAAGCAAGCTGAAAATAAAGATGCTCTGTTTTGATGGCATAACCATGACCGAAACTCCTGAGTGGCTCGATGTAAAACCCGTTTCAACCAATGCTACCGAAACAGTCTATCAGTTCACGCTAAAAAATGATTACCGGGATACAGCCGAACAAGAGGGTACAGTATCTTTCTGCAACTCCAAACATATGAAGCTAAAAACAACTATCACCGTTAAGTTGTCAGACGCAACTATTGCTCCGGATTTTAGTGCATTGGGAGGTACCGACAATACCTATACTCCCCCGTCAGACGATACCCCGGGAAAAGTCAACATGACGATCTGCAGCAAAAATAACTTTACGATAAAGACTCTCTCTCTCGATGGGGTACAGATAGGTGTAGACTTTAATGGCGGGCCCGAGTGGCTTTCACACAACGGCGTGACAATGACGAAAGCCGGAACTCACCCGAACACAATTCTATTCTCGCTGGTGGAAAGTAAGATTGCCCAAGGACAAGCCCGGACAGCAACAGTCACTCTAAAAAACAAAAGCGGTGGTAAAGATTATTCATTTGCAGTCATACCGACATTCAAAGAGCCGGTCGTGGAAAAAAGCAACACGCCAGGAAAACCTATCCAAAATAGTTTAAGCAATACAAGTCTTACTATTTATAAGGTTCCCGGTTCTACAATCGAGATAAAAGCATATGCTTTAGGCGGTTCCGAAATACAGAATAAAACAACCGGAATTACGGTAACAGGAGGCAATAATTATACTGCCGATAATATATATACCGTAACATGGGATGGTACGAATACAAACGCTGCTTCTTTTGATATAGTAAACAAATCAGACC
>OHCS01001077.1_pt1 | contig 12757 bp, 8 predicted proteins | sample 1566741 | NCBI WGS metagenome assembly OHCS01 (sample SAMEA3879604, study PRJEB24766) | human gut metagenome | biome: human-associated habitat; feature: feces | place: USA | collected 1985/1987 | reverse complement strand
AGGTCAGCGACAACGAGCCGTTCTCCGCGCTCGCTTTCAAGATCGCGACCGACCCCTATGTCGGCAAGCTCTGCTTCTTCCGCGTCTATTCCGGCACGCTGGCGGCCGGCTCGGGCGTCTACAACCCGAACAAGGACGCCACCGAGCGCATTGGGCGCATCCTGCAGATGCACGCCAACCACCGGAAGGACCTTGAGGTCTGCTACTGCGGCGACATCGCCGCGGCGGTCGGGCTCAAGAACACCACCACGGGCGACACGCTCTGCGACAAGTCGCACCAGATAGTGCTGGAAAATATGGTGTTCCCCGAGCCGGTCATCAAGGTGGCAATCGAGCCCAAGACCAAGGCAAGTCAGGAACGTATGAACACCGCCATCCTCAAATTGCAGGAAGAGGACCCCACCTTCAAGGCGTACACCGACAAGGATACGGGGCAGATTATCATCGCGGGTATGGGCGAGCTTCACCTCGAAATCATCGTGGACAGAATGTTCCGCGAGTTCAGAGTGGAGGCAAACGTCGGCAAGCCGCAGGTGAGCTACCGCGAGACAATCACGCGGCCCGCAAAAGCGGAAGGCAAGTTCGTGCGTCAGACGGGCGGTCACGGGCAGTACGGTCACTGCGTCATCGAGATTGAACCCAATCCCGGCGGAGGATACGAGTTTTCCAACGAAACGGTGGGCGGCGTAGTGCCCAAAGAGTTCGCGAACGCGGTCAGCGAAGGCATCAAGGAAGCTGCCAAAGCGGGCGTTATGGCGGGCTACGAAGTGGTGGATTTCAAGGTCAGGCTGGTGGACGGCAGCACTCACGAAGTGGACAGCTCGGAAATGGCGTTCCGCGTCGCGGGGTCGATGGCGTTCCGCTCCGCCGCGGAAAAGGCGAAGCCCATCCTGCTCGAACCCATCATGAAGGTGGAAATCGACGTGCCGGACGAATATGTCGGCGACGTCATGAGCAACCTCAACTCCCGCCGCGGAAGCGTGCGCGGTATGGAGATGAAGAACGGCGTTCAGGCCATCGAAAGCGACGTCCCGCTCTCCGAAATGTTCGGGTACGCGACGACGCTGCGCAGCATCACGCAGGGCAGGGCGACGTTCACGATGCTCTTCGACCATTACGCGGAAGTGCCGCAGAGCATAGCGGAAAAGGTCACGGGCAAAAAATTCCAGAGATGATATATATCGGTATTACTTCTAATATCCTTATATATTCTCTATAAAACACTACTCAAAACAAAAACCAATTGGAGGAATTCAAAATGGCAAAAGCGAAGTTTGAAAGAACCAAACCTCACGTCAACATCGGCACCATCGGCCACGTTGACCACGGCAAGACCACTCTTACCGCCGCAATCACCATGTACTGCGCGTCCAAGGGTCAGGCCCAGGTCATGAAGTACGATGAAATCGACAAGGCCCCCGAAGAGAAAGCGAGAGGCATCACAATCAACACCGCTCACGTCGAGTACGAGACCGCAAAGCGTCACTATGCACACGTTGACTGCCCCGGTCACGCGGACTATGTCAAGAACATGATTACCGGTGCCGCGCAGATGGACGGCGCAATCCTCGTCGTTGCCGCATCCGACGGCCCCATGCCTCAGACCCGTGAGCACATCCTGCTCGCCCGTCAGGTCGGCGTGCCTTACATCATCGTCTTCCTGAACAAGTGCGACCAGGTTGACGACGAAGAACTGCTCGAACTCGTCGAAATGGAAGTCCGCGAACTTCTGAACGAGTACGGCTTCCCTGGCGACGACACCCCCATCATTCGCGGTTCCGCTCTCAAAGCGATGGAAGCGGGTCTTGCCGGCAAGTGGGATGACCCCGCTCTCAACTGCATCCAGGAGCTCCTCGACGCAGTCGACAGCTACATTCCCGACCCCGAGCGCGACACCGACAAGCCCTTCCTTATGCCTGTCGAAGACGTCTTCACCATCACCGGACGCGGCACGGTCGCAACGGGCAGAGTGGAGCGCGGTATGCTCAAACTCGGCGACAAGGTCGAAATCGTCGGCCTCTCCGACGAGAAGCGCGAGACGACCGTCACCGGTATCGAAATGTTCCGCAAGCTGCTTGACTACGCAGAGGGCGGCGACAACATCGGCGCACTGCTCCGCGGCGTGCAGCGCAACGAAATCGAACGCGGTCAGGTTCTTGCCAAGCCCGGTTCCATTCATCCGCACACCAAGTTTGCCGGCCAGGTCTATATCCTGAAAAAGGAAGAGGGCGGCCGTCACACTCCGTTCTTCAACAACTACCGCCCGCAGTTCTACTTCCGTACAACGGACGTGACCGGTTGCTGCACCCTTCCCGAAGGCGTGGAAATGGTGATGCCCGGCGACAACGTCAACCTGGAAGTCCAGCTCATCACTCCGATCGCCATGGAAAAAGCCATGCGATTCGCTATCCGCGAAGGCGGCCGCACCGTGGGTGCTGGTCGTATCAGCGAAATCCTTGACTAAGTTCCTCAGGAACTTGTAGAGGAATCTACATCAGGTTTAATGAGGGGGCCTCCCCGCAGGCCCCCTCATTTCCCACGAAAGAAGAGACTCCAACAGGTCAGTAGTTCAATTGGTAGAGCGTTGGTCTCCAAAACCAAAAGTTGGGGGTTCGAGTCCCTCCTGACCTGCCACTTCTTTCCAAATACACCACCCCACCTTGAAGCATGTTTCGCAAGATTTCTCAATTCATCGCCGAAGTTAAGGGCGAACTTAAGAAGACGACCTGGCCCTGGGAAAGCGACCCCAAGGTGAAAGGTTTCAAAAAATTCCGCGAACTCTGGGGTTCCACTCTCGTCGTACTGATTGCCATGGTATTCCTTGGCGCGTTTGTTGCATCGTTCGACATTTTTCTTCACAGCGTGGTCAACTATCTCATCCAGTTGGCAATCTAGTTTTACTCTCCCCACTTCTTTCTCCGATCATGCCCAGTACCCCAGAGCCTCACGAACAATGGTATGTCCTTCACGTCCTCTCCGGACAGGAAAACAGCGTTCGTGACCGCATTATCCGCAAGGCGAAGGACGCCGAGCTTTCCGACTTCATTTACCGGGTGGAAGTCCCTACGGAACTTATTTCCGAAGTGCGCAACGGCAAAAAAACGGAACGTCACAGCAAACTCTTTCCCGGGTATGTTTATGCCAACATGTGCCTGCTGGAAGCGGACGGCACCCTGAACAAGGACCTTTGGTACTTCATCCAGCAAATTGACGGTGTCATCAGCATTGCCGGCTCCCGCAACGCCCCCCTCCCCATGCGCAAGCGCGAGGTGGAAGACCTTCTGCCCCTGTTGGATGCGGAAGCCGTTGCCGCCCGTCCCAAGGTGGAATTCGCCGTCGGCGACCCTGTGCGCGTGTGCGAAGGCCCGTTCCAGAGCCAGGAAGGCACCATCGAAGAAATCGACCCGGAAAAGGGCAAGCTGCGTGTCAGTGTCTCCATTTTTGGCCGCGCCACGCCTGTGGACCTGGAATACTGGCAGGTGGAAAAAGCCTGAATCTTCTTTGCGTCTCCCCCCATCAGTCCCCTTCCCGTTTATTTTCTCCGCTAACAAAGCAAAACCATGGCAAAAGAAATAACCAAAATCATCAAGCTCCAGATCAATGCCGGAGCCGCTAACCCCTCCCCGCCCGTGGGTCCGGCACTTGGTCAGGCCGGTGTAAACATCATGGCATTCTGCAAGGAGTTCAACGCCGCCACGCAAAAGCAGGCCGGCGATCTCCTGCCGACCGTCATCACGGTTTACAAGGACAAGTCATTTTCTTTCATCACCAAGCAGCCCCCGGGCAGCGTGCTTCTCAAGAAAGCCGCAGGCGTCGCCTCCGGCTCCGGCGAACCGAACAAAAAGAAAGTCGCCACTCTTTCCAAGGCCAAGCTGATGGAAGTTGTCAACACCAAACTCCCTGACCTCAACACGAAAGACCCTGAACGCGCCGCCCGCATTCTTGCCGGCCAGGCTCGCCAGATGGGCATTGAAGTCGAAGGTATGTAACACTCACCGCAGGAGGATTAAACCAGTCCGAACGCACTGCCAAATACACACATGTCTACCAAACGCAGCAAGCGATATCAAGAAGCAGCCAAGCTTGTTACCCCTAACAAGAACTACAGCATCACGGAAGCCGTGGAAACCATGAAATCCTTCCCGGCACCGAAATTCGACCCGACCGTCACCGTCTCCTTCCACCTGACTGTGGACCCCCGCAAATCCGACCAGATGGTTCGCGGCAGCGTTTCCCTGCCTAACGGCACGGGTAAAAACGTCCGCGTCCTCGTCTTCGCCCAGGGCGATGCCGCCAAGGCCGCCCAGGAAGCCGGAGCCGAATTCGTGGGGTTTGAAGATCTCATCAAGAAAGTCCAGGGAGGATTTGTTGACTTTGATACGGCCATTGCCACCCCCGACGCCATGACGGAGGTTCGCAAGGTTGCCCGTGTACTGGGTCCGCGCGGCCTGATGCCCAACCCGAAAACCGGTACCGTCACGGACGATACGGCCAAGGCTGTGAAGGAAGTGAAGGCCGGCCGCGTTGACTACAAGGTTGACAAGAACGCCAATATCTCCGCCGCTGTAGGCAAGCTGTCTTTCTCCAACGAAAGCATCGCCGAAAACATCGCTGCCCTGATTGATTCCGTCGTCAAGGCCCGCCCGGCTTCCGCCAAGGGCGCCTACATCGAATCCGTCACCGTTTCATGCGCCATGTGCCCCGGTCTGCCGGTTGACACCGCTTCCATCGCCAAACTGTAACCCGAACCGATTTAGCACACCATGAATCCTGACAAGCGTATCATCATTGACGACCTGACCGCTCGCGTCAACGCCTCCCCGTTCCTGATCGTCGTGGACTACACCTCGATCACCGTGCCTGAGTTCACCAATCTGCGTTCCGCCCTGGCCGCCTGCGGCGCTCAGTGCCACGTAGCCAAGAACAACTTCATGCGCACGGCTCTGACGGATGCCGGCCTTCCCGACATCGGGGAACACCTCGTCGGCCAGACCGCTTTCGTGACCGGCGCATCCGACGTAGCAGGCGCTGCCAAGGCCATCAACACCTTTGCCAAGGCTTCCAAGAAAGCCGAATACAAGGTGGCGATCCTGGATGGAGCCATTCTTTCCGCGGACGAAATCCGCGCCATCGGCGAACTGCCTCCCCGCGACCAGTTGCTTGCCAAACTCCTTGGCACTATCAACGCGGCCGGTTCCGCTCTTGCCCGAGTTATTCAGGCATATGTGGACAAAGAAAACGGCGGCAGCGAAGAACCCGCCGCCTAATACCAACCCCTTGACCGGACGGTCCGGTTGCACTCTAGCCAAATGTGTGAAAACCGGACCCGACTCTCCTACAGGTTCCTTGTCGGAACTCCGGCCGGAGAACTGAAATGCCAAGTTGGCTCTTGGCGCGACTCGAAACCAAACTAGAAAACAATACAATGGCTGATATTAACAAAATCGCTGAAGAACTCGGCACCCTTACCATCCTGGAAGCTGCCGACCTCGTCAAGCTTCTGGAAGAAAAGTGGGGCGTTTCCGCCGCTGCTCCCGTAGCTGCCGCCGGCGCTGCCGCCGCTCCTGCCGAAGCTGAAGAAGAAAAGACCGAATTCAACGTCGTTCTGACGGAAGCCGGCGCCAACAAGATTGCCGTAATTAAGGCCGTCCGCGAAGTGAAGGCCGGCCTCGGCCTGGTGGACGCCAAGAAACTGGTTGAAGGCACTCCCGCCGTCATCCTGGAAGCTGTCTCCAAGGACGAAGCTAACGCCGCCAAGGCCAAGCTGGAAGAAGCTGGCGCCAAGGTAGACGTCAAGTAAGCTTTTTACTTCCCGCGCAACAGGAGAAAAGCCGTTTTTCTCCTGTTGCGCTTCCTCGTCTTCACATCCCGCGTGACCGACTAGAGGCCTTTTATTTCGTAAAACGCTTCCAGTCGGTTCCGTCCCCCAGGGAAAGAACCGCCCAACCCGGCATCCGGGTTTTTCAGGATGCAAACCATAACATCTCCGCCACAGCAGCCCATGTCAAAGCGACTCTACTTCGGGAATATCAAGGAAGTCATCGAACCTCCGAACCTTATTGAGATTCAACTTCAATCATACTTCGATTTTCTACAACAGGACACGCCGGCCGCGGCCAGGAAAAACATCGGGTTACAAGGCGTTCTGAAGGAAATCTTTCCTATCAAGAGCTATGACGAAAACATTGAGCTCGACTTCGTCTCCTATGACATTGAACAGCCGAAGATGAGCGATTACGAGGCCATCCGCGCGGGGGAAACCTACAGCGCCGCCCTTCAGGTCACCTTCAAGCTCAAATCCGACAACGAGTCCAAGGAAGAAACGGTCTATATGGGAGAACTCCCCATGATGACCAACCGCGGCACCTTTGTCATCAACGGCGCCGAACGCGTCATCGTGTCCCAGCTGCACCGTTCCCCGGGCATTTGCTTTGAAAGCGCCCAGCATCTGAACGGAAAACTGCTCCACTCCTTCCGCATCATCCCGGACCGGGGCTCCTGGCTGGAGGTCCAGTTTGACACCAACGACCTGCTTTACGTTTACCTTGACCGCCGCCGCCGCCGCCGCAAATTCCTTGCGACGACGTTTATGCGCTACCTGGGCTTCAAAACGGACCGTGACATCGTCAGCCAGTTCTACAACATCCGCACGCTTCCCCTGAGCGAAGACATGACGGAAGAAGATCTGCACAACCTTGTGGCTGTGGACACGATCAAGGACAAGGACCTGGTTCTTGCCAAGGCTTTCGAACAGCTCAATATGGGTGTGGTTCGCCAGCTCCTCCAGTTCGGCATCAAGAAAATCGACGTCATTGACCAGAGCGAGGACGACGTGCTGATCAAAACCCTGAAGAAGGATCCCGCTCACGACGAAGAATCCGCCCTCAAGGAAATCTACAAACGCCTGCGTCCCGGAGATCCCGCTACTGCCGCTCAGGCACGCACCCTGCTTAAGAGGCTTTTTGACGATCCCAAGAAATACGACCTCACCCGCGTGGGGCGCTACAAAATCAACCAGAAACTCGGTCTGGACACCAGCCTGGACCAGCGCCTGATGACGGCGGAAGATTTCCTGGCCGCCCTCAAATACCTCCTGCGCCTCAAGAAGGGCGAAGGCATGGTGGACGACATCGACCACCTGGGCAGCCGCCGCGTACGTGCCGTAGGCGAACTCATGGCCAATCAATGCCGCGTAGGCCTTGCCCGCACCGAGCGCTTGGTCAAGGAACGCATGACCCTCATTGACCAGAACATTGAAGGCGTCACGCCCAGCAAACTCATCAATCCGAAGGCCCTCAGCGCCGTCGTGCGCGACTTCTTCGGCCGCTCCCAGCTCTCCCAATTCATGGACCAGATCAACCCCCTCGCGGAATTGACGCACAAGCGCCGTCTTTCCGCCCTGGGGCCCGGCGGCCTGAACCGTGACCGGGCCGGATTTGAAGTCCGGGACGTACACCCCTCCCACTACGGGCGCATTTGCCCCATTGAAACGCCGGAAGGTCCCAACATCGGCCTGATCAACTCCATGTGTACCTACGCCCGCATCAATGAATTCGGATTCATTGAAACGCCTTACCGCAAGGTGGAAAACGGCAGGGTCACCAATACCATCGAATACGTCACCGCCGATCAGGAAGAAGGCTATCTCATCGCCCAGGCCAATAACCCGCTGGACGAACAGGGCAACTTCACGACCTCCCGCGTAACCGCCCGTGAAAAAGGCGAATTCATCGAAGTGGATCCGGCAGACGTGCATTACATGGACGTTTCTCCCAAGCAGCTCGTTTCTATCGCCGCCGGTCTTATCCCCTTCCTGGAACATGACGACGCCAACCGCGCCCTGATGGGCTCCAACATGCAGCGCCAGGGCGTGCCTCTGATGGTAGCGGAATCTCCATACGTGGGAACCGGCATCGAAGGAAAGTGCGCCAGGGACTCCCGTTCCGTCGTTCTGGCGGAAGCGGACGGCATCGTGGCCTCCGCCACGGCTGAAGTCATTATCACCACGAAAGACGGGGAACTGCCCGTGCGTCCGGAAGTATTCCTGTCCGATCCCGACAGTGTGCGCACGGACCGCGACAATGGCGTTTACGTCTATCCCCTGCGCAAGTTCATGCGTTCCAATGCTGGAACCTGCATCAACCAGCGTCCGATCGTGCGCCGCGGCGACAAAATCAAAACCGGCGACGTGCTGGCGGACGGCCCGAACACGGACCAGGGCGAACTGGCCCTCGGCCGCAATGTTCTGGTGGCCTATATGCCGTGGAACGGTTACAACTTCGAAGACGCTATTGTCATCTCCGAAAAAACCGTGAAGGAAGACACCTTCACTTCCATTCATATCTCCGAGTTTGAAGTTCAGGCCCGTGACACCAAGCTGGGTCCGGAAGAAATCACCCGTGATATCCCGAACGCCGGTGATGAAGCCCTGAAAAACCTGGATCATGACGGCGTCATCCGCATCGGCGCGGAAGTGAAGCCCGGCGACATCCTCGTCGGCAAAATCACCCCCAAATCGGAAACGGAACTGGCTCCGGAAGAACGTCTCCTCCGCGCCATTTTCGGTGAAAAGGCCGCAGAAGTGAAAGATACCTCACTCCGTGTCCCCTCCGGCTGCACCGGCATCGTGATGGATGTGCGCATTTCTTCCACAGGCTCCGGCCACCACCGCGGCGACCTCGTCGTAGACAGCGCGGAAAAGAAAAAGCAGTTCAAGAAAATCAACGACGAACATAAAAAGAAGAAGGAGCAGCTCATTGACCAGTTGACCAAGAAGCTCTCCGATATTCTTCTGGGTGAAAAAATCCCGCTGGACGTCGTCAATGAACAGACCGGTGAAATCATCATCCCGGCCAACAGGAAAATCACCAAGACCCTGTTGCGTAAACTGGCCCTGGTTCACGACCATATCGAAATCGAACCCAGCCCGATTCGCAACAAGATTCTGGAAATCATCACTTCGTTTGAAGGCCGCTTTACGGAACTGGATGACGAACGGGAACACAGGCTGGATCAGATGGAATCCGGGGACGAATCCGAACCCGGCGGACTGAAGGAAGTTAAAGTATATATCGCCGCCAAGCGCAAGCTCGGCGTGGGTGACAAGATGGCCGGTCGCCACGGCAACAAAGGCGTCGTTGCCAAAATCGTCCCGGAACAGGATATGCCCTTCCTCGCGGACGGTACTCCGGTGGATATCGTTCTGAACCCCTTGGGCGTGCCTTCCCGAATGAATGTGGGGCAGGTGCTTGAAGCCCACCTCGGCATCGCTGCCAGGGCCCTTGGCTTCAAGGTGGCTACCCCGGTGTTCGACGGGATCAGTGAAGAAACCATCTGGAATTACATGTCCGAAGCCAAGAAGGTGGACGGTTTCACCTGGATCGGTGACGGCAAGGACGGCACCGTGGGAGGGAAGAGTACCCTTTATGACGGCCTGACCGGCGAACCTTTCCATAACCCGGTGGTGGTAGGCCAGACCTACATGCTCAAACTGAACCACCTGGTGGCGGACAAGATTCACGCCCGCGCCGTGGGTCCGTACAGCCTGGTCACGCAGCAGCCTCTGGGCGGCAAGGCCCAATACGGCGGTCAGCGTTTCGGGGAAATGGAAGTGTGGGCACTGGAAGCCTATGGCGCCGCCTATACCCTCCAGGAACTTCTCACCGTCAAGTCCGACGACGTTCAGGGCCGTACCCGCATTTACGAATCCATCGTGAAGGGGGATAATACCCTGGAAGCCGGAACTCCGGAATCTTTCAACGTTCTGATGAAGGAAATGCAGTCCCTGGGGCTGAACGTACGCCCCGGCAGCAAGGATGAACAACCCTCCCTGCAACTCGGCGGCACGGATCTCACTCCCGTGGACGGCATGACGGAAGGCTTTGACAGCGACGACATGGCCGGCCTGGCGGACGTCGACTTCTCCGACCTCAAATTCTAATATCCACCGCATTCCGCCCCCGTGCCGCAAAACGCGGGGGCGGGCATCAAACATCCTTTAAACTTTCAATATATGTCTGACACCCCCACCATCAGGGAAATGCACGGCCTGAGCGACAAGCCCCGGACCTTTGACCAGGTTGCCATCACCGTGGCGGATCCGGATACCATCCGCAGCTGGTCATTCGGTGAAGTCGTCAACCCGGAAACCATCAACTACCGCACGTTCAAGCCGGAAAAAGGCGGCCTGTTCTGCGAACGCATCTTCGGGCCCACCCGAGACATGGAATGCGCCTGCGGCAAGTACAAGCGCATCAAGCATAAGGGCATCACCTGCGACCGCTGCGGCGTGGAAGTAACCAACGCGCGCGTGCGCCGCGAACGAATGGGCCATATTGAACTGGCCGTTCCGGTTTCCCATATCTGGTTTTACAAATGCATGCCCAGCCGCATTGGCCTTATGCTGGACATGACGGCCCGCCATTTGGAACGCGTGATTTACTATGAAGACTACATCGTGGTAGATCCCGGCAGTACCCCTCTGGAAAAGGGGGCCATCCTGACGGAAGAAGAATTCCGCAATGCGGAAGACGAATACGGCTATGACAGCTTTGAAGCCGGCATGGGCGCGGAAGCCATCCAGAAAATGCTGGCGGCCATTGATCTGCCCACCCTCGTCGCGGATCTTCAGGAACAGCTGGACAATACCAACTCCAAACAGAACAAGCGCAAGATTGCCAAGCGTCTGAAACTGGCCCAGGGGTTCCTTCAGTCCAACACACGCCCGGAATGGATGATTTTGAACGTTCTGCCCGTCATTCCTCCGGACCTGCGCCCGCTGGTTCCTCTGGAAGGCGGCCGTTTCGCAACGTCCGACCTGAATGACCTGTACCGCCGCGTCATCAACCGCAACAACCGCCTGAAAACCCTCCTGAGCCTCAAAACTCCGGAAGTCATCATCCGTAATGAAAAACGCATGCTTCAGGAAGCCGTGGATGCCCTGTTTGACAACGGCCGCCACGGCCGTGCCGTCACCGGCGCCGGCAACCGCCCCCTCAAATCCCTCTCCGACATGCTGAAGGGCAAGGGAGGCCGTTTCCGCCAGAACCTGCTCGGCAAGCGCGTGGACTACTCCGGCCGCTCCGTTATCGTCATCGGCCCGGAATTGAAACTCAACCAGTGCGGTCTTCCCAAGAAGATGGCGCTCATTCTGTTTGAACCCTTCATCATCCACCGTCTGAAAGAGCTGGGTTACGTGCACACGGTGCGCTCCGCCAAGAAGCTCATTGACCGCAAGACGCCGGAAGTGTGGGATATTCTGGAAGAAGTGACCAAGGGCCACCCGGTCATGCTCAACCGCGCGCCCACCCTGCACCGCCTCTCCATCCAGGCTTTTGAACCGGTTCTGATTGAAGGTTCCGCCATCCGTCTGCACCCGCTCGTCTGTAATGCGTACAACGCGGACTTCGACGGCGACCAGATGGCTGTGCACGTGCCTCTGTCCGTGGAAGCGCAGATGGAAGCCCGGCAGCTCATGCTGGCGCCCAACAATATTTTCTCCCCTGCTTCCGGCAAGCCCATTGCCACACCCACGCAGGACATCATTCTGGGCGCGTACTTCCTGACGCATACCCGTGCTGCGGAAGTACAGAACAATCAGGATAATCATCACCATCTTCCCCTCTTCGAATCCATTGACGAGGTGGAATACGCCATTGCCGCCCGCAAAATCGGCTACCATGACTGGATCCGCCTGCACAACCCGGACTACGGCAAAAAGCCTTCCGAAGTAGTGTATGGGGATGTCACCAAGAAGGTTATCATCACTACTGCCGGACGCGTGCGTTTCAATGAAATCTGGCCCCGGGAACTCGGTTACATTAACCGCAACGTAGGCAAGAAACAGATGGGCGACATCATCTGGCGCTGCTACCAGACCGTCGGCAAGGAACGTACCGTGCAGACTCTGGACGCCCTGAAAAACCTGGGCTTCAAGGAAGCAACCCGTTCCGGCTGCTCCATCGGCATCGTGGACATGGTGGTTCCCTCCCAGAAAAAGACGGAAATTGAAAAAGCCTATGCGGAGCTGGACAAGGTGACCCGCCAGTATAAGAACGGTATTATCACGGATGGGGAACGCTACCAGAAGGTGGTGGACATCTGGACCCAGACTACGGATGTCATCCAGGCGGCTCTGTACCGCAAGCTGGAACACAACGAAGGCTCCAAGATGGCCAGCCCGCTCTTCATGATGGTGGACTCCGGAGCCCGAGGCAACAAGGCGCAGATCAAGCAGCTCTCCGGCATGCGCGGTTTGATGGCGAAACCCAGCGGCGAAATTATCGAACGCCCCATCACGGCCAACTTCCGTGAAGGCCTTTCCGTGCTGGAATACTTCATCTCCAGCCGCGGCGCCCGTAAGGGCCTGGCCGATACGGCGCTGCGTACCGCGGACTCCGGTTACCTCACCCGCCGCATGGTCGACGTCTGCCAGGACGTCATCATCCGCTCCGACGACTGCGGTGCGGACCGCGGCATCATCGCCAGCGAGATCAGCGAGAACGGTCAGGTCATCGAGAAGTTCTCCGAGCGCATCCACGGCCGCTATCCCGTCCACGACATTCTCAAGCCCGGCACCGACGAGGTGCTGATCTCCAAGGATCACATGATGGACGCCTCCGACGCCGATCTGCTCGAGAAGTTCGACATTCACGAGGTCGAGATCCGCACCGTCCTGACCTGCCGCGCCCATTCCGGCGTGTGCGCCAAGTGCTACGGCATGAACCTGGCGACCAGCAAGCCCGTCGGCCCCGGCGAG
>OHCS01001075.1_pt1 | contig 12761 bp, 2 predicted proteins | sample 1566741 | NCBI WGS metagenome assembly OHCS01 (sample SAMEA3879604, study PRJEB24766) | human gut metagenome | biome: human-associated habitat; feature: feces | place: USA | collected 1985/1987 | reverse complement strand
TTGTCAGGTTGCGCTGATCTTCCGGCCAAACGATTACCCGTTTAATCTTATCGATCGACAAGTTACCTGTCACATAAGTAACATGATAGTTCTTGGCTGTCGGCTTCTGAGTGAAATAAATATCCCAGGTACCACGAGAATCCACGGTTGCATCTGTTGCCACCGCCGGTAAGAAATCTCCATCGAATACATCATCCAAGCTCTGGTATTCATTATTCTTCAGGCCTTCGTAAGCAATTGTCAGTTCCGGATTAGCCACACCGTATACACGGTTCTTGTCTTCGGCTGTCACCGTCAAATCTGCTTTACGGATTTCCAAGCTGTCTAATACTATAGTCACACCCCCCATATCGAAGTTAGTAAGCAAACCACCCATAGAAGCTATTGCATCGGAGGTAAAGCGTACTTCATATTTGCCTGCATTTGTCTTCTTGTTGAAGCTTGCCCAGTCAATCCAGTCAACACGGCCTTCGGCTGTGTTCAGGATGGTGCTGATCTCGTCTACCAACATCTGATCCACTGTATCGTCGGCCGGTGTTACTGCCACGGCTACGTCACCATCCACAGGATCTTCGCCATATTCGCGGGAAGCAGAAACGTTCAACTGTACAGCATCTGCCATCGGGACAGGAGAAACCGTTACAATCGCACTTTCCGTACCGGCCTCGAACACGACACCTGTCACAGGTACAAATGCACCGCTGACAACTCCTGCGGCTGCGCTGGTTTGGATTGTATAATCACCCACAGGTGAATAAGCCGCAAACACGTCAGCATCGGCCGGATCTGTCGTAACAAAGAGATTTTCAAGGTCATAGTCAGCAACCAAAGTGGCGGCGTTCAACTTCGGTGTCGTCGCAAATGCCAACTTCGGCTTTAAAGATGAAACGCCTGACTGCCCATAGACTTTTCTATATGCAGCTTTTGCTGGGGTAACCGTCACGATTGCCGGGGTAACCGTCAATGTTGCCAAAGTCGTATTCAAATTGATATCGAAATCTCCGACAGCAGACTTCAGGCGCGGAACCTCTGTTCCTCCTTTTACCACCTGCAGGGAGTAAGTCCCTGAAGTCAAATTTGCCTGAACATAAGTATTTAATACAACATTCAATGACTTGTCTTGTACAACAATCTCATTTTTTGTATCCACCAATGCCCAGTTCAGATAATCGTTATTGAAATACATTTTCCAACGTTCCAAAGTCAATGTCTTCTTGACTTCATCGGAAATAGCCAACAAGTCATATCCGTTATTCCCGGATATCCAATTTATAGATAATGAATATTCCGGTTTGCCATCTTTTATTTCCCAAGTACCGGCAATAGACCGGTTCGCTTCAGAGAAACCTACAGTAACCGGATATTCCACAATCTGCAAACCACCTTTAACGATAACACTGCCATCCGTTGTTGTTTCCACCTCACAACCTAACGCATCATATTTAAAGGTATAATTATCCGATTTCAAAATCACCTTATAATCGTATACTCCGGCAATCGGCGTGGCATTCTTTGTTTGTGCTCCATCGTCACCCAGCAAAACAACAGCCTGAATTTCCGCAGCAGCCAACTTTTTATTCAATGCCGGAATATCGGTCAGCTTTATTTGGTTTTCTATTTCAGACAAGATCTTACCATAAACAAAGACAGCTTTCGCTTGATCCTCCGGTTTGATTTCGTCAGGTGTATTCAATAAATATGTAGGTAATTTAACTGTTAAAGACTTTTGTGCTACAATTACAGAAGATGGCATAGATTTTCCACCCGCTTCGATGTTATAAGTGAAGTTAGCCGGGGCATCATTCATCTTTATCACATATCCGTACGTACCTGCAGCAATCGGATCATTGGCTTCACCCGTACATGCAGCATCTTTCAATGTCACAGTAAAGATATCTCCAGGATTGGCAAAGTCGGCATATTGATCGAAGATTCCTGCATTCATAGCCAAGAACTCTTCAAGAATCTTGCTTTCCATTACCTTTTTCTTCTGTTCATACTTGAACGTTATATCGGTAGGGAATTCAAACTCCAATTTAACCTTCTTTACAACCAGCCCGCCGGTAACCGATGCGATATCCACATTTTCCGTCACGATCGGTTTAAACGTCAATGTATAATCATATTTGCCGGCAGGTACAGGACTATCGGCAGTCAATTCAACAGAGAAACTACCTCCGGGCTGAATACCTGTTGCAGCAACCAATCTGAACAACTCTGCATTTTTGACATCACTAAGCACAGCTTCCTTGATTTTCGCCTTCACTACAGCTAATGTATTAGCATCGGCATAATCAATTGTAACATCCGGCAATACAGGAGTCACTGCTTTTTTGGTAATCGTTCCGGAAAGAAGCACATTCCAAGTCTGACCGGGAACTTCTTCCGTCACTTTCATGTTTGCCAGTGGTTTAAGAGTCAAGGTATAGTAGTTCTTGAAATAAGGATTCGTCAACACCACTTGATATCCATACAAGTCGGAAACCTTCAAATATTCATCCTCCGGAATCAATTCGGCTGTACCTCCGGCATCTACTTGTGTCTGGTTACGAATAATATTCACCTTTACTCCCCAAGTTTCCAAGTCCGGTTTTACGAAGTTTGCAACCGTCGACGTGACATGCTTATTCAAGAAATCAAGGATCAAACGGGCATAATGACCGGCAGTATAACCGAAATTTTCATTCAGATATGTCAATTCCGTTTCTATATCCATCGGAATTTCAATCAAGGTAATACCTCCGTTATCCAAAAGCGTTATAGAAGTCGCATAAAGAAGTTGGAATCCTGTTGCAGCCTTTGCCGAATTCACCGTTCTTAAAGTTGTGCCATCTGCACCTTTTACCGTGATTGTACGGTATTTGGTAGTAGGAGCAAAGTACACCCTATATCCATCCCCTTCAATGGCAACACGTAGAATACACTTGCCTTTCAGATCCGGATTATTCAACAGAATATCTGCCATGATATGTTGCGCCATCAATTCATCCGACGCACCTTCTTTCTTAAATTTATACGTTTTCAAGTTTACGGTAAGATCCGCACGCGGATTGATCGTGACAGCTATTTGAGGAGATAGCGGATAAGTTTCTGCCACTTCCTCTCCATTCACTGTCACCTTCGAATAATCCACAAACAAATCCGATTTAAACTTGACCTGATATTGCATTGTTCCTCCTTCCGGTACACTCAGGTCAGAAGAGGTAATTTCTTCGATATAAGAGGCCAAAAGAACACTTGGATTGTTATAAACCAAATCACGTTTGATCAGTTCCGATATTTGAGAAACCTCGTCAGTCTCGCCCACTATATAATCAAATTCATATGTCGGGAAGTTAAATTCAGCCACCGGACGAGCGTTTAATTGAATACCATTCTTTACTGTTACATAAATATAAGTAGCATCCGAATTATCAATCGTCACGTCTGCATCTACCTTTCCGGCATATAGTTCTTCAAGTACGCCTGATTTCTTTGCAACTCTAACCTTATAACCGTAAACAGCTTCCGACTCGGACACTGTTTTCACAGCTGTGCCGGTTTTATCAAGCAATGTCACCTGGATTTTATCCGTAAGAGCCAAAACCCCGCCATTCAGTTGGTACAGTTTATCACTTACCAAAGAGGTGATTGCAGCCGGTTTCATGTCTTTCACATAATCAACCGGAATATTCTTCGGAGAAGTAAAGGCATGCTCTACCGGTAAAACAGTCACAAAACGAATTGCCTCATTAAACGTACACGTTACGCCATCGGCGGCAACCTTCAATTTATTGGATGCCGAACTTTGTGTCTGGTAAGTTATTTTATAATCGGCCAGTTTATGGGTTGCACCCTCTTTTAATGTTATAGTATAAGAGAGATAACCTTCACTTGTTAAAGGAGCTTCGGTTGTCACTTGCGGAGTAAAGCTATAAACCGTTTCCAAACCGGAATTAGCATTATTCACTGCATCCAACACTTTTTTCTCCAATTCCGCTTTCGTTGTGATCGTACCGATCTTTATCGGAGTTGAAATAAAGTCAGGCAAAACGACTTTTATTTCCTCTTTGGTCGCAGTTACGGCATTCTTCAGGTCATATCCGTTTATAGACGTATTGGCAGACAGTTTTCCACTTACAGAAGCTTCCGTCTGAGTTCCCGGCTTATAATTTTCATTCAATATGACACGATAACTATACGTTTTGCCTGATTCTAAAACGCCTTTTGTCAACTTTTGCGTAAACGTTTCATCCGAATAGAGTTCGATACCGTTCTTAGCCAGTATGGCTGCTGTTCCGTCTGCCGATTGTATGGCTGCTCTTATCGCAGCAATAACCCGGTTGACAGCAGTTCCTTCAGCCAACAAGCCGTCGCCACCTTCTGTAAACACAGGAAGTTTGGTTTTTCCGATTGCTTTTGGCGTAATTGTAAGAACACCTGTCGATGTAAACGATGCGCGCCCGTCGGTCTCTACCTTCTTTGTACCGCCTGTTACATTCACTGAGGAGTAGTCATAAATCTCACTTGCACTTGCCGGGAAATAAACTTTTACATTATATTTACCCACAGGCAACACTGTTTTACCCGTTTCATAAAGAGTCTCTTTTCCGTCTTTAACGAAATAGACCGAGCAATCTTCTATTCCGGTTATACCATTTACTTTCGTGAATGTTATTTGAGACTCAATACCGCTTAATGGAGTACCATAAGTATAGGAAGACCAAGAACCAAAACTTATTGATGCAGCAGACTGATCAACCTTTTTTACCGTAATCTTATCAGAAACAGTAAAAGCAGACTTTTCATTCAATTTTATTTCTTTGATTTCTGCCGTAGAAGATTCAGGGAAAGCAATCTTCAAATCCTTCCGAGCACGTACGTCGAATGTATACGAATAAGTACCGGCTCCCAAAGGATAAGCAGGAGTACCTGTAATTTGTATGTTCTCGAAATAAATATCATCCTTCAAAGCCTGATTCTTCTTTGACAAGCCAGACAGAATAGCCTGTTTCAAAGCATCTTCATTTTGTATCTGATTACTTACCGTCGTATAATTGGCAGAGAAAACAGAGCCACTCAGCACCGATTTGATTACGATACTGTTGCCGACTTTCACAAATTCTTTTCCTGTTGCTTCTATTCTGAAAGGAGTTATGGTAGCCCCCAAAGATTCAGAATTAGATCTTTCGATATTAACAACATAGCCTTCCGAATTTACAGTTACATCAAAGAGATAACTATAATCTGCTGCAACAAGATCTCCGCTTTGAACCGATCCGGCTTTGAGAATCCGAACATTCGATACGGTTATATTTGTCGAATGCGCACTCGGTATTGTCTTCTCAATCTCTGCTGCAATGAAATCACCCAAAGTCGCAACATTGGCATTCGATTCTTTCTCATAAAAGCTTAACATTTCCTTTGCCGGAACCTTCAGCGTAACAACCGTCTTATCAGTCACAACGATAGAACCCGACACTTCGACTTCTGCGTTAGTTTGACCAGGTTCTACTGAAGTTGGAGCCGCTACCCCGTCCGCACGGGCAAAACTTGCTTTAATACCTGCGGGAGTAGATAATTTAAATTTATAGGTATACGTTCCAGCAATAAGAGTAGTGCTAGAAACATCACCTGTACCACTATGCAATGTAACATCACTCGCTGTTAATCCGCTTATATCCCCAATTGAGGCAGATAATTTCGCCAGAATATCATTCTTCAATGTTGCGACTGTAGCGTTACCATCTGTCACAGAAAATGTATACAGAGGTAAATCTATATTTTTCGTTACAGAAGAGATGGAACCTGCGGTTTGAGTCGTTGTTTTATTAGGGAAATCATAAAAATCTTTAAACGATGTAACTTTTCCATCAACTCCTAAACGGAGAATATAGCGTTTAGTTATCCCGAATGAATAAGCCTTTATCTTTACATCAACCGCTGATACAACATTTCCGGTAGGTTGTACCAAGGAAAAGTCTGTAGATGTCGTATTTGAAAGTTTTAATTTACCCTTTGCATCTTCAAAGGAACTATTTTTTAACTGGCTAAAGCCACCATCCACAAAGGCAGCAAAATCGCCTACCTCGGTGGCATTTGATTCATAAACAGTAAAAAAATCACTTTTTATAACATCCGCACTTGTCCCATACGGAATTTCCGTTGTTCCATGAGGCAAGTCTTTGAACACAATCACATACCGATCAACAGCCATCGCCTGCGTCACGACTCCCAACAACAATAATGCAAACAAAAGTAGTCTTCTGCTTACATCCCTAAAGTATATTTTTCCCATACTTTTAAGTATTTCATTTATAATGTTTTCCATTCATAATTAAATTGATTAGATGCTGTGATTTTTGGGTTGAGTTTTTTTCATTAGATGAAATTTCAACGTCGGTCTCAGTATCCATCAAAATATTGCTTGTACAAGGCGTTCATTATGTTTAATACGAACGTCTGCAGGCCATGCCGGGACACTCCCGACAGCTATTTCAAAGCATATATGCTTTCATTTTTATCCTTTTAGGAAAGAAGGCCCTGGCCGTAAAATTAACCTTACTACCAGGGCCTCTTTTTTTCCTTGTTCTTGCTTCACAGCAATACTAATAGGATGAACTTTATTTCATTACTTTAGTATTAATATAACCACTCGTTCCCCCATCGCGGGTTACTTAATGGTTCTCCCCGCTGGGAGAACCATTGCGCAGCTTTCACTATTATTAATATCCCTCTATTAGGATTTCTTTATTACTTAACCATTGCTTTCAGCACTGTGCCGTCTTCCAATGTTACTACTACCATACCTGCAGAAGCCGGGAATGTAGCATTGTCGGAAGAGATCACTGTGTTGGCAATTACCTGACCCAGTACGTTAGCTACTACCGCTTTCTTACCACCTGCGTTCAGGATCGTTACCTGACCCTTGCCGCCGATAGCAGTGATTGCCGTAGCATCGATGCTTTCGTTGCCAACAGGATTTGAAGGATCAGCATTATCGAAGTAGATATCCCCCGTAGAGGTTGCAGTCTTAGATGTTGCGAAATCTAAGTAGTCTTCCGACGGAATCATCTGGTTTGCATCACCTACACACTTGTTATAAGCCTGTACACGTACAGTATAAGCAGTCTGCGGGATCAGGTTATGAACCTGGATAGATGTTGAAGTCGATGCGATATCGAATGATTCTTCGCCGTCGAAGTTGATATCATCCTGCCATTCGTAATAAGCATTTGGCAATGAACCTACTTCTGTTCTCCAGTCACCTGTATAGAATTCACCATTGTTGATCGGCATCGGGCTAACCGGCTTTCTAACCATCCATGTTTCAGGAGTATCGAACAGATAAATATCGATCTGATGTTTGTCTGTCTGGAAGCCTTCCATCAAACGGATAGTGTATTTGATCGGATTAGTTACATCTGTCGTCAGATCCATGTCATTCATCTGGTGAGCGATCGGAGCATAAGACCACTTTCTGTCGATCGGATCCAAGTTACCCTGGATGCTGAAGTTGTCAACACCTACGATAGATGTTTCTTTCTTGACAACACCATCTTCTTTGTATTCTTTGGTAACTTCCAACCAGTAGTTAACCTGATTGTCACGGTGGATTACACTACCTGTAGCGTTGAACAACTCAACCCAGATAGTCCTGCTTTCTTTGTCGGCACGAACTTCAGAGATAAATACATCTTCAGAAGTGAACTTCGGAGTGAAGCGACCTACGGCAACTTTGTAATATTCAGCACCCGGAACGGCTTCCCAATTGAATTTAGCATCGCTACCACCAATTTCACCATATGTCGGTTCTTTGATAGTCGGATTAGCCAAACCTGCAGTAAATGCTACACCCAAATCTTTGTTTACATCGCAAACAGCAGCCAAAGAAATAACATTTTCTACGTCACACAAGTCTTCTACATTCGGAGTAGCACGAAGATCGATCTTAGCAACTACGTCACCACGCATTACGTTTTTAACAAGATCGCCCTTACCACCTTTGAAAACATAATCCAGAGACCCGTCTTCCATGTTACCATTCATAGCCAAAGCCAAAGATTGTTCACGAACATTCAATTCTTTTGTTTTAGCTGTACCGAATGTGAACATATCAGAGTTGCTGATCAAATTAATCTTCTGTTCTATCTTGTTTTCAGACTCGATAGTAGACGTTCCGTAATGAGGCAGGTCACGACCCTGAATATAGATTACAGAATCTTTCATATCGCCTGCATTTACTACACCAAACTGGAAGTTTTCGATCTTCTTCTTACCTTCAGCGTCAGAACTGTACCATACTTCCGGTACTTTAACGTCACCCTTGATCTTAGCAGTCAAAGTATCGTTGACATTGATACCGTAAGGAGCAAAGAATCCAAGATTCAACCATTTCTTATCATCTACTCTCAATGTTCTTTCATAATCATTCAAATCATAGAAGCGAACACGGTTTGCGATTTCGTTAGAACGCTGTTGCGGAGCCAACTGAATTGTATCCTTGGCATAATAGCGTGCCCACATGCCCTTTGCAGAACCTGTATTGATCGTATCGATGCTCATAGCAATGCCATCACGGTCAACCGGATCGAATGCAACATTCACGGCGATCAAAACTTCACCGTACTTATTCGGATTGATCTGAACCTTACCGTTTACTGAATCAATTGTACTGTAAACAACACCGTTCAAGTCAGCCAATTCAACAAATGAGTACTTATATGCAGTAGACTTGTTAGAGAAAGTAGTCATGTCAACCGGATCCATCACGTTGATACCGGCAATGATAAACTGACCTGTATATTCCGGATAGCAAGTATTCACATAACGAGTCTGGTAATCTTTAGTGAATGCTTCACGATAGATTCCTTTGATAGTAGCACCATGTTCAACCGGGCTGAACTGGTTCAGAATGAACGGATAGAAACTGTTATAAGAACCTTCTCTTACATCTGCGTTCATAGTAGTAACCAAACCGGCATCGGTTGTACCTACAGTGTAGAATTCATTGAATCCCTTCACGTCTGCAGTCTTGATACCGAACTGAGCGATATGGTCGAATACATTAGGCAGACCCGGGCAACAACCTTGGATCAGATCCCAAATGATCGCTTTGTCGTTCCTGTCGTTGAACGGCATATAAACAACTTTCATTTCCAGACCTTCGTTCTTAATACGGTTAACCAAAGCCACATCGTCCAAATCAACTTCGAAATACAATGTATCTGTTACGGCAGTACCTTTCAGTTTACCATATACACCATTTACATCTTTAGCCATAGTCTTAACCGGATTGCTAATGTTGTTAGACAACCAGTAAGCCTTGTCATATTCTTTTTCACCGGCAGTGAACAGGAATGCATTTGTATGATACAAAGCATCATCAGTGCTTTCGTTCTTAGAGAACTGTTCTTTGAATACCTTGATTGTGGCAGTTGTACCACCGGCAACGTCAGGCTTCAAACCTGTAGCCTTGATGTATACAGTATGAGGTCTTGACTCGAAACGAACAGTGCTTGTTTCATCATACGGAGAGAAGAACAGATCCAATCTGTCTTTATCTTTCACGTTAGCCAAAACCGGAGTTACAATACCCATAGCATGACTCAACAGATCATCACTTTCGAAGTTATACCATACGAATGTATTAGTACCGCTGATCCAGATCGGACCTTCGTAAACAGCACCTGCCTTACCATCCATCAAATCCTGAGCGGAATAAGTATATTTGGCATTTGCAGTCAATGTTTCTTCTGTATTCTGGTCATATCTTGATGTTGCAGTTTTATATGTCAATGCAGGAGCGATTGTATATTTTTCACGAACATACAATGATTCATCGTCATCTACATTTACATCACCACGAGAATAACGGAAGATTGCATTGATACTAACGATGTCTTTTTCAATATTACCAGTACAATCAATAACAGGCAAATTTTCAGTATGTGATCCTACCACTGGAACATCAGGAACCTGGCATGTTGCACAGAACTGGTTAAACCATTCCACATAATCCTTATAAGAATGACCATTAACCTTCATCGGCAAATAACGACCCGGAACATAAGTAGAATCTTTCTCTCCATCATTCATGAATACGATCTTCCAACCAACCAGATTCACATCGTCATCATAACGATCTGTTGCTAGTTTGTAAGCTTTCGTACGATTTGCCAAAGTAATTTCACCCCAATGGATTTCATCTAAATCTTTTTCACCTCTTGAGTTGAAATACGGCAGATTCTTGAATGAAATTTCTGCAGTCTTATAATCCTTATATTCATCGAAGTTCAAGTCGTTCACTTCGTTGTATGTAGGAATAGAAGAACCACTTAAAACGAATCTTGCTGTATCAGAAGCTTCAGCTGTTGTTGTAGCCCAGATGTAGCTATCAGCCTTAAATTCGGCAACTTCTTGCGGAGCAAAATAGAAATCAAATGTAGCATTAGAAATACGATCTCTATCATCAACTCCATCCTTTTGAACAAAATATTCACGAGGTATACGATAAATAACTTCATCTGATACTCCAGGAGTACCTTTTACAATAAAATCATCCAAAGAAATAGCATCACCAACTTTTGTGAAATCTTCAGAATTAGAAGCAGTCATATTATCAACGATAAACGGGTACTTAACGTGCAGTTCATAATATGCCAGTTCTTGCTGTATTTCCTTATCTGCATCAACTAAGCCATCACGACCCTCTACATCTTCAAATGTAGCTGTATACTTATTGTTTGCTTCACCTTTTTCATACAACGTATTCCAAAACTCAACAGTCGTTGTAAATGTTGCTTTGTTACAAGAAGTATTACGGCCGGCACCTGCCTCAAATACAGTAGTTTCACCTTCAATTTCCACATCAGGACGATTGAAAGCGATACGTGCATTACGGAATACAGTCAATGGTTCTGTATCTTTTGTTTTATCGACTGTAGATTCCAATGTTTTATCCGGTACAGATTGAGTGCTCTCAAACATGATTACAATAATCTTGTTATCCAAGTCACCTTGCTTCAAAACACCGCCATCAGATATTTGAAGAATGTTTCTCCAAGCATGTTTTGCACCAATCTGATGATTTTCGGCAGTAAAGATAGGCTTTTCCTGTACTGGGTTAGAAAGATATTTTCCAGCCAGATCATATATATAAACATTGTAAGCCCAATCAATAGAACGATTGACAAGCTCTTTATTTCCATAAGCTGCCATATCAATATCAATACCCTCTACACCAATTAGTCCTTTTGTACTATAGGTAAAATCCACACGAGCTTTAGCTTTTGTATTCTGATAAATACCTAAACAAGCCTTCTCTGTTTCATCTACAAAAGTAAAAGTAGAAGCAGTGTTCATTTTCTCATGGTTCTTGATTTCATCATAAGCCATGGTCAAATGTTGTCCGTCAAAAGGTAATTGTTCCGTTTCTTCCATATTCAGGAATGAAGCATACACACCAGCCATCAATTTTGCATCCTTCATGTTTGCGAAGTCGATTACTGAGTAATAATTTCCATACTCAGCACCTTCAATTGCTGCATGCGTGTGAATGTTTACTTTCTCAATCGGTTTCAACTGAGTTGCCCCAATAGACGGTGTCTCAAAATGTTCCCGGGTGTCATACCAAGGAGCTCTTGTACTCGCTACTTGAGGCAACATATTCGCGAACGAAAATCCTGCCACCCCCAGAGCACCTAAGAGGACTATTCCTCCCTTTTTCAAAGTACTTTTTTTCATGTGTAATACAATTAATTAATAAAAACTGTTATTTAATTCTCTATAAATCACCTAACTATCACTTTTGTCGATATCGGATCGCCTCCGTTATAGACCGTAGCGATATATACACCTGCCGACAAGCCTGTTAACGAAACCGTCAACTGCGTCGTGTTACCTTCAACCTGACGAATATTCCGTCCGTTCATATCGATTAGTTTAATCTGTTTGATCAGATCACCGTCCATCAGAGAGAATTGAATAGCCTGCTCAGTTTGACTGATTAGCAGGCGCGCTACCGAAGGTGCTTTTTCGTTACCGGTAATGATCCGGCTGTCTTTTAAAGTAAATAACTGCCAGCCACCGTTTTCATCGAGGTTTAGCGGATTAGCCGTTCCTACATACATATAATCATCGTAAACCAGCATATTACGTACACCGTAAGCGGCTGCATTATCCATACCGTTATCGGTAAAAAGCGTCGGTTCCGTATCCGGATCATCTATTAGCAAGAGTTCGTATCCGTATTTGCTTTCATCTAGTTTTAACATGCTTACCAGAGAGGCATAAGAAGGCATCAACGTTTTGATTGCCGGTTTGATCAGGTTCGACATATCCATGGTACCCACATACAGACGGTCGTTATACACTTCCATCGACCATATATAGTTCGTATACAGATTTCCCAGACCCGAACGTCCCCATTTAGGCTTTACTCCCATACCGTTTTTCAGGATTTTCCCCATATCGCCTGTCGGGTAAAAATATCCGGCATTGATGCCCGGTAAAAATCCGCGGTCGGGACGGTAGTATTGGCCTTTGGCCAGTGTGATTGTGCAGATCAGACAAAACAGATAGATGATTTTTTTCATAATTCGGCTTCTTTAGTCTGTCGTTCTCCGATGTATTTTTCTATTTCCTGCAGCCGTTCGGTAGCATGTTTGTCGCCGATTTTTATTTCCAACGCTTTTTGATAATAGAATTTGGCAATGGCGTAGGCTTTTTCAGCATAAGCTTTGTCGGCTTTATCTATATTGGTCTGATAGGCTTTGTCTAAG
>OHCS01001059.1_pt1 | contig 12930 bp, 13 predicted proteins | sample 1566741 | NCBI WGS metagenome assembly OHCS01 (sample SAMEA3879604, study PRJEB24766) | human gut metagenome | biome: human-associated habitat; feature: feces | place: USA | collected 1985/1987 | reverse complement strand
TCTCACAGAACCCGGGCAGATGATCACCATTTTACTTATGCTTATAGGCGGTTCCCCCGGATCCACTGCCGGAGGGTTAAAGACAACGACAATCGCTGTTCTTTTCGCCTCCGCCTTCGCAGTATTCACTCAGAAACCAGACGGTCATTTATTCCGGAGGAGGATTCCCGACAACACCATTCATTATGCGGCTACTATTCTTCTTATGTATATTGTACTCTTCCTCTCGGGAGGACTGATCATAAGCTGTGCAGAAGGAATTCCTGTTCTGCCTGCTCTGTTTGAAGCCGCATCTGCCATCGGTACCGTAGGGCTTACCCTTGGCATTACACCGGGACTTGGCGTTATTTCAAGAATTGTATTGATCTGTCTTATGTTTTTCGGCAGAGTCGGCGGACTTACCCTTGTTTTTGCCGCTATTTCAAATAAACATCATGCAGCTTCCAGGCTGCCGCAGGAAAAAATAACAGTAGGTTAAAAGGAGTATAATTATGAAATCAGTTTTAATTATCGGACTTGGCAGATTTGGAAGACACGCTGCCATGACATTAACCGATATGGGACATCAGATCATGGCTGTTGATATTCGTGAGGACCGTGTAGACAAGGTTCTCCCCTATGTGACAAACGCTCAGATTGGAAACAGCACAAACGAGGAGTTTCTCTCCTCCCTTGGAATCCGAAACTTTGACGTCTGCTTCGTTACGATTGGAGATAATTTCCAGAATTCTCTTGAGACAACTTCTCTCTTAAAAGAGCTTGGCGCAAAAAAGGTGGTTTCCAGGGCAGCAAGAGACGTACACGCAAAGTTTCTTCTCCGAAACGGCGCGGACGAAATCGTATATCCGGAAAAACAGCTTGCTTCCTGGGCAGCAATCCGCTACACCTGCGACCACATTTTTGATTACATTGAGCTGGACGATGAGTATTCCGTATTTGAGGTTTCCATACCGGAATCCTGGATTGGCCGTTCCATTGGAGATCTTGACATAAGAAACAAATACAATATCAATATTATGGCGCTGAAAACAAATGATATTATGAATTTGAAAATAAGTTCCGATACGCAGTTGTTAAAGGACAGTACCATGCTTGTTCTTGGGGAGACGAAACATATTCAAAAATGTTTTCATATTTAATTTTTGAAAGAAGTTGGTGATATGAAAGACTTTGTTTTACTTATAGTGGTATTGGCAGCATTTATTTATGGTTATTTTCTTATGGAAAAGCTGGATAAATTTCTCAAGGAAAATCAATCCCAAAAACTTATTTCAGATTCTAAGCTCAGGATTGGATTTGAAACACCTGCAATCATAGATTCTATTGCAGATCTATTAGAACAATTTTCAAGCGAATACCCAAACTATGAGCTGAACCTGTTCTACGGTTCTGTAAGTGAAATAATAAATGGGCTGGGAAATAATAAACTTGATTTTGGCTTTATCATAGAAAATTCTAACGATATTTTGAAAGATGAGTATTGTTCCTTATCCCTTCAAATAAAGCAAAGTGTCATTACTCCAGGCTCTATAGACATTGTGGTACATCCCATCAACACGATTGAGAAACCAGCGAGAGTGATATGGCAAAATGACATTAATTGTATGAAGGGTCTATTTGTCGAAAAATTGCGTGATTTTTCGGAGCGTTTTCTGCTTTCGGCTACACGCCCGAATGGAAAAAAAGAAGAAAAGGTGGTATAATCTTTATACGATTTTAATGTCAGTGCTAAAATGCTTTTCTGAAATTTACGTATTATTCTATATAATGTTTTTGTATAAGGAGATGACCGTATGAGTGAAAGCAGACACAATCCGGATCAGTTATTAAAGGAAATCCAAGCTGATGAAGAAAACAGTAATAAAGGACATTTGAAAATCTTTTTCGGATATGCAGCTGGTGTGGGTAAAACCTACGCCATGTTAGAAGCAGCTCATATGGAAAAACAGCAGGGAATTGACGTGGTAGCCGGTTATGTAGAAACCCACGCACGTCCCAAAACAGCAGCTCTTTTGAATGGCTTAGAAGTTCTTCCTACAAGGGAGGTTCTCTATAATGGTATGATACTGAACGAATTCGACATTGACATGGCGCTGAAAAGAAAACCACAGATTATTCTTGTAGACGAACTTGCGCATACGAATGCCGAAGGATGCCGTCATGCAAAACGGTATCAGGACATTAAGGAACTTTTGAATGCAGGGATTGATGTCTATACGACTGTCAATGTTCAGCATATTGAAAGCCTTTGTGATACAGTTGCATCCATTACGGAAATTATTGTACGGGAACGCATCCCGGATTCTATTTTTGCGAGGGCACTCCGGTTCATATCGTAACCATTCAATTGCAGCTGCGCCGCAAACTGTTCCTGGGACAACCGCCGTTGCTTACGGAGTTTACATAAATGAAGCCCAAACCGCAGATCTGTTTTATATTGCATACCTGTATTTTTGCTCCCATACACCGTGTCACAGCCGCTACATTTTATCAATTAATTGAAATACCGCTGCTTGCTGTTCCTGGCTCAGGCGAGACCAACGATCCAGCAGTTTTCTCTGAGAGTCCGTGAGGGTGACCGGCTCCTGTCCGGCGCAGAACAGCTGAGACAATGTAATACCAAAAGCGTCGCATATCTTTTCCAGTGACGTAACCGTGGGAACCGCATGCTTTTTATACCAAGAGGAAATTGTGGATTGCGGAATGCCGGATTGTTCCGCCAATTGGTACTCTGACCACTGCCGGTCTACCCGGTACCGGACAATCTCCGCGAGAATATCCGTCATTCTACTCCCCCCTCTAGTTATTTTTTTCGTTTATTATACTTCGACACAGTGTTGCAATTTAATAGTTTATGTCGTATAATTTTAACGATAAAAGCAACTAATTGAATTTGACGGGAGATAATCGCCATGCTGTATCAAAAACTCTATGCAACGCTTGTAGGCCGCGTCGACAACACGCTTCAGTACATGGCCGAGATGCTCTTGCGGGAGGACTGCGGAAGAGCGGAGTTGGAGCAATCCGCCACCATGCTCAAGGCAGCCCTGCTGGAACTGGAGGAGCAGTACGCAGAGCAGGCGTGAGCGCTCACGCCGCAAAAAACGCCGCGCCGCAGAAGCACTCCTTCTGCGGCGCGGCGCTCTGTTATGGGTTCAGCCAGCCCGGCGGCGTGGTGTCGTCCCCGCCGGGGACGGCCCCCTCCTCCGGGGGCAGGGTCGGCTCCCCTATCTCCCCGCCCGGCGTCTGGGAGCCGCCCTCATCCGGCGGCGGCGCCGGCGTCTCCTCCCCCTGGTTGGGGGCCCCGGCGGTGCCCACCAGCACAATCCGGTTGCGGCTCTTATAGCTGCTCTTGGCCTCCAGCGTGCTGGAGATCAGCTTGTCGCTGCCGTCGTACAGATTGCGGTAGCTGATGACCTCGTAGCCGGTGTAGCCGTTCTGCTTCTCCTTCTCCGTGCCGTAGGGCAGCTCGTCGGTCTCCACATACTCCGTCTCGTAGCCGGTGGTGCTCAGCACATCCCGGGTCATCTTCACATAGGTGTCGTCGGTCTTGGTGCCCACAATGGTGACGGTCAGCTTGCTGTTTTCATAGGACACGTCCACCCGGATGGGGTAGCCCGTGTTGTTTCTGAACTGAAACTCCGGCCCGCCCCAGCTGACGGTGGCGTCCATGCCCAGGGTGATATAGCCGGGATAGAACCGGTGGGCGTAGCGCTCCACAATCTCCAGATTGGCCAGCAGGGTGGTCATATAGATGGTGCTGGACACCTGGCAGATGCCCCCGCCCACGGTGTCCACGGTCTCGCCGTTGACATAGGTGGCGGCGGCGCCGTAGCCCCGCTCGGTAGTCCGCTCGCCCACCACCGTGTTGTAGTCGAACACATCCCCGTCGTTGAGCACAGTGCCGTTGACGCTGGCGCCGGCCAGCTGCACATTGCCCCTGCGCACGCTGCTGCCCCCCACGTTGGTGGTGTAGGTGGCCAGCACATCCCGGAACAGCACCGCCTCCAGTTCCTGGGCGGTCATCTCCGGAAAGACGATCTGGGCGGGCAGCCCCGGCGGCGGCGGCCTGGAGCACGTAGCGGGCGGCCTCCACATCCAGTTCCACGCCCACCTGGCCGTCCACCACCCTGCCCTGCTCCACATCGTACCGGGCGGGGCTGGGCTCGGCGGGCAGCTGGGAGGCCAGGGCGTCCACATCCAGTTCCCCGGCGGCGGCCACCGTCCAGGGGGCCTCCACCGTCTCCCCGCCGGCGCTGAGCACGGCCACCAGGCCCGCCTGATCCAGCCTGCGGCCGTCGGATGCCTTGGTGGCAAAAAGCCCCTCCCGGGTCAGTTCATAGCTGCCCTGGATCGGCTGCCGGTCAAAGGCCGCGGCGAGATCCCCCACCACGGCCGACAGGGCGGCCTCGTCGTAGCGGACGGCCACGGGCACCTCCGTCCTGCCCCCCGCCAGGCCCCGGACCAGGGTCCAGCCGTTTTGCAGCCAGCCCCCAAAGCCCTCCGCCCGGCCCACGGCCCAGGCGGAGCGGGCCGTCTCCGCCGTGTCTGCGTAAGCCCCCAGCTGGGAGGGCCGGAACACGCCCAGCGTCTCCCCGTCGGCGGTAATGGTCACGCTGCCGCCGTCCACGCCCTCAGGCGGGACCTGGGCCAGCAGGGACTCCGCCTCGTCCAGCGTCCTTCCGGACAGGTCCGTGCCCAGAGCCCACACGCCGGGGAATACTGTCTGGCGGCGGCTGGCATAATAGCAGAAGCCGGCGGCGGCTATCAGCAGCGCCCCGGCACAAATCAGGGCGATCCAGGGCGCCCAAAGCCGTTTTTTCATGTTTGCTCCCTCCCCGGGGGAGGCGACGCGTTTTCCGTCCATGGCGGCCCTCCTCTTTCAACACGCTTACAGTTTTCCTATTGTACCACGGCGGCGGAAAAAAAGATTTACAATTCTGTAACAAGCCCTGTGAAAATTTTACGTAATTTTGCAGATTTGCCCGGAAACACCTTGACTTTACAAAAGAAAAAGATTAAAATACCCCGTTAAGTTTTTTCTGGGACAAGCAGCGGCAGGATCGGATAAGACGCGCCGGCATGCCGGCGGTGTATGAGGAGGGCGTTTCTGTGTCGGTGAAATACATTTTTGTGACAGGCGGCGTGGTTTCCGGCTTAGGCAAGGGGATCACTGCCGCCTCTTTAGGTCGTCTGCTCAAGCAGCGGGGGCTGCGGGTGAAGGTGCAGAAGCTGGACCCCTACCTGAACGTGGACCCCGGCACCATGAGCCCTTACCAGCACGGGGAGGTGTTCGTCACCGACGACGGGGCGGAGACGGACCTGGACCTGGGCCACTATGAGCGGTTTATTGACGAGAATCTGGACGTAAATTCCTCCGTCTCCTCCGGCAAAGTGTACTGGGACGTGCTGAACCGGGAGCGCCGGGGGGACTACCTGGGGGGCACGGTGCAGATTATCCCCCACATCACCGGGGAGATCAAGCGCCGCATCTACTCCCTGGACACCCCGGACACGGATGTGGCCATTGTGGAGATCGGCGGCACCGTGGGCGACATTGAGTCCCAGCCCTTTCTGGAGTCCATCCGCCAGGTGGCGGCGGAGCGGGGACGGCATAACGTCATGTTCATCCACGTCTCCCTCATCGTCTCCATCCCCGGCAGCGGGGAACTGAAGAGCAAGCCCACCCAGCACTCCGCCAAGGAACTGTTGAGCCTGGGCATCCAGCCGGACGTGATTATGTGCCGGTGCGACGAGCCGGTTCCCCGGGACATCCTGGAGAAGATCTCCCTCTTCTGCAACATCCCTGTGGAAAACGCCATCCCCAATCTGACGGCGGACCTCCTCTACGAGGTGCCCCTGATGCTGGAGCGGGAGGGGCTGGCGGACGTGGTGGTGCGGCGGCTGGGCCTGATCTGCCACATGCCGGATCTCACCGAGTGGGCCACCATGGTCCACCGGGCCAAGCACCCCCAGGGCACCGTGACCATCGCCCTGGTGGGGAAATACGTGGCCCTGCACGACGCGTATCTGTCCGTGGTGGAGGCCCTGACCCACGGCGGCATTGAAAACGACGTGAAGGTGGACATCCGGTGGGTCAACAGCGAAACCGTCACCGATGAAAACGCCGGAGACATTCTGGCCGGCTGCCAGGGCATCCTGGTGCCCGGCGGGTTTGGGGACCGGGGCATCGAGGGCAAGATCAGCGCCGTGGGCTACGCCCGGGAGCACCAGGTGCCGTTTTTCGGCATCTGTCTGGGGATGCAGATGGCGGTGGTGGAGTTCGCCCGCCACCAGGCGGGCCTGGCGGGGGCCCATTCCAGCGAACTGGCGCCCCACACCCCCTATCCGGTCATCGACCTGATGCCCGACCAGGTGGGCGTCACAGACAAGGGAGGCACCATGCGCCTTGGCAGCTACCCCTGCGTCCTTTCGGAGGGCAGCCTGGCCCAGGCGGCCTACGGCGCCGGCAGCATCAGCGAGCGCCACCGCCACCGCTACGAGTTCAACAACGACTACCGGGAAGCGCTGACCCGGGCGGGCCTGCGTCTCACGGGCCTCTCCCCGGATGGGCGGCTGGTGGAGATTGTGGAACTGCCCGGCCACCCCTGGTTTGTGGGCGTCCAGTTCCACCCGGAACTGAAGAGCCGTCCCAACCGGGCCCACCCCCTGTTCCGGGAGTTTATCGCCGCCGCCAAGGCCCGGCAGGACTGAGGCCGCGGGACCCGGGCCGGGACACCGGCGGCCCGTCTCCCCCATCCGGGGCCCGGGCCGGCATATGGGTTCAGCGTCAGGCAGACACGAGCAATCCGTGTCTGCCTGACGCTGTTAAAATGGCGCGGGACGGAAACTTTCCCCCCATTCGTCCCGGGCCGGCAAAAACCGCCTTTGCACCGGCGGAAAAATATGGTATACTATTGCCATACCCAAAGCCGGCCACCGCCGGGCCCGCCGTACCAATCCGTTTCGAGAAAGGAACGATACGATGAGAGACTATATCATTTTAACCGACAGCTGCTGTGACCTCTCCGCCGCCATGGTGGAGGAACTGGGCCTGTCTGTCCTGCCCCTGTCCTTTTTGATGGAGGGAAAGGAATACTTCAACTACCCCGACAACCGGGACATGGACCCCGCCGCCTTCTATGGCCGCCTCCGCTCCGGCAGCCTGGGCACCACCTCCGCCGTCAGCGTGGGGGTGTTCCAGGAGGCCATGAAGAACCTGGTGGAGGCGGGGCACGACATCCTCTGCATCAGCTTCTCCTCCGCCCTGTCCACCACCTACCAGTCCGCCTCCATCGCCGCGGAGGATGTCATGGCCGCCCACCCCGGCAGCAAAATCCTGGTGGTGGACAGCCGCTGCGCCTCCCTGGGCCAGGGCCTGCTGGTGTACCTTGCGGTCCAGGAGCAGCGCAGGGGCCGCTCCATCGAGGAGGTCCGGGATTTTGCGGAGGAGACGAAAAACCACCTGTGCCACTGGTTCACCGTGGACGATCTGAACCACTTAAAGCGGGGCGGCCGGGTGTCCGCGGCGGCGGCCTTTTTCGGCACCATGCTCCAGATGAAGCCGGTGCTCCATGTGGATGACGAGGGGCGTCTGATCCCCGTCAGCAAGGTCCGGGGCCGCAGGGCCTCCATCAAGGCCCTGCTGGAGCAGATGGAGGAACTGGCGGAGGACACCAGCACGGTGTTCATCAGCCACGGCGACTGCCTGGAGGAGGCCCAGGGCCTTGCCCAGGCCATCCGGGAGAAATTCCCTGTAGAGCGGCTGGAGATCAACTTTGTGGGGCCTGTGATCGGCAACCACTCCGGTCCCGGAACCCTGGCCCTGTTCTTCCTGGGCAAGCACAAGTAGTGGGAAAATCTGCGGGGCGGGCCAGTGGCCCGCCCCTTTTTCCTCCGCCTTTGGGCGCGCCGGGGACCCCTTGCGTTCTCCCCGGCCATCCACTATAATAATGTCTACTGAATAAACCGCCAAGCGGTTTATTCGTGCGGCCACTGCCGCCTGGAAGGAGCGTACACACCATGAAGTGGTTTGAACTGCACATCGACACCTCCCCCGCCGGCCTGGAGCCGGTGGCCGACATGCTGCGGGAGCTGGGCATAGAGGGCCTTGTCATTGAGGACGAGGGCGACTTCCGCCAGTTTCTGGAGCAGAACCGGCAGTACTGGGACTACGTGGACGAGGAACTGGACCGGGCCATGACCGGCAAGTGCCGCGTCACCTTCTACCTGGAGCAAAATGACGCCGGGGCGGCCCAGGTGGCCGCTGTCCGCATGGCCATGGCACAGCTGAAGGCGGCCCATCCGGACTACGCCCCCCTGCTGCTGACCCTGGACGGCATCGAGGACGCGGACTGGGAAAACAATTGGAAGCAGTTTTACAAGCCCATGGAGATCGGGGAGCGGCTCATCGTCATCCCCGACTGGGAGACGGCGGACACCCATGGCCGGGTGGCCCTGCGGCTGAACCCCGGCCTCACCTTCGGCACCGGCAGCCACGCCACCACCCGGCTCTGCCTCCAGGCCCTGGAGAAGCGGGTGGGACCCGGCATGGACGTGCTGGATCTGGGCTGTGGCAGCGGGATTCTGTCCATCGCCGCCCTGCTGCTGGGGGCGCGGCGGGCCTTCGCCTGCGACATCGACGAGAAGGCCGTGGGCGTGGCCTACGAAAACGCCGCCCTCAACGCCGTGGGCCGGGATGTCTACACCGTCCGGGCGGGGGACGTGCTCACCGATCAGGGCCTCCGCCGGGACATGGGGACCGGGTACCACGTGGTGCTGGCCAACATCGTCTCCGACGTGATCATCGCCTTGGCCCCCGCCGTGGGGCCCCTGCTGGCCCCGGAGGGCGTGTTCATCTGCTCGGGCATTATTGACCAGCGGCAGGAGGAGGTGCGCCGCTGTCTGGAGGAAGCGGGCTTCCGGATCGAGGAGACCGGAAGTTCCGAGGGCTGGTTCAGCTTTGTATGCCGGAAAGGAAGGTGAGAGGCGGCTATGTCCTATCAGCGGGATTTTACCATCGGCCTGCGGGAGACCCAGGATTTCTATCTGACCCTGGTCATTGGCAACTGGCGGCGGGGCATTGCCGGCTTCGGCCTGGTGGGCGCCCTGGTGGCGTGGATGTACCTCCAATGGGCCGGCATGGACGCCGCCTGGATGGCGCCTGTGCTGCTGGCCTCGGCGGCGTCCTCCATGCTGGCGGTGACGCTGGGGCTGTACCTGGTCACACGGCAGAAGGTCCGCTCCCAGCTTCGCGCCTCCGGTAGGGGGAGCTATCTCCAGCAGACGGAGATTGGCGGCTTCGGCGTCCGCGTCACCGTGGGCGGCGACAGGGCCCGGCTGGACTTTGACAAGCTGCTGCTGGTCCAGGAGACGAAAAAAGCCTTCTACCTCTTTCTCACCAAAAACCAGGCGTGGATCCTCCCCAAGGCCCAGATGGAGGACCCGGAGGCCGAGTGCCAACAGCTGCGGGCCCTCTTCCGCACCGTCATCGAATCCAGGCGGCTGAAGCTGCGGCGGCCATAGCGGGGCCGTCCGGCGCCGCCGGGGATAAGAAGGCCCGGACCCCTCCGCCGGGGCAGGCCCCCGCCATCCCCCGCCGAACGTTCCGGGCCCCTTCTACAAAATAAAGCCCCCGTCCGCCGTCAGCACCTGCCCGGTGATATAGGCGGCCTTGTCCCCGGCCAAAAAGGACACCGCCTGGGCTACCTCCTCCGGCGTGCCCAGCCGGCCCAGGGGGGTTTCTTCCGCCAGCATGGCCAGGGTCCCCTCCCCCAGCACCTCCACCATGTCCGTGCGTATCACGCCGGGGGCCACACAGTTGACCCGAATGCCCGAGGGGGCCAGTTCCATGGCCAGGGACCGGGTCAGGCCGATGACCGCCGCCTTGGTGGCGGAATAGGCCACCTCGCAGGAGGCCCCCCGCTGGCCCCAGATGGAGGAAATGTTGACGATGCTCCCCGCCTTCTCATGGAGCATATGGGGCAGCACCGCCTGGATGGTGTGAAACGCCCCGTCCACGTTGACCGCGAAGATCCGCCGCCAGAAGTCCTCCGTCACATCCTGAAACTGCCGCTGCTCCGCCACGCCGGCGTTGTTTATCAGCACCGTCACCGCCCCGAAGGCGTCCTCCACCCGCCGGATGGCGGAGGTGATGGCCGCCCGGTCCGCCACGTCCCCCTGAACGGCCATGGCACGCATGCCCCCCGCCGTCAGTTCCTCCACCAACTCCTCCGCCCGGGCCCGGGCCTGGAGATAGCCCACGCCCACGGCGAAGCCCTCCGCCGCCAGCTGCCGGACCACCGCCCGGCCAATTCCCCGGCTGCCGCCGGTAACAAACGCTGTCTTTCCCATGATATCCTTTCGGGAGGCCCCCGGGCCTCCGCCTCCTTATAAAAAATCGGCCGTCACCGCTCCAGCGGGAGCGCCCCCGGCCCCAGGTTCCGCACATACTCCACAAACCGGCCCATGTCCCCCGTCAGGGCCGCCCCGCTCTCCCACACCAGGCTCACCTCCACGGGCATGGGGGGCTCCAGGGGCACGCAGGCCCCGTCTCCCAGGGTATCCGCCAAGGCGCTGAAGAGAAAGCCCACGGCGACGCTGCCGCTGACCAGCCGCCGCACCGTGGACAGCTGATCCGTATAGAGCAGCACATTGGGCTCCAGCCCCGCCTGGGCGAAGCGCGCAAGAAGGCTCTCTGTCTGGAAATAGTTCTCCTTGAAGAGCACCAGCGGCTCCCGGGCCAGTTCCTGGATGGTCACGCTCTCCCGGGTTGCCAGCCAGTGCCGCCGGGGCACGCAGCACACCGTCTCCAGCCGGGCCACCGGAATAGACCGCAGCGCCCCGGGGAAGGGCCCCTGATGGGGCAGGAAGGCCAGATCCAGCGTCCCCGCCGCCAGCTGCTTCAGCAGTTCCCGCCGGCCCCCCTCCGCCATGTGCATGCGCATATCCGGACGGGACCTGGCCAGGCCGTCCAAAATCTGGGGCAGAAAGGTGGCCCCGATCATGGGGGGCACCCCCAGCCGGAGCGGCCGGTACCGCCGGCCCAGGCCCTCCATCTCCCGGCTCACCCGGTCCGCGTGGGAGAGCAGTTCCTCCGCCAGGGTTAAAAACCGCTCCCCCTCCGCCGTCAGGTCCATGCCCCGGCTGCGCCGCTGGAACAGGGACACGCCGAACTCCCGCTCCAGTTCGCGCACCGCGCTGGATACCGACGGCTGGGACACATACAGCGCCTCCGCCGCCCGGGTCATACTCCGGTACCTGCATACCGCCTGAAAATAGCGCAGCTGGGCCAGCGTCACGGCACATCCCCCCCTCCCCGCCTCCGGCGGTTTTTTTATTTCCATGATATAGTTTTTTTCTATATCTGTCAAGAAAATATGTATTTCACAAAGCCGGGGAAATGGAGTACAATTAGGATACTCAGATGACAGCCACCGCCGGGCACGGAATTTTTTTGTACGGTTTGCCCAAGGCGGCCTGCGGCTATTGACAAATTTACCCGCCGGCGCCCCGCGGCCGGCGAAAGGAGCGGAGGCGGAACATGAGCAATCCCACCCATAAGCTGCTGCGCTTCGGTTTTGGCGCCGGTGTCCAGGAGGTATCCGTCCCCGCGGCGAACCTGCTGGGGGAACTCCACGCCAACCAGGTGGAGCCGGGCCTCACCGGCGAGGCGGAGGTCCGCCGGGCCCTCAGCAATCCCATTGGCTCCCCCCGGCTGGGGGACATTGTCCGCCCCGGGGAAAAAATCGCTATCGTCACCAGCGACATCACCCGCCCCATGCCCACCCGCCAGGTGATGCCCGCCCTGCTGGACGAGTTGTACGCCGCCGGCGTGGGCAGGGAGGACATTACCCTGGTTTTCGCCCTGGGCAGCCACCGCCGCCACACCGCGGCGGAGATGGAAAAGCTGGCGGGGGAGCGGGCCTGGGCTGAGATCCGCTGCGTAGACAGCGACAGCGGGGACTGCGTCCACATGGGCGTAACCACCGCCGGCACCCCGGTGGATGTCACCCGGGTGGTGGCCGAGGCGGACCGGCGCATCTGCCTGGGCAATATTGAGTACCACTACTTTGCCGGTTACTCCGGCGGTGTGAAGGCTATTATGCCCGGCGTCTCCACCCGGGACGCCATCCAGTCCAACCACTCCATGATGGTGCGGCCGGAGTCCTGCGCCGGAGCGCTGGACACAAACCCCCTGCGCCGGGACATCGAGGAGGCGGGAGCCATCTGCGGCGTGGACTTTATTGTCAACGTGGTGCTCAGCGAGCACAAGGAAATCCTCCGGGCCGTGGCGGGCCACAGCGTCCAGGCCCACCGGGCGGGCTGCGCCTTTTTGGACCGGCTGTATCTCAAGGAACTGCCCCAGGGGGCGGACATTGTGCTGGTGAGCCAGGGCGGCGCCCCCAAGGACCTGAACCTGTACCAAACCCAGAAGGCTCTGGACAACGCCCGCCACGCGGTGAATCCCGGCGGGGTCATCGTGCTCATCGGCTCCTGCAGGGAGGGGCTGGGCGAGCGGGTGTTTGAGGAGTGGATGACCACCTCCCCCTCCCCCCGGGCCATGATTGACCGCATTGGCCGGGATTTCCAGCTGGGCGGCCACAAGGCCGCCGCTATCGCCATGACCCTGGAGAAAGCGGACGTGTACCTGGTGTCCGACATGGAGGCGGATTTTGTCCGCTCCATCTTCCTCACCCCCCAGCCCTCCGCCCAGGCCGCCCTGGACGCGGCCTTTGAGAAGCTGGGGCCCCGGGCCACGGTGCTGGCCATGCCCTACGGCGGGTCCACCCTGCCCCGGATCATACAGAGATAGCTTCCCTCTTTGCCGCGGAATAAACCGCAGCAGCGGTTTATTCATCAGAAATTATTTTAAGAATATTCCATCACTTTAAGGAGGAAACACGAATATGGATTACGCGAAAGAATCCC
>OHCS01001050.1_pt1 | contig 13006 bp, 16 predicted proteins | sample 1566741 | NCBI WGS metagenome assembly OHCS01 (sample SAMEA3879604, study PRJEB24766) | human gut metagenome | biome: human-associated habitat; feature: feces | place: USA | collected 1985/1987 | reverse complement strand
TATCCTGATGTACGGTAAAAAACCGAGCATCAAGGAAATGGTGAAATGGATTAAATATAAATAAGATGGAAGCGACAATCTCACTTATATTAAGCCGTCATGGAGAGACGGAAGAGAATAAATTGCATATTATGCAGGGACAGATGCCCGGGCATCTGTCTGAGTTGGGCAAACAGCAGGCGGAACAGTTGGCCGACCTGCTGGAAGAGGAAGAAATCGACGTTATTGTCAGCAGCGACCTGGCCCGGAGTTACGACACCGCTATGGCTGTTGCCCTCCGCAAAGGATTGGAGCCTGTCCGGACACCGCTGCTCAGAGAAATGGATTGGGGTATCTATACCGGAAAAGTGGCCAATGAAATGGATTTCAAGAATCTGCCGGAAAGCGTGGAAAGCGTGGAGGCTTTATATAAAAGAGCCGGAGAGTTCCTGCAATTCCTGCAAACGAACTTTCCGGGAAAACGTATCCTGGCTATTGGGCACGGAGGTTTCAACCGTGCCATTATCGTCCGTATAGAAAAAAGGCAGCAAGAGGAAATCCTGAAGCTGCCAATCATGAAAAACACAGCTTGCCTGCGTTTTTCGCTCTAAAAGATATTTACTTTACACCTGGGGCTGCACGACACTGAATGTACCGGATGCTTTGCTGACCAGTTTATCGTCGCAATAAATCTCACATTCACTGAAATGGACGTGCCGTCCCGGTTTGATAACCGTTCCTCTCGCGATCAGTTCCTTTCCCCAGGCAGCCCTTAAAAAGGATACTTTCAATTCGGCTGTCAATACGTCTTTATCGAGCGGCGTCATCGTATAGGCAGCAAAACCGGCTATCGTATCTGCCAAAGCCGCCAATACACCACCATGAATAACGCCGCTATATTGGCGTTGTTCATCATGCAAAGGCATACGCGCCTCAACGATCCCGTCTTCAACAGTAGTGAACTGTACCCCCAAATGATTCACATAAGGGTTTGTCTTCACCCTGTCGAGCAATCTTTCTTTTACTTCTGCATTCATTATTTTTACTCAATTAGTTGGTTTCTTTCTAGCGGATAGTAATCTTACAATCATCCAGATTGTCGATAATAGCCAGGCTTTCCACATGGATACCCGACTCACGCAAGGCTTTTCCTCCATCCTGGAAGGCTTTTTCTATAATAAAGCCCATACCGGAAATGGTTGCACCCGCCTGCTCTGCCAGATCGATCATTCCCAGGGCAGCATTACCGAAAGCCAGGAAATCGTCTATAAAAAGAATATGATCGTCTGCCGTCAGGAAGTTATTACTGATACAAACCGTATAATCACGGTCTTTCGTAAAAGAATGGACTACCGTACTCAGCATGTTCTCCATCGTCTTCGGTTGCTTCTTCTTTACAAATACGACCGGCAACTGCAAAATATATCCCACCATAATAGCCGGAGCAATACCGCTGGCTTCGATCGTTACAATCTTATTAATATGTTCGCCTTTAAAACGATTGATGAACTCTTCGGCAACCTTGTACAGAAGCATCGGGTCCATCTGATGGTTAATAAAACTATCGACTTTCAGGATACCTCCCGGATAACATCTGCCGTCTTGCAGAATACGCTGTTTAAGTAATTCCATGTGTTTTTATTCTGTTTTATCTACTTGATCTTCCTTTACTCTTATCAAAACATTGGCTATGATAGCTGTTAATCCGCCAGTTGTTATACCTGAAGAAAAGATACCTTTAACCGCTTCGGGAGCCGTTTTCAGAATATCGGGCATCAACTCGACACCGAGTCCCAACGACAAACTGACTGCCAGCACCAGCGTAGCTTTCCGGTTGATTTCCTGTGCGGCAATAATACGGATACCGGCCGCTGCCACCGTACCGAACATCAATAAAGTCGCTCCCCCAAGGACCGGATCGGGCATCAAAGAGAAAATAACCCCGACAACCGGAAATAACCCCAACAGGATCAACATTCCGGCAATATAATAACCGACATATCGGCTGGCAACACCTGTCAACTGGATAATCCCGTTATTTTGTGCAAAGATAGAGTTTGGAAACGAATTAAAGACACCTGCGACGAAAGAATTCACGCCGTCAGCCAACACACCGCCGGATACACGTTTCAGATACCCCTCTCCTTCAATCGATTTACCGGAAATCATGGAGTTGGCAGTAACATCGCCGGTCGCCTCGATCGCAGTAATCAGGTAGACCAGCCCAATCGCAATAAAGGAAGATATATTAAAATCCAACCCATACTTAAAGGGTACCGGAATATTGAATCCGCTCAGATTTTGTGAAGCGGCAGCGCTCATATCCACCATGCCCAAAGCAAAGGAGAGTCCGTAACCGATACACAGCCCAAGAACAATCGAGCTCATCCGCAGGTATTTATTCTTACAACGGTTGAAGAACAGGACGCTCAACAACACCGTCGCCGCCACTCCCAGATTCTCCAAACTACCGAACGTACCGTTATCCATCGCTGCAAAGCCACCTCCGCAGGAGACAACCCCCACTTTAATCAAGCTCAAACCAATCAACAAGACAACGATACCGGAAACCAACGGTGTAATGATAGAACGCATATACTTAAATGTACGGCTGATAATCATCTCGACCGGAGCGGCAGCCATACAAACACCAAAGATAAGCGGCAACCCGCCAGCCAGGCCGGCAGAGATGATCGGTCCGATAAAAGAAAAACTCGTACCCTGTATACAGAGCAACCCTGCCCCTACCGGACCAATCCGCTTACATTGTATGAAGGTCGACACACCGGAAGCAAAGAGAGCCATCGACACCAAAAATCCGGTTGTTTCGAGATCCAGCTTCAATGCCCCCGCAATAATCAAAGGCGGAGTAATGATTGCGACAAAAATGGCTAATAAATGCTGCAAAGCGGCAAATAACGTCTCCTTTAAAGGCGGACGGTCATCGATGCCATAAATCAAATCTGTTTCTTTTACCGGGATAATAGTCTCTTCTAACTCCTCTGTGTTAATCTTCATCTTTACTTTATATATTGATATATTCTATTACAGTTTCAAATCCTGCAAGCTCTCGCCTTTGGCATTCAATACACGCAATGTCATTTCCTTTCCTTTCTTCTGAAGGACCATCACTGTGGCACCGTCCATCCGGTATCCTCCTCCCACCATAATAGGGAAGTTGTTACCGTTGGCAGTACCTTTCGGATAATAGGCATGGCGGTGTGTATGTGCATTGATACAAATATTGAACGGTGCTTTTGCCAGCAGCCCTCCCCATAACTCCAAACACGGATTATAACGATCCACCTCCTTACCATAAATAGGTATATGATGGATTAAGACACGTTTTGCAGCCTGTTTGAATGGTTTCGAGGCCAGTTCTTCTTTCAGAAAACCGACCTGTGCTTCGCGCAAAGCCGAAAAATCATTCAAGCCATAATATACCCAGTGGTCATCCGGTTTGTCTTCGCCACAGTCGAGCATAACGATACGGGTATCGCCCCAGTTGAATGCTCCATACGTTTTATCACCTACATAATCGAACAAACTGCGCAGCCCGATTGAATAAGCATTTCTAATCTCATGGTTGCCACGCAAATAAAAAACGGGTACATCAGCAGCACCGACCGTCTCGTTCAGCTCCGAAAGGAAATGAGTCGCTTCGTCATGATCTTTCGGATCATCGATGCAATCACCGTTAAAGATCACGAAATCATAGTCTACATCCTTCACTTGTTTGTATAGGGCTTGTAATGTCTCAGAATGTTTGTGCAGGTCGTTGAAGATAATAGTCGTAAAATCAGCATCGGAAGAAGCCGGTAAGGTGAATGAATGGAAATCGGAAACAGCCGTTTCGCCGAATACTTTCTTATAGGCCTGATAAAGCATAATTTCCTGTGAGCAAACACGGTAATAATATGTCTTGCCCGGTTCCAGATCGTTCAGTCTTACTTTATTTTGCAAGTCATTGCAAATAACCTGTCCGTCCACGATCGTACGTGCTTTTTTCAACTGGTTCTTATCGGTTCCGTATTCCACCCAGCTATAAGCAGGCACCGTTGTCTGCCACATAACCGTGATACCGTTTCCTACCGGGTTCTGTAAATAAGGTTCTGTACGGAATATCTGTGCGGCAGGCTGCATAAAAGCAATCTCCGCCACAATCGGACGATGATCGGAGGCAGCCGGCTCATTCACGACATAAGCAGAAAGGCGGGTAAATGCCGTTGTGTCCTTGGCATAAGCAGCGATATAATCGATTGTTTCCGTAGGTTCGTCGGCCGGGAAAGTCGGTTGCTTGGTGTTTGTCAGGATAACGAAATCCTTTTGAACCTCCTGTATGACTTCCGAATCAGGATGGGCATTGAAATCGCCGGCTATGAATAAAGGTTTATTGGCTTTTGCCACTTCCTTACGGATGATATCCAAGGAGGCCAGACGATCTTCCCCTGTCAGCGACAGGTGGGTGCAGCAATAAATATATTTCTCAAATTCAACGATCAGCAAAGCACGTTCTTCCTCTCTTCCCGGAAGAGCCAGATAACGGTAACTAAGCGGTTTCTCTTTACTCAGCATCCCAATGCCGTATTTACCGCCGTCATAATTTATTGCGGGAGCATAAACGGGAAACATAAGTGTCTTATCAGCCAATACACGCAAGATGTCGGTCTGGCCGCTTCTGCCCGTTACACTGTCCACTTCCTGAACAGCGACAACATTCGGACGCACCTTATTGATTACATCAGCCGTACGTTGAATATTGGAGACATTATCCAATCCTCTCCCGTTACGGATATTATAACTCATGATACGCAAGGTGTTATCCTCCCTTGCCCCTTTCTCTTGTGAATAAATATTACATAACGGCAATAACATAAAAAGTATCGCCATGAACCTACTCCCGTGTCTCATCTGTTTATTATTTAGTGATTAACAGAGGACAAAAGTAAGAAAAAGGAAGGTAATTATATACCACTTTACACCACCCCGCATTCCAATCAATTCACCTAATGATACAACTTCATTAGATACTGGATTGTTATAAAAATAAAGAGAGGAGGAATAAGAAGCTCCCCCATTTTCGGTGGGGGAGGGAAATTAATACTTCGCGTTTTTGCTACTGTTGGCAAAACAGTTCATTGGTTGTAGATTATTAAGATGATTAGTACCACCTTTAGCTATAGGCTTAGAGTGGTCTACGTTCCATCCTAATTTGGTAAATTTCCCATAAGAATACCAATACATAAGGTTGCCATAGCAATCTTTTCGGTATAGATTGGGGTCTTTACCTCTAACAATCAAACCTTTTTGCCAGATACGAAGTAAAGTTTCCAGAGAAAAATAACACATGGTTTATTCCTCCTTCTTTTATACTACTTAATTAAGTAGTGGTTCCGCCCAATATTAGGCGTTTCTTTATTTGTCGATAAAGGTAGCAACTGTTAAAATTCCCAATATTCATTTTACATCAAATTAAATCCTTTTAAGCCGTTTTAAAATATTAGATAGAATAACTATCTTTGCCCTCACGTATTAGAATAAAGACGTAGAAGCGTTAAAATATTATCCGACATTGAAATCTGGACAATTTCGACTACACGGATAATAGACATACAGTTTCTGCGCCTATGTTGTTGTATACCCGTTCTGATTATACAAGAGGGCAAGTCATATACCAACATAAGGCGTGGGACTATTGTTTGTTATTGTGTAGTGGGCAGTCCAGAGCCTCAATGTCAATAATATCCAATAGTCTCCACGCTTCTTTTTTTTGTTAACACCGAACGAAGGGGACAGGGAGGGCAAATACTAGTATTATGAGCACTATTGTAATTATTATTGTTTTAGTGGTTGTGGGTGTTTTGGTTCATTCAATATTTTGGACAGTTGATACGTCTCCAGCCAAAGTTCTTAACTTTAAAAGTATGACTTATAGAAGGCGAGGAGAAGATTGTCCTTATGTAGAAGCTTTTCCTATGAAAGTATCTATACAGCGCAAATATATAACTATAGAAGGTGATAAAAAAGACACTTTGCGTATTGAGAATATAACTTATAATAGAAAAACAACTTACCATTGTAGAGATGTAAACAATAATTTTGTTGATATTATTCATGATAAAGAAAATCGTAAATTAACAGTATTTTCAAATGAAAATAACTATATGGTTTTATATGAAGATTGACAATCTATTAGTTTAAATTTTAAATATCAACAAAATGGGAACTATATTTTCTATTATAATTGGTGTAGTTGTTCTCTTTGTTTTTTGTGGATATATTTTCTCACCTAAAGATCAAGATCCAGAAGAGAATGCAAAACTTAGCGGCATGGCTGCTATTTATGTGATTTTATCTATGCTACCAGCTATTTTGGGTATAGCTTTTATTGTTTTTATTGTAAAATCTTGTTCTTGACATGAGCACATTAAGATATATAATGATATGTATAATATTTATAAGTAATGCTATACATGCACAAAACAATGTAAATAGTTTAGATGGTAGTAAGCCTTTTATTTTAACATTCAAATTTGTAGAAATGTGTAAATACGAGGATGAGTACAGTAAAATGTATGAAATGGATATCAAAGTAAGTTTTACTCCTTCTTCTAAAAATTCTGGACTTTTATCTATTAGGGTAGATGGAGAAACAGAAAAGATAAAAATCAATAATATTAGAGGTATTATAAAAGATGGAAAAACATTTTATATGGGAAATAGTATAGATGATATAGACACAGTATATGTCTGGTCTTTTGGCTATTTCTTTTACTCTAATGGTAAAGAAATAATTCAATTTACAGAAACAGAGGACTGATTATGAAATTCTTTGTGTTACTTATATATTCTATTTTAAGTACTCTTTTAGTTGTTCTATTTTATAAAGACTATGATAAATTCAATAAAGATTTCAATATAAAAGAAATAACAAATATTGAATTTCCTACATATGGAGAATTGTATAGAAATATTAAACGATGCTATAGAACAGGTAATTACAATGTAACTATAAGATATTACGTAATAAATAAAGAAGAACTAAAAAGGATATTAAAAGAACTAGATAATAATTTGAATGATCCCAATTCTAAATGGCTTAAAGAATTTAATAGATATATTTTCGAACAAGAAAAAGATGATAATGAATACTTTAAGATCATTATAGAAGAAAACTCTGACAAATATTTTGAAGTCGAATATGGTAGACAAAAATATCCTCCTTTCAAATATTTTAAACATAAAAGCCGAGATAAAAATCTCGGCTTTATTTTTTATAAATCAATTAATTATTCACTTTTAAAAATTACAGTTATGAAGCATTTAGAAGATTATAAAAGTCTTTGGGGGTTAACAGATAAAGAATATATCCATTTACTTGAAAGTTATTATTTTTTTGACAATGACAAATTTCAGAAAATATTACATTCAAAAGGATATATTTCTGTAGTTATACCAGAAAAAACGCCTTATGCCATCTATTTTAAAGATGGCATAAGAATATCGAAAGAAGAGTATAATAAATTTATTTATGATAAAAAAAATCATCCAATTTCTTTATAAGAATATTGGTTATTGAATCTTTATCCAATTTGTGATTATATACAAGCTCTAATGTTTTCAAGTGATTTTCTAAATGAAATAGAGATAATTTATATAGAAAATCAAAAGTAATATTAAATTTAGGAATTTCGGCAAAAGAAGAAGATTCTGAAATATTGCCTTCTATAGGCAAAATAGACTTGATCTCAAAAATCTTACCCGAAACATAAGAATTAGCTTGTCCATTTTCTAATTGGCATGAGTGTACGTCTTCAATTTTAAATTCAAAATCTATTTCTTGTTTTTGAGGTAGATTAATATCTTGATCATAAAATATAGTACACTCTATAGAATCAATTTTGACAGTTTCCTTGTACATGATATTAGTATTATTAAGTTAGACAATCCCCAAAAATAGCAATAAATATGGGAAATACAACAACAGAAAAATCCTATAGAATCCGAGATTCAACGAATTTGATTGTTTTTCAGTTGGTTATGTAAGAGTATTTTTGTATATTTACATAACAAAAGGTTTAGAGTTATGTTTGGCTTCAATACACTGACTGAATTTTATGACGCGTTTCCTGACGAGCAATCATGTATAGACTATTTAGAGAAAAGCCGTTGGGGTGATATAGTTATGTCTCCGTTTGATCCTACATCTAAAGTCTATAAATGTAAGGGTAATAGATACAAGTGTAAAAACACTGGTAAATATTTCAATGTTCGGACAGGCACGATTTTTGAAAATTCCAAAGTATCACTAAGAAAATGGTTATTAGCATCTTATTTCATTGTAGATATGAAAAGAGGTGTATCATCTATACAGTTATCTAAGTTGATCGGTGTAACACAAAAAACGGCATGGTTTATGATTCAAAGGATTCAGAACTGCTTCAACATTGAAATAAAAGAGCCTTGCTTGGAAGGAAAAATAGAAGTTGACGAAACATATGTAGGAGGCAAGAACAAGAACAGACATAACAGCAAAAAGGTAAAGAATGCACAAGGGAGATCTTTAAAAGATAAAACTCCTGTGTTCGGTATGGTCCAACGGGGAGGTTTTGTTGTTGCTTATGTTGTTAATAGTGTGGCAGGTAGAACTTTATTACCTTTGATATATGACACTGTAATACCTAGTTCTACTATTTATTCTGACGAACTAAATATATATAACAGAATAGACAAACGCTATGAACATGAAGTTGTGTATCATAAGAAAAAAGTGTATGCGATAGGAGATATATCTACAAATACAATAGAAGGCTATTGGAGTCATTTAAAAAGAGCGATATCGGGCACTCATTTCTGGGTGTCTAAAAAACACCTTCAAAAATATGTAGATTGTGAATCTTTTCGATATAACACAAAACATCTTTCGGAATCTGGAAGATTCGATGTATTTTTGCAAAACATACATCGAAGACTGAGGTACTCTGATTTAATTGAAAATTAAACATGAAATCAAATAAGCCTAAGAAAAATAAAAAAGAAACAGAAAAAATAGAAATTAATATACCACCAGAAGGAGGAGAATTTTCTATTGACCTTATGACGGGTATAGTTAAACAAATATTTAACTACAACCCTAAAACAGACCCTAGAGACCCTCTATATGGTAAAGAAAAGAATAAAAAGAAAAAATAACTTATACCACTTTAGCTATTAACAAGAGATACTTTATTTATTTGAGGTATCTCTTGTTTTTTAAGAGAATAGGTGTAAAGTGGTATATAATTACCAAAAGGAATGATTTTCCCTTTAGAGGTAGGTCTAATTTCATTTAGAGGTAGGTGTAAATCGATTTAGACGTACCTCTAAATTCATTTACACCTACCTCTTTTCTCAAAAGGTATGGTAGAAAAAACGAGAATGTTCTAAATATCCCGAAATTATTCTCCCATTATTTCTTTCAAATCCTGTTCGAACTGTGCAATATCTTCACCGGTCGTATCCCACGAAGTAACCAGGCGGGCCTCGTTATTTTCTTCGTTCCACATATAGAAGAAATAACGGTCCTGCAATTTCTTCAGCGGTTCTGCCGGGATGGTGAAGAATATCTGATTGGTTTCAACCTTCTGGGTAAACTGTATCTGGGGATATTGTTTGAGTGCCTCAGCCAGTTTAGCTGCACTGATATTGGCTTTCATCGCATTTTCAAGCCAAAGGTTGTTTTCAAGATAAGGAATAAACTGTGCAGACAGATAACGCAACTTGGAGGCCAACTGAGCCGATTGTTTCCGGTAATACTGCAAATTCTCCGTGATCTCAGGACGGAAGGAAACGACAGCCTCCCCCATCATCATTCCGTTTTTGGTCCCCCCAAAACTCAGGATATCCACACCGGCATCTACCGTTACCTGTTTCATGGAACAATTCAGATATGCACAGGCATTTGCCAGACGGGCACCGTCCATGTGCAGATACATATTGTGGGCATGCAGCAAATCGGCAATGGCTTTTACTTCTTCTACCGTATAGACCGTTCCCAGTTCAGAAACCTGGGAGATATAAACAACTTTCGGTTGGGAATGATGGCAAACGCCGAAGTTATGCAAACGCGGTTTTATCAATTCGGGAGTAAGTTTGCCGTCGGTTGTCGGAATAGTAACAACCGCACAGCCGGTCATCCGGGCCGGAGCTCCGCATTCATCTACATTAATATGTGCCGTCTCAGCACACAAAATACTGTTGAAAGGACGCGTCACAGCCTGTAAAGCCACCGAATTAGCACCGGTACCGTTAAAAACAAAGAACGGAGAGGCTTCTTCACCAAATATGCTTTTAATCTTTGCCACTGCGGCACTTGTCCAGGGGTCGTCGCCATATCCGATTGCGTGATCCTCATTTGCTTTTATCACAGCCTCCATTACGAATGGATGGACGCCCGAATTGTTATCGCTTGCAAAACTTCTCATTGTGTTTTAGTATTTTGCGGCAAAAGTACGGATTTATTCATTAATATGTCATTTTTATCATCTATATATTAAAAAAGAAGAGGCCTCCAACCGGAAGCCTCTTCTTTTTATTAACTTGTTTATTAGAATATTAACCACTAACTCAGGCGAAAATCCTTCAAAACTTTCTGCAACTCCTGGCGGGCAAAGAAGATACGGCTCTTTACCGTTCCCAGTGGTACATTCAATTTGTCAGCGATCTCATTATATTTATAGCCACTTAAAAACATGGAAAAAGGAACTTTCAATTCATCATTCAATCCATTAATGGCTTTTGTGATTTCCTGAATCTGATAAGCTCCGTCCGGAGAATCAAATCCCGAATCATTCACGACGTCCAAATTATACAAATCAACACCCTGATCAACAACGGTTTGCGTACGAACAATCTTATGATAATTGTTTATAAAGATATTACGCATTACGGTCAAGACCCAGCCTTTAAAATTAATATTGTCAACAAACTTTTCCTGATTGTCTAAAACCTTCAGCGTTGTGTCTTGCATCAAATCCTGGGCGTCATCCCGATTTGCGGTGAGCATCAATGCAAAATTCATCATGTTTTCTTGCATGCTCAATAATTTTTTCTGAAATTGCAACGCATTCATATTGTTACTAGTTAAATAAAGTTTAATACTGTATAAGTATTATCCCTCAAACATTGAAGGATGCAACAAATATATAAATTAAAAATGGAGATATACAGTTCTTTGATAAATATTAATATTAAAAATCGTAACTTAATATTTTTGTTGTAAATCTTACTGAAAATGAGTATTATTTACAAGTTGCACAAGTTACAAAAATCAACATTTACAACAAGCCAGTTACAATTTTCAACCAAATATTAAAAACGAATATAACACAAACAAGATGAAACGTTTATTAACAATATTAACAGCTATAATATTAATACTTGCAATCTCTCTTCAATCGGAGGCTAAAGAGAAGTCCTTAATATATACGATTGATATAAAAAAAGAGATCGATAACACCACGTGGATTTATCTCCATAACGGATTATCAGAGGCCAAGCAATTGAGCGCTGATGCCATCTTATTGCATATGAACACATACGGCGGATTACTGGAATCTGCCGATTCTATGCGAACGGCTATTTTATATAGTCCCATACCGGTATATGTATTTATCGATAATAACGCAGCTTCAGCAGGTGCTTTAATTTCCATAGCATGCAAGAAAATCTATATGCGGAAAGGGGCGAATATAGGAGCGGCAACGGTTGTCAATCAAACGGGTGCGGCTCTACCTGATAAATATCAATCTTATATGCGTTCCATGATCCGTTCGACGGCTGAGGCGCAAGGGAAAGATACGCTTATACAAAACGGCGACACGATCTATAAATGGAAAAGAGATCCTTTAATCGCCGAAGCGATGGTCGATGACAGAGTGATCGTCCCCAACCTCATCGATAGCGGTAAAGTATTGACACTTACCTCTCAAGAAGCACTCAAATGGGGTTATTGCGATGGCATCGCCGAGAGTCCGGATCAAGTAATCACAGAATATATCGGATGTAAGGACTATGAGATTAAAAGTTATGAACCCTCATGGTTCGATAATGTAAAAGGTTTCTTTATGAGTCCGGTAATACAGGGCTTATTAATCATTATTATCATCGGTGGTATTTATTTCGAGATGCAAACCCCGGGGCTTGGTTTTCCATCCGCTGCCGCGATAATAGCGGCTATCCTTTACTTCGCTCCTCTCTATATGGACGGGTTGGCTGAAAACTGGGAAATCCTGTTATTCATTCTCGGCGTTATATTAATAATGTTGGAGATATTCGTGATCCCGGGCTTTGGCATAGCGGGGATAAGTGGAATTATTCTCGTGGTCGGCGGACTTACAATGAGCTTACTGAACAATACTGTTTTTGATTTTCAAAACGTATCTGGAATGGATACGGGCAGAGCCGCTTTAACGGTTCTATTAGGTCTGGGTATCGGATTCACGCTAGTGATATGGTTATCCAACAAAATAGGACATAAAGGACCGCTAAAGAAAATGGCATTAAACGCTGATTTGGAAAAAGCGGTATCCAGTCCCAATTTGACACAACTGATCGGAAAAGAGGGCACGGCCGCTACCGTTTTACGTCCTTCGGGTAAGGTATCTATCGAGGGAGAGTTGTATGACGGCGTATCGGAGTCTGGCTTCATCGAGAAAGGGACTCCTATCAAAGTCGTCAGATTCGAGAGCGCGCAAGTCTATGTAATCAACCTATAAACGAGTCTATGCGATCCGTTTATAGGCAATACATTTATCGATCACGACATATTCCATCGCTCCCATAGCCATCAAATCACTTAGGATGTTACGGGCCGCATAATAATTGATATGGGCGATATGGCAAAACTGCTTTATGCTGATATACGGATGCTCGTCGAGCCAAGAAAACAGGATCTCGACGGGCTTACTTATTTTCAGCAATGTACCTTCTTTGGTTTTCTGCTTCTTCCATGCTTGCATGAGGACTTCGTTCGCTAATATATTCTCGT
>OHCS01001048.1_pt1 | contig 13010 bp, 9 predicted proteins | sample 1566741 | NCBI WGS metagenome assembly OHCS01 (sample SAMEA3879604, study PRJEB24766) | human gut metagenome | biome: human-associated habitat; feature: feces | place: USA | collected 1985/1987 | reverse complement strand
CTACATTATTTATATTTACGACAACCGGGACACGGTCAGTGCCCTGAACAGCCAGCTCTTCCTCATTATTGTCCAGGCGCTGCTGGTGGGCCTTCTCATCTCGGTGCTGCTCAGCTTTCTCCTCAGTAAAACCATGATTACCCCCATTGAACGGCTTACAGAGGGGGCGGAGCGGGTGGCCGCCGGGGACTTCGGCAGCACCATACAGGTGGAGTCCTCCGATGAGATCGGCATCCTCACCACCACCTTTAACGACATGGCCTCCGTCCTTCAGGATACCCTGGAGGCTGTGGAAAACGAGCGCAACAAGCTGGACACCCTCTTTCTCCACATGACGGACGGGGTGGTGGCCTTTGCCAAGGACGGCTCCATCCTCCACTGCAACCCCGCCTCCAGCCAGATGCTGGGCCAGGAGGTGGTGTTCTACGACTACGACGCCCTCTTCGGCCAGCAGTTTCCTCTCAGCCAGGTCCTCTCCCTCCAGCGGCCGGACTTTGTCTCCGGTGAGAGGACTGTGGGGGAGCGGATTTTGGAACTGTATCTGGCCCCCTTCTCCGACGGGGAGGACGGCGGGGTTATGGTGGTGATGCACGACGTCACCGCCCAGCGGAAAAACGAGGAAATGCGCAAGGAATTCGTAGCCAACGTATCCCACGAACTGCGCACCCCCCTTACCAATGTGCGCAGCTACGCCGAAACGCTGCGGGACACGGAGGACATTCCCCGGGCTACGGAAAACGGCTTTCTGGACATCATCATCAGCGAGACGGACCGCATGACCCGCATTGTCCAGGATCTGCTGACCCTCAGCCGCTTAGACTCCGGCCGGGCGGAAATCAAAATGGTGCGCTTCTCCTTCCGGGAGGCCATAGACTCCGTCTGCCGGGCGGTGGACCTGGATGCCAAGCGCCACAGCCACACCCTGGTGCGCCGGTACGGCACTCAGCTGCCCCTCATCACCGGTGACCGCAGCCGCCTGGAGCAGGTTATGATGAACGTCATCGGCAACGCCATCAAGTACACCCCCGACGGGGGCACCATCACGGTTTCCGCCGGCGTCTCCGGCGGGAATGTCTGGATGGAGGTCAGCGACACGGGCATCGGTATCCCCCCCCAGGATCGGGAGCGGATCTTTGACCGGTTCTACCGGGTGGACAAGGCCCGCAGCCGGGAGAGCGGCGGCACCGGACTGGGGCTGTCCATCGCCCGGGAGATTGTCCTGCGCCACAACGGCTCCATCGCCCTGGCGGACCACGACGGCCCCGGCACCACCGTGCGCATCGTACTGCCCATCCGGCAGGCAGTGAACAAGGAGGCCCAGGATGAATAGGAAGAAGGCCGTGGGCCGCCTGCAAAATCTGGTGCTGATCCTGCTCACCGCCTCCGCCCTGTTCCTCCTCACCCGCACACCGCTGCTGGGCTACTCCTGGGGTGAGCGCTTCCAGTCCCTGCTCTCCGCCGGCGGCCAGAGCATCGGGCAGCCTCAGGAGGAGGACCTGGCGGACCTGCTCTCCTCCCTGCACCTGGTGGTGACAGGCGACAGGACCTACGGGCGCTTCGGCCAGCTGTACATGTCCACAGACGATCCCGGCTTTCAGCAGATCAGCCCCCTCTTTCGGGACGCGCTGGGTTCCGCCGATGTGGTGGGCGCCACGGCGGATCTGACACTGCGGGAGGCACTGGACTCCCCCTGCCTGTACGTGGATCTGACGGTGGAACTGCCCCTGGCGGTAGTGGCCGCCTGGCTGGGCACGGAGTCGGATCTGGACCGCCCCGTGCGGGCTATGGCCCTCACCACCGAGGACGCCGGCGCCGCCGCCCTCTATCTCATCAGCCAGGACGGCTCCATCTTCCGCTGCCGTACCGCCCTGCCCGTCTCCGCCGTAAGCGACCTGGCGGACGACTTCTCTCCCAACAGCGCCGCCTTCGCTTACGAGTCCAACTACGCCACCCTGGCGCCCTACACGGTGCTGGTGGCTTCTCTGACGGAGCCTGTGGATCTGCTGGCCCAGGTGCCCGCCGGCTACTCCACCTACTCCCTGCTCACCGCCCTGGACTTCAATGCCCACACCAACTCCCGCTACACCGAGAGCAGCGGGGCGGAGGTGGTGGTGGAATCCCCCCGCACCCTGCGCCTCACATCCGACGGCACCGTCGTCTACGCCGGGGACGAGAGTGTCACCGCGGCCCTCTACCAGGTGCCGGCTGCCGGTCAGACCCCCACCGTGCCGGAGGCTCTCAATGCCGCCCGGCGCCTGGCCGACGCCCTCTCGGAGGGTACCGGCGGCGACGGGCTGTACCTGACAGGCCTGGAACAGACGGAGGAGGGCTTTCTCATTACCTTCGGCTACCGCTGTGCCGGCTACCCCGTCTTTTTTTCTGACGGCGCCGGCGGTGCCGCCCTTTCCCTCACCATCACAGGACGAACCATCACCGCTTTCCGCTACCACTGCCGGGCCTATCTCCCCCAGGAGAGCGTCACCCCTCTGCTGCCCCCGGCCCAGGCCATCGCCGTGGCATCCATCTACCCGGAGGCCCAGCTGGCGGTGGGCTATGAGGACACGGGGAGCGGCACCATCAGCGCGCAGTGGCTGGCGGGCTGATTCCCTCATATTCTGGAAAGGAGGCACAGCGCCGTGGAAACCTATCGGCTGAAAAATATCGCCATCCTCATTCTGCTGCTGCTGAATCTGTGCCTGGCGCTGCTGCTGGGCTATCAGTACCTCCAGTTCCGCTGGAACCAGAGGGAGACGGTCAAGCAGCTTGAAAGCCTGTGCCTGGGTAGCCAGCTGTCCCTGGGAGAGGATGTGGAGCCGCTGCAGGAGGCCCTGCCCCCCGTGTCCCTGGTCCGCCGGGAGGAGACGGAGGCCGCCATTGCCGCCACCGTGCTGGGTGAGCCGGCCGCGGTCAGCAGCCAGGGCGGCGGCATCTGCACCTACACCGCCGCCGCCGGCTCCCTCCAGTTTCGGGCCGGCGGCAGCTTTGACGGCAGCCAGCTCTCCCTGCCTGTGGCGGATATGGATGCCTTTGTGGAGGGGTTTTGCCAGGACTTCGGCTACGGCGACGTCAGCAGCCAGGTATCCGGCGGTACCGGGGACATCACCCTCACCCAATATGTGAGTGATGTGCCGGTGCTGGACTGCGGCCTCACCCTTCACTTTGACCGGGGAGTCCTGACCGGCGTCACCGGGGCCTACGCCAGCCTGGAAAACGCCCTGATGGAGCCGGATGAGCCTCTTACCTGCGCCACCGCTCTGCTGCGCTTTTTGGACTACCGCAACAGCGCCGGCGTCATCTGCAGCGAGGTCAGGAGCATCCGGTGTGTCTACCAGCTGCAAAATGTCTCCTCCACCCTTCGCCTTCTTCCTGTCTGGCTGGTGGAAACGGACACCTACTCCTTCCTGGTGGACTGCGGGACCGGTCTGGTCTCCCGCCGGTAGGTCCCTCTCCCTTTGTCCAAAACCGGCGGAATAAATTATTAAAATTTTATGAAGTCTTTTTAGCTGCTGCCCATTGATTTTATGCCAAAACCTGTTATACTGGATGATATCTGTGATTATGTCTACTGATTACCAGTTTTTCCGGTATGAAGTGTGGCGGCCTGGGTACACTGTACTTGCAGGCCCATATTTCCTATACAACTACAAAGAGGTGCAAATCTTTGACCAGGTATATTGTCGAGGGCGGACGTCCCTTGTTTGGAGAAATCCATATCAGCGGCGCGAAAAACGCGGCCGTGGCGATCATTCCCGCTGCCCTGATGGTCAGCGGGCCCTGCCGCATCGAAAACATTCCCCAGATCAGCGACGTAAAGCTGCTGTTGGGGATTTTACAGGATCTGGGCGCCAGGGTGCGCTCTGTCAACCTCCACACGGTGGAGATTGACTGCTCCCGCCTCCACAACCGGCGGGTGCCTTATGAGTCGGCCCGCCGCTGCCGGGCCTCCTACTACATGCTGGGCAGCCTCCTGGGCCGCTTCGGCTATGCGGATGTGGCCCTGCCCGGCGGCTGTGATTTTGGCGGCACCCGGCCCATCGACCAGCATCTGAAGGGCTTCAAGGCGCTGGGGGCCCAGGTGGACACCCAGAGCGGCTTCGTGCTGGCGGAGGCCGCCGGAGGCCGGCTGAAGGGCGCCAACATCTTTTTGGATAAGGTCTCCGTAGGGGCCACCATCAACATCATGCTGGCCGCCACCCTGGCCGAGGGGCTGACGGTGGTGGAGAACGTGGCCAAGGAGCCCCACGTGGTGGACGTGGCCAATTTCCTCAACTCCATGGGCGCCAATATTATGGGTGCCGGCACCGACGTTATCAAGATCCGCGGGGTGGACGCTCTCCGGGGCGGCAGCTACTCCATCATCCCCGACCAGATTGAGGCGGGCACCTACATGGCCGCGGTGGCGGCATGCGGCGGGCAGGTAAAGGTGTGCAACATCATTCCGAAGCATATGGACTGCATCACCGCCAAGCTGACGGAGATGGGCCTGGAGATCCAGGAGATCGACGACAGCCTCCTGGTCAGCCGCTACGGCCCCCTGATCCGCACCAACATCAAGGCCCTGCCCTACCCCGGCTTCCCCACAGATATGCAGCCCCAGATGGCGGCGGCTCTGTGCCTGGCCCAGGGCACCAGCATCATTACCGACAGCGTGTGGAGCAGCCGCTTCCGCTATACGGATGAGTTCAAGCGCATGGGCGCCCAGATTCAGGTGGACGGTAATCTGGCCATTATTGAGGGCGTGGACCACCTCACCGGCGCCCAGCTGGAGGCCTGCGACCTGCGCGCCGGCGCGGCCATGCTCATCGCCGCCCTGGCCGCCCACGGCATCAGCGAAATTACCAACGTGCAGTATATTGAGCGGGGCTATGAGGACGTCATCGGCAAGCTGCGGGCCATAGGCGGCAACATCCACTCCGTGGAGGAGGCCGAGGAGGAGCCCGCCGTATCCAGCGCGGGCTGACAAACCAATTTTTCATGATATCGCGCAAAGCGCCCTGCCTGCGCCGGGCGCTTTGTTCTGCGCTGTGAGGTACATATGACCTGTTTCCACACCATTGCCAGCGGCTCGTCCGGCAACGCCTCTCTGCTGTCCCATGGCAGCGTCCATCTGCTCATCGATATGGGCATCTCCTGCCGCCGGATCTGCCAGGCTCTGGCCCAGGCTGGCCTGGAGGCCGGGGATCTGGCCGGTGTGCTCATCACCCACGAGCACGTGGACCACATCAACGGACTGGCCACCTACATCAAAAAATACCGCACCCCCATCCTTTGCACCCCCGGCACCGCCCGGCAGCTGAGCTGCCGGCTGGCGGGGATTGAACCGCTGCTGCGCAGCGTCCCGCTGGGCCAGGAGGCTGCTGTGGGGGACGTAACGGTGGCGGTGCTGCCCACCAGCCATGACTGTGCCGAGAGCGCCGGTTTCCGCATCCATACCCCCGACGGAGACATAGGCTACCTCACCGATACCGGCTATATTCTGGAGGAGACCGGCCGCCGCCTGCTGGGGGCGGAACTGCTGGTGCTGGAGAGCAACCATGACACGGACATGCTTCTCTCCGGTCCCTACCCCTACTACCTGAAACGCCGGATTATGGGCAATCAGGGCCATCTCAGCAATGAGGACGCCGCCCGGTTTGCCGCCGAGAGCGCCCGCCGGGGTACCCGCTCCATCCTGTTGGCCCACCTCAGCGCCGAGAACAACACCCCCCAGGCCGCCCTGCACACCGTAGGCAGCCAGCTGGAGGCCGCGGGCTACGGAGGCCGCCTCTCCGTGGCGCCCCGGACCGGTCCCAGCGAAGTATATCGATTGGAGAAGTCGCCATGCAGCGAGTAACCATCCTCTGTGTGGGGAAGCTGAAAGAGAAATTCTATATGGAGGCGGCGGCTGAATACGCCAAGCGCCTCCAGCACCACTGTAAGCTGGACATCCTGGAACTGGCGGAACAGCGCCTGGGGGACGCCCCCACCCAGGGGGATATTGACGCCGCCCTGGAGCGGGAGGCCGCCTCCATCCGGGAGAAACTGCCCCGGGGCGGGGCCCTCATCGCCCTGTGCATCGAGGGCCAGCCGCTCTCCAGCGAGGACCTGGCCCAGCGCCTCATGCGCTTCGGCCTGGAGGGCCGCAGCCAGCTGATCTTTCTCATCGGAGGCAGCGTGGGACTGCATCCGTCTTTGAAGGCTCAGGCGGACCTGTGCCTGAGCATGTCGCCCATGACCTTTCCCCACCACCTGGCCCGGGTGATGCTTTTGGAGCAGCTGTACCGGGGCTACCAGATCCTGGAGGGCAGCCGGTACCACAAGTGATTCCAGCACCGGAATCTCCCCGCAATATAGGACAAGGACTCCCCCCGGGCAAATGTCCGGGGGGAGTCCTTGTCCGGCACTCAGGCGCGGCTGGTTCTCCGATCCATGGTCATGGCGGCGATAATGGACAGGCAGCCGAAGCCGGACCCCAACAGAAGTATGGGGATGAAGCTGCCCGTGGCGTCGTACAGCAGTCCCACGCTCATGGACACCACCGCGCCGGCGGCGCTGTTGATGCTGGTATGGAAGCCCATGTACCGCTTGGCGCCGTCAGCCCCATAGGCGGAGACGCTGCACCGGGAGACACTGATCATCATCAGGGCGAAATTGAAGCCGTACAGCAGAGAGGCCACATACAAAAGGGGCAGGCAGCCCGGCACCAGGATGAAGCACAGGGACGCGGCAATGATGCAGGCGATGGCCAGGCACATGGTTTTCCAGATGCCAATCTTGTCGCAGGCAATTCCAAAAATCAGCTTTCCTGTCACATTGCCCACCTGCATGGAGGAGTTCAGCGTGGCCCCTACCGCCAGGGCGTAGCCCGCGCCCTGGGCATAGATACTGATGTACTGCGTAAAGGCACTTGCCACCGTGCCCCCCAGCATGGCCAGGCAGCACAGGATAAACGGCACCGCCATATGCCCCGCAGCCGGAGCCGGCGCAGCCGGGGCTGTCGCCTCCGCAGTCCGGGCCGGGACCGGCGCAAGAGGGGGCTTCTCCCCAAACATCAGCCCCAGCGCCGGGATGGTGATCAGCACCGTCACCGCGCTGAGGATCAGGATCTCACCCTTCCAGCCAAAGTGGTCAATGAGCAGCGAGGCCACCGGATTGAACACCGCGCCTCCTACGCCGGAAAAGGCCATGGCGAATCCGATGGCAAATCCGATATTTTCCGGGAACCACTGCCCCAGCACATGGGGCACCATAATCGTGGCCGTGCAAAACGACACGCCGGACAGGGCCGCCGCCACGTACCACAGCCAGTTCCCCGCTCCCACCAGCAGCAGCAGATAGCTGGCCACCAGGGTGAAAATGTTGAACAGCAGGTACCGTTTTTTATCCGACTTGAAAAACAGTGCCGCAAAAAAGGCGCCTCCCAGGGCCCCCACCACACTTTTTATTGTATAATACGCGGATATTTCCGTCATGGACAGTTCCAGTTCCATGCGGATCTGGGTCAGCAGCACCCCGGTGCTGTTGGCCAGCACACCCAGCAGAGCACACTGGAACAGGGACGCCCCCGTCAGCACCAGCATCTGCCGTTTTGTAAAATTCCATTTCATTGCGCTTCCAGCTTCCTTTGCCCTGGCCGCTCCGCGGCCCGTATTCACGGTCTACAACGCCCTGTGCCGTGTCGAAAAATGATCTCTCTTAGTATACGTGCTGGTCAACAGCCTTGTCAATAATGGATTTTTTTATCTCCCATATAGATTTTTTCACCTATTACACCGCCGGCACGGCCTTTTTTGCTTTTTCACTTGAACCCGGAGGCAAGAATTGCTACAATAAAAGAATCCAAAAGACACGACCCATTTTGATACAGGAGGGATCCCATATGGACTATCGGAAGGAATATGAGAAGTGGCTGGCCAGCCCCGCCCTTACAGCCGGGGAGCGGGCGGAACTGGAGGCCATTGGAACAGACCCCAAGGAGATCGAGAGCCGGTTTTACGGCCCCCTGGAGTTCGGCACAGCCGGGCTGCGGGGCACCATGGCCGTGGGACTGCACAATATGAACGTCCACGTGATCCGCCATGCCACCCAGGGCTTTGCCAACATCATCGCCGCCGAGGGGGAGGAGGCCAAAAAGCGGGGCGTTGCCATCTGCATGGACTGCCGCCACCACAGCATGGACTTTGCCCGCTCCGCCGCCGAGGTATGCGCCGGCAACGGCATCCATGTGCGCATCTTTGAATCCCTGCGCCCCACGCCGGAGCTTTCCTTCGCCGTGCGGGAATATCACGCCATCGCCGGCATCAACGTCACCGCCAGCCACAACCCCAAGGAGTACAACGGCTACAAGGTCTACTGGGCCGACGGAGCACAGCTGCCCCCCCACCACGCTGAGGCCATTGCCCGGGAACTTGCCAAGATCGACATCTTCACCGGCATAAAGGCCATGCCCTATGACCAGGCGGTGGCAGAGGGACTGATTACGGTGCTGGGCACGGAAACGGACGAGGCCTTCCTCCAGGAGGTTATGGCCATGGTCACAGACCCCGACGCCATCCCCACCGTGGCGGACCGCTTTAAGCTGGTGTATACCCCCTTCCACGGCTGCGGCTACCAGCTGGTGCCGGAGGCACTGAAGCGGGCGGGCATCCGGCACCTTTTATGTGTGCCGGAGCAGATGGTCATTGACGGCAGCTTCCCCACAGTAGTCTCCCCCAACCCGGAGAATCCGGAGGGCTTTTACCTAGCCATCGATCTGGCCAAGGCAAACGACGTGGACTTTATCCTGGGCACCGACCCGGACAGCGACCGGGTGGGCATCATGGTCCGGGGCAGGGACGGCGCCTACCACGCCGTTACCGGCAACCAGACCGGCGTGCTGCTTTTGGACTACCTGCTGGGCGCCATGAAGCGCACCGGGAAGCTGCCGGAAAACGCGGTGGCCCTGAAGACCATTGTCACCACGGAGATGGCCCGGGCTGTGGCGGAGCACTACGGCGTCCGCTGCTTTGACACCTTTACGGGCTTTAAATTCATGGCGGAAAAGAAAAATGCCCTGGAGGAGAGCGGCCAGGGCAAGGTGGTGTTCTCCTATGAGGAGAGTTATGGCTACATGCTGGGGGACTATGTGCGGGACAAGGACGCCGTCACCGCCTCCCTGCTGCTGACCGAGATGGCCGCCTACTACGCCGGCCGGGGAATGACCGTGCTGGACGCGCTGGAGGCCCTCTACGCCAAGTACGGCTGCTACGGGGAGCAGACCCACAATCTGGTCATGCCCGGCCTGGACGGCCTGAAGAATATGGCCCGGCTCATGGCCTCCCTGCGGGAGGCGCCCCCCACCCAGATCGGCGGCGTGGCGGTGCGGCAGTTCAAGGACTACGCGGATGGCAGCGTAGTGGACTGCGCAACCGGGGAGCGGAGCACCATGGAACTGTCCGGCTCCAACGTGCTGCGTTTTGAGTTGGCGGACGGCACCAGCATTTTGGTCCGCCCCTCCGGCACGGAGCCCAAGATCAAGGTATACGTGCTGACCAAGGGCGCCAACCCCGCCCAGCGGGATGAGAATCTGGACAAATACAGCCATTGGGTGGCCGCACTGAACTAGCGGCACAGCGTCAAGCGGAGGGGGCGGGCCCGGCCCGTCCCCTCCGCGCAATGAGGAGGCAATATGGAACGATTGGATGAACTGAACCGGCAGCTGCGCCAGCTGGTGGATCAGATGGCCCGGCGGCACAAGGTAAAAGCGATGGTGGAGCAGCTGGAGGGCCGGCAGCAGACCTACCGGGAACAGCTGGATGTAGACCGGCTGGAGGGCTTCAGCCTGGCAAAGCTGTTCTATCAACTGTCCGGACGTCTGGATGAGCAGTTGGAGAAGGAGGAGGCGGAGGCCTGTGCCGCCGCCCTGCGCTATGACGCCAAGCGGCGGGAACTGGAAACCGTGGAGCGGGATTTGGCGGACCGCCGGCGGGAACTGGACAGCCTGGAAAACTGCCAGGAAACCTACCAGCGGCTGCTGGAGGAAAAGGCGGCGGTGATGAAGTCCATGAACGCCTACTACGGGGACCGTATCTGCGCCCTGGAGGAGCGCATCACCTACTTAGGCGCCCAGGACCGGGAGATCCAGGAGGCCATTCAGGCCGGTCAGGCCGCTCTGGTGGACATCGACGCCATCCAGGGCTCCCTCTCCTCCGCCGAGGGCTGGGGCACCTTTGACCTGCTGGGAGGCGGCCTGATCAGCGACATCGCCAAGCACTCCCACCTGGATGAGGCCCAGCGGCAGGTGAACGCTCTCCAGCGCTCCCTGTCCCGGTTCCGCACGGAACTGGCGGATGTGGCCATTCAGGCGGATTTGCGGATTCAGGTGGACGGCTTCCTCCGCTTCGCCGACTACTTTTTCGATGGGATCTTTGCCGACTGGGCCGTTATGGACCGTATTCGCAACTCCAAAAATCAGGTGGCGGACGTGGAGCGCTCCGTCCGCTCCGTCCTGGACCGCCTGAACCGCTCCCTTTCCGCCAGCCGGCAGGAGCGGGAGGCGAAAAAGCGGGAACTGGACGAATTGGTTCTCCAGGCGTAGCATGGTATACACCGGGACGGACACAGCGCGGTTCGGGGCGGGTGGGCTGCCCCGGCCCCCTGGTCCCGCAGGCAGCGAACCCCCGGGGAATGGCCGCGGCCATTCCCCGGGGGTTCTTTTGGGTGGAACCTACTCCCCCATCCGCTTAATAACCTTTGCCCGGTTCGCCGGATCGGAAAAATACGCGTATGTAGCCGCCGGCACCAGAGGCTCCATCTCCTGCCAACGGCCCTGCCGCAGCAGCTGGCGCACCGCTGTGGCGCTTACCGGCCGCCCCGCCTCCTCCATCCGGGCGATCTCCACCAGTTCCACTCCCCGTTCCGGCAGTTCCCGGGCCATGGCGCGGTTATAGGCGGAAGTAACGGGACAGTAAGGCTCCGTTCCCACAAACCGCCGGGTAATTCCCAGCTGGCGGGCCAGACGGCAGAACACAGCAATGTCCAGTTCCGTCCAGACCGACGGGGCGGCGGATTTGTCCTTGAGGAAGTAGTCCGGGAAGGTGGCCGAGGAAATCAAATACCGGGAGGTACCCGCCACCGCTAGATTGGGCCGCCCGGCCACCGCCGTCTCCACAATTTTCAGCCGGTCCGCCGCCGGCACGGCGCTGCGGTCCTCGGAGACGACAAAAAGATACAGAAAGTCGCACCGCGCCGCCGCCTGCTCAATGAGGTACAGGTGGCCCCGGGTCATGGGGTTGCAGTTCATCACCGCCGCCCCCACGGTTCCCCGGGCTTCATCCCGCCGGACCTGGCTGACCCAGGCGTCGAAGCCCCCCCGCCGGTCCTCCATCAGCAGCACATTCGCCGTCCTTGCTACCTCGCAGAAGCCCAGAGCGCTGAACTGGGCCCAATTGGCGGGCTTTGTGTAGAGGAAAAGCCGCCGGACGCCCCGGCTCAGCGCCTCCCGCCGCAGCGCTGTAAGGAGGGAGGCGGTAAGCCCCTCCCCCTGAAGAGCCGGATCCACCGCCACACACTTGATAACATCCCCCTGCAGGGACCCGGCGGCCACAATCTCATCCCCGCTGCTGCGGATGGTGGCCGTATACGTAATCCCCGGATCATAGGTCAGCCCCATGCGCAATAAAAAGGCCCGCAGCTTCTCCAGCTGCGCCCCCTGAAAGGGGCTGCCCGACTGCTCATAATACCCGTACTCCATCGTTAAACTCCTCTCCCGCCGGGCCGGCCCGCCAAGCCGCCCAGCGCCATGGTCCCCGCAAATACCAACAGATAAGCCACCATCTCCCTACTGTGGGCCAGCAGGGACGCCATCACCATGAAGACCGCCAGCGCCAGCGCCGGCAGAAGAAAGCGTTTCAGCCAGCCCAGTCCCCGCCCCCGCGCCATCAGGCCCAGAAAAATGGGGACATACATACCGTAAAGGGTGATGATCGGCAACTCCGAACTGTCAAAGTCCAGAAAGCCCGGCAGCCTCTCCCCGGCGTGGGCCCAGTAGTGGACCAGCCACAGCGCCGCCAGCGCTAGGCCTGCCGCCGCTGAACGACTCGGCATCCCCTTGACCGGGCTCAGCCGGGCAAAGGAGGCGGGCCGCGGCCCTTCCCCCCGGACCGCCAGGGCGTACAGCCCCCGGCAGTTGGCCATGGTCAGGCCGTTGAGGCCTCCCAGGCAGGACACCACCACCAGCGCCAGCACCCACTGGCCTGCGGCGGCGCCGAACAGGGTCTGAAACGCCAGCTGAGCCGCCCCCGGGCCCGCCGCCAGCAGCGCCCCGGTGGGAACCGCTCCCGCCAGGCCCACATAATAGCCCATATAGACCCCCATGACCACCAGGGACCCCGTCGCCAGCGCCACGGGCAGATCCCGCCGGGGCCGCCGCAGTTCCCCGCTGATGGAGGCGGCGATGATCCACCCCTCATAGGCAAAGGCCACCGACACCATAGCCGGCAGCAGGCCCTCCATGCCTTGGCCGGACGCCTGTCCGGCAGCCACATTTTCCGCCAGGAGGCCGCTTGAAAGCCCCCGGGCAATCCCCACCACCCCCAGCAGCACCAGCGGCGCCAGCTTCACCGCCGCGACCCCCACCTGGAGCCGCCCTGCCACAACCGGGGCGGCGGCGTTCAGTCCGGCGGCGGCACAGAGCAGTATTCCCGCCAGGGCCAGGAGACCCAGGCCCTCCAGCGTCCAGCCCAGCAGCTGGCACAGGTAGCGGGCGGAGGCCCAGGCCAGCACCGCCGTCAGTGTAGGATAATAGATCACCGCCAGAAACCAGCCCACCCAGTACCCATAGCGGGGAGACACCATGGCTGCCGCGTAGTCCGCCGCTCCGCCGGCGCCCCCCTGCCGTGCGGCCACCACGGCAAAGGCACCAGCTGAAGTCAGCATGACCGCTCCCGCCAGCGCCCAGGCGGCCGCGCCCACACGGATATCCCCTCCGGTGGCCGCCAGCACCGCCTCCGCTTTAAAGAACACACCGGAGCCGATGACAATGCCCACCACCA